>ERZ772909.229-NODE-229-length-37687-cov-6.419377_pt1 | contig 37687 bp, 37 predicted proteins | sample MGYA00511137_ERZ772909 | MGnify/ENA primary metagenome ERZ772909 (study PRJEB29015, sample SAMEA2738095) | human oral metagenome | biome: human oral; feature: human-associated habitat; material: saliva | place: China | collected 2270 ... | reverse complement strand
CATCTCTCCTACTGAGGATAATACTCCCCAATTGTTTTGCAAAGTTATGCTTTTTTATAATATTAACAAAAAAAATAGCATTTATTTTTTAGCACTCATTTTAAAATATTGATTTTCAATTAAAAAAAATAATATTTTTAACTCATTAATATTTAAATCGGCATTTAAACGTCATTCTCGTTAAAGAAATCGCTTCAAAAAATGTATTTTATTTAATACTTTTTTCCATAAATTCCTTAGCATTCTCATCGTGTTGAGATCTAATAGGGATAAAGAATCTCAATGGATTTCTCCAAAAATATTTATAAATAACCTTTGAAATTTTTGAAAACTCGGTAAGAGTAACCTTACGAGAGCGGAGTGCCAAAAGCATAGACAGGCCAAAACTCACTATAAAATTAAAAAATCCAATAATAAATATCGTAATAAAGCTAATCCAAAAAACCGATGCAGAGACATCAAAACCCTTGCCATAAAGCCCCAGAGCAAAATTCCCAGCAGAAAAAGTAATATGCCGAATATCTAAATCCACTCCCAAGAAATGCCCTATAGGAGCCGTAGCACCCAAGAAAATACCAAACCAAAAGTTGGAAACTATCCCTGCCCAATTTTTAGAGTAAAATTCCGAAAGGCTCTGAGCGAAACGCTTCCCAAAAAGCATATTAATTTGTGGATTTTCGGCAATACGAGTAGGTATCTTATAAAATACGGATGAGTTGGCAACATTCCCAGCCATAATCCCCGAAATAAAGAGATAAAAACCCGCCAGACACGCGTGAAGGATAGCTTTTGACTCAAATGGATTGAGTTCTTTCAAAAATTTATCAGCCTTTGCAATAGCAAAATTCTGCCCAAATACGAGCTCTGCAATATAAACTACTGCCAACGATATTGGAAACGCCCACAGTACATTTCCTACAAAAGCAATAAATTGAGTCCTAAATAATTTGGAAACTACCGAGGCAAAAGATAGATAATTACTCTCGGTATTATTCTCACTAGATAGGGCTTTTGCCATCGTAGCAGCCGTCATTGCAGGTTGTTTTGTCGCCAAAGTGTAATGCATCAAATATATCACTATGAACCCCACGGCATAATTCATAGAATATAATACCGCGTGAGAAAATTCGCTACCAGAAGTGTAGGAATACAACATTTTCAGCATACACATAACTCCAACGATAATACCTCCTCCACTCGCCTTCCAAAACATATTAATATAAGCCTTAAATCCATATGTGATATAGTGAGTTCCAGTCTCAGCAGTATGATTGGTAATAAGATGAGAAATCAACCGAGTACTATCATCGACAAACTCTATAAGATTATTTTTGTGAGTTTTATACTCTAATATGTTAGTAACCAAGCGAATAGAATTATTAACTATATCCTCTTGGTGGTCTATCACCATTAAGGAGAGTATATCCTTCATTCTGTGAAGTTGTTGTTGTATTTTCAGTAGAGATTGATTAGTTTTACCCGATATACCATATTTAGCAGAATTTTTAAAGGCTTTATTAACAAACTCTAAGCATTGTTTTAAATATATATTGATTTGTTTATACAACTCATCTTTGGAATGCAGTTCTAAGCTCAAATTCTTTTTATACTCCACAATGAGGGTATCCAACTCATTTTGCAAAGCAATAAAAGGATTCTCTAATTTTTGATATTCTGGCACCATCCGTAGGACATCTACCTCCATCGCATTTCCTATCACCCTCAACGCCAAAACATTCAGAGAATACATTAAATCCGTTTTCACTGATTGATTGGTAATAATATCATCAATTTCTAATATTTCAAAAAAAAATTTGATGATAGGCTTAGGGATATTTTTAAAATATCTAAAATCTGCATGGATATTCACAAATACATTATCCACCACATACCACACGGTATTAGGCTCGGCTACGGCAGGAAGCACGGTATTGATGATTCTCTTCTTCAGTTCGAGGAAAAAAGTATTTTCAGAAAGGATATTTGCCTCTGTGAGTGAATGACAGAAGACTTTATCACTAAAAATATTCTTCAAATACTGACTAAAATGCTGGGCAATTTCTCTATTTTGTTCAAGAAAATCCACCACAACGGAAAAATCTGCCTCTGCTCGGAAACTTCGTACCAAGTGGATAAGAGGCAACAAATCAATCTGCTCGTTATGCTCCGAAAAATATCTTTTAAAGAGAATATCATATTTCTCCTTTTTTCTTGCTAATATAGACATACAGAACAAAGGTAATAAAAATAATTCTTTCCGCGACGATTTTTCAACTATTTATACTTCAACAAAATATCCAAAACTAAATATATCGATTTTTATAAACTTTTCAAAAAAAATCATTATATTTGTCTCTACATATAAAAATTAAGATATGAAAATATACAAAATTGCACTTTCTTTGGTTTTTACAGGAAATCTTTTTTTTGCTCAGAACCAAAAACTAACAATGCAAGAAGCCATAATGGGGCTATACACTAACCTAAGAGTAGAAAACTACTGGTATCCTACTTGGCTAAAAAATAGTAATTCACTATCCTATTATTCCAATGGTCAATACCATATTACTGATGCCAAAACAGGTAAAACAGAAAAATTTCTTTCTCTTTACGAAGACCTCGGCAAAATTTTCCCAAGTAATTTTCTACCAAAAATAAACTTTATAGATACTCAATCTGGATATTTTAACTATGATAATCAATACTACAAAATTCTAAAAAAAGACAATAAATGGGTGGTAAATGAATGGCTAAAAATCCCAGAAGACGCAGAAAACATAGAAATCGTTTGGGAGAAAGACCTCATCATATACACCTTAAAAAATAACCTTTACTACACCAATAGCCAAGGACAAAAAACCATAACAAACGAAGAAGATGAAAACATCATCTCTGGGCAGTCCGTGCATAGGCAAGAATTCGGTATCAATAAAGGAATATTCGTCTCACCAGACAAAACAAAAATTGCTTTCTATAAGATGAATCAAACAATGGTGAAAGACTATCCTATAATAAATTGGAGTGAAAATCCGGCACAAAATCACAATATAAAATACCCAATGGCAGGACAGGCCTCTCATCAGGTTGTTCTGGCGGTATATGATTTAGAAACAGGCAAAACAACCTATATAAACACCGCTGGCGACAAAGAGCAATATCTAACAGCCATTTCGTGGAGACCAAACTCCAAAAATATCTTCATTGGACAACTCAATAGAAGGCAAAATCATCTACAATTTAATATGTACAATGCCGAAAATGGTACTTTCGTGAAAACAATCTTTGAGGAAAAATCCGATAAATATGTAGAACCCGAGCATGGCATCGTATTTTTACCAAATTCAGATAAAGATTTTATTTGGCAAAGCCAGAGAACAGGTTTTAATCATCTATTTCATTATAATATAGATAAGGGATTAGTAAGACAAATCACAAAAGGAGATTGGTTGGTAACAAATTTTTTAGGTTTTAATGCTAAGAAAAAAGAAATTTTCTTCACTTCTACAATGGAAAGTCCTTTGGAAAGGAATCTCTATAAGGTGAATTGGCTTTCTGGGAAGATACATAGATTAGACAAGGAAGCAGGCACTCACTCGGGGTTACTTTCCGAAAATGGAGAATATCTATTAGATACCTTCAATAGTGGCGATGTACCGAGAAAAATTAATATTATCCAAACAGAAAAATCAACCCAAGAAAACCTATTATCAGCAAAAAATACTCTGGAAAATTTTGCACTATCGGATGTCAGAAATGTTACCTTAAAAGCAGATGATGGTACTCCACTCTATGGGAAACTGATGCTCCCAAAAAATATGGATACAACTAAAAAATACCCCGTTATCGTATATCTATACAATGGACCACATGCCCAGCTCATTAATAACACCTTCCCAAAATCCGAAAATCTGTGGTACGATTACCTTACTCAAAATGGATATATTGTATTCTCTATGGATGGGAGAGGCTCCTCCAACAGAGGTCTAAAATTTGAACAAGCCGTATATAAAAACTTAGGCGAAACAGAAATGAAAGACCAACTAAAAGGAGTAGAGTATCTAAAATCTCTACCTTTCGTAGATGCTGAAAGAATGGGCGTACACGGATGGAGTTTCGGTGGTTTTATGACGACTAGCCTAATGCTGAAATATCCAGAAATATTCAAAGTAGGAGTAGCAGGAGGTCCCGTAATCGATTGGAATATGTACGAAATAATGTATACCGAAAGATATATGCAATCACCACAACTGAATCCGGAGGGATACAAACAAGCCAACTTATTAGACAAAGTATCCAACCTAAAAGGTAAATTATTAATGATTCACGGAACGGATGACGATGTGGTGGTATGGCAACAATCTATGAAGTTCATCACAAAATCTATTGACCAAGGCGTGCAGGTAGATTATTTCGTATATCCTAACCACAAACATAATGTTTTAGGAAAAGACAGAGTGCATCTGATGCAAAAAATCACAGATTATTTTGATTTATATCTAAAAAAATAACTCAAAAATAGAGTCGCTAACCTATAAGTTAGCGACTCTATTTTATTTCTCATCATTGTAGTAGAGCTTATAATATTTTCCTCTACCCTCTTCTTCTCCTTGCTCTATCATTTTCCTATCTCCGTGTATATAGATATGGAAATTTTTATCTAACTTTATAATACTTTTGAAACCTCTACTCTGCTTCTTCACGGCAGATTCATTGATTGGAAAATCCTCTGAAATAGATACTTGTATATCTTGCTCGTAGTCAGTTTTATAATTAGCAAAACTCTCTATTAATCCCTCGTCTTGCAATACTTCATTGGTAAATTCATCAAAATTGAATTGATTTTTTTCTTTGAAGAAATTAATTGATTTATTCAATAAATCAGCTTGGTCAGCCTTAGAAATTTCAAACTCTTTAGGAGCCTCATTAACTATGAAATTTTTATAAATATTCAAAGTCTCTTGAGTTTGGAAATAGTTATCTTCACGCTGTTTTACCTTCAAGAAATCCTCTATCCAGTAATAATAATCTCCATTTTTATTATTATCTACTACCGATACCGCAAAACCATTTTCCTTATCAGAATTATATATTAATGCTCCCTTATCCAATTTTGATAATCCAATACCAAAATCTTTATCTATACTAAAAACCTCATTATTAGAATATATCTTCAAAAATGGTTCACGTCTCTCCGTCTTAAAAATACCAACCTGCTCAATCTTTCCAAAGGTATCGGATAACTCTCCTTCAAAAAACACTACAAATAATTCCCCTCCCTGCACTCGTGGATTTTCGCAAATATCATAGAGATGTTTCGCAAGATTTTCGCTCTCTTGAAAAAGATTTTCTGGATTTTCAAAAATATTAGAAACTGATGTATGTACTACATTTTCAGATAAATAGGTATCACTATAAAAATGAAATTGCTCCTCTGATTTAAATTGCTTCAAAAAATATTCCGACAAAATTTCTTTCATCTCATCAGATATTTCCAATACTTCTCGGGATAAAACAAGTTCCTCATTATTGATTTTATTACCAATCCTATGGACTGCAATTCGTGAAAACATATATTATATTATTTAATGTCAATGTTAAAAAATCCTTTCAAAATCTATCTATATTTTATAAAAATGTGGAATCAAACGAAAACGGCAACAAATCCTTGATAGCCCTCACCTTGATGATAACTCCACCCACAGAGGTAAAATAAACCTCTATCGGTGTTTTTTGCAAAAATTCGTATTCTAAAATTGATTGTCTGCACGAGCCACAAGGTGGCGTAGGCGGTGCGTTTTCGGTATCTTTTGGAGCTCCGATGACGAATATTTTGGTAATTTTCTCTTCATGATGATTTGCTGACGCCCAATAAATAGCTGTCCGCTCAGCACACAAGCCTGATGGATACGCTGCGTTTTCTTGATTATTTCCTGTTACTATTTTGCCACTTTCCAGCATCAAGGCACAGCCCACCAAATAATTAGAATATGGAGCATACGCCTTCTCACGAACTACCAAAGCCTCTTGATAGAGTTTTTGTTCTTCCGCAGTTAGTTGCTCATAGGTTAGTTGCTCATATGAGATATTAATTTCTTTCTTCATAATAAATTGTATTAAAAATAAAACTCCCGAGTAGGAGTTTTATGGTTTTTATTTTTCAATAGCTTTTTTCTGCCAATCTGCCAAGTCGCAATCTTTATATCTCTTGTTAATGGACATAAAAACATTTGGCAACTGTTCCTTCACCCATTTATCTACCACTTCACTCTGTTTTTTATTGAGGGCCATTGTTTTAATCCTCTCGTAATCGGTATTAATATCCAACTGATGGGCAGGTATTATATCATTTATTAATACAATATTTAGGGTTTTTCTTTTATTATTTTCATCTTCAAAAACATCTGTCATATCGCCTTTATTCAGTCCCGCAATTTGATAGCCGAGGGTGGCTGGGAGGTCGTATTTCTCCAATCTATCTTCTCCCTGAATGGTTATTATCCCTGAATTAAATTTCGTAGATTTATCATCAGAAAATCTAAAACTCGCCTCCTTGAAAGTCATTTTTCCATCTTTTATCAAGGTTCGTATGCTATCTAATTCTTTTTTTGCTTCAGCAATTTCCTCTCGTGTAGGTTCTGCAGATATTAGGATATGCCTTGCATCGTAATTTTTCCCTGATTTTTTCACTAATTGAATGATGTGATAACCAAACTCAGACTCTATGGGGTCAGATATTTCTCCTTCCTGCAAATTGAGTGCCGTTGCCTCAAAACTCTTCACCATCTGGCCTTTTGCAATATTCTTGTACAGCCCTCCTTTTGAGGCTGAGCCTGGGTCTTCGGAGTAGATTGTCGCCATTTTTTCAAAACTCTCTCCTCCTTCAATCTGTTTTTTTATCTTTTTTAATTTATCTATAATTTCTTGTTTATGAGAATCTTTCAATTTTGGATAAATCATTATTCTTGCTAGTCTCACTTCATCTTTCACCTCTGGAAGTTCAAACTTATACATATTATAAAAGTCGGTAACTTCATTCGGAGTGATATCTATTCCCGCTACAATTCGTCCATACTTTTCCTGGCGATATTGGTTATCCGTATCAATTTTTTTGATAGCATTTTTCATCTCGTAAGGCGTACGGAAACCATACATTTTCACCATCGTTTTTTCATCTGGAAATTGGGATAAGATTTCGGAATATTTTCCCTCAACTTGCTGTTCAATAGCTTCTTTTCTAATATTAATAAGGGTATCCTTCTTAGCTTGGTAGATAATAAGTTTATTACTCACCAAATTTCCCAAAAACTCACACTTATTATCCACCTTTATTCCTTGTTGCTTGGCATAGTTCATTTGCTCATCTATATCCGATTCTAAGACAATTTCATTACCTATTACGGCTGTTATACCATCAACTAAGGCTCCTTTTTTGAGTTGTGCTGATATATGGCTACCTACGAAAATAGCAACTAATAAAGATAATATTCTTATTTTTTTTATCATTTTTTTATTATTTAATAAGAAAATAAATTTTCATTGATTATTTTATAAATAAACATCAAACGATGTTAATTTTTTAAATTCATTGATTCTCTCTGTCAAATCCTTCTTATTGATTTCCTCTAATCTCTCTGTTCCGAATTTTTCCACCGTAAAAGATGCCATCGCTGAACCGATAATAATTGCTGATTTCATATTTTCAAAACTCAAATCACCAGTCTTTGCAAGGTGTGCCACGAATCCTCCTGCAAAGGTATCTCCTGCTCCCGTAGGGTCAAAAACCTCCTCTAAAGGAAGTGCAGGAACTGCAAAAATTTCTCCCTTATAGAACAACAAAGCTCCGTGCTCTCCTTTCTTAATTATAACATACTTAGGTCCCATTTCGTGGATTTTTTGGGCTGCTCTCACCAAAGAATATTCCTTAGAAAGTTGTCTTGCTTCGTCGTCATTAATCGTAATAACATCGGTATGAGCTATCACTTGCATCAGTTCGTCCCAAGCGGTATCCATCCAAAAATTCATTGTATCAAGAACTACTAATTTTGGTCGTATTTTCATTTGTTCTAGAACAGAAAGTTGTACACTCGGAGCCAGATTTCCCAAAAGAAGTATCTCTGCATTTTTCGAATGTTCGGGTACTTTTGGTTCAAATTCCGCTAATACATTCACCTCTGTAATAAGAGTATCTCGGCTATTAAGGTCATTATGATACTTCCCACTCCAAAAGAAAGACTTGCCATCTTTTTTCACCTCTACACCTTCTATATTGATATTTCTTTTGGTAAGCATATCTAAATAATCTTGGCGAAAATCTCCTCCCACGACAGACACCAATGCTGTCTCGGAACCCAAAACTGATGCCGAAATCCCGATATAAGTGGCTGCCCCTCCCAAAATCTTATCTGTTTTGCCAAACGGAGTTTCAATAGCATCATAGGCCATAGACCCTACAACTAACAATTTCATTATTTATATGTTATTTTTTATTTTTTAATTCTTTATCTTTCCATTGGAAAGTATCCAGCATCCTTATCATATCTCTTTTAATATAATCTATAGCAGGAGCGAGAGAATCAGGCTTCGGACGAGTATTGAAATATAAATTTGCCGTTACGAAATGTCGCGTGCTATCGGTTACATAAAACTGAATATTAGATGCTGAGTAGCCCTTCAATTCATAAAAATTTCCAAAAACTCGTTTCTCAGGATACTCAAAACTTTTAGTCTCGATTGCCGAAGCCTTTATTGTATGCTCATAGACCATTTTTTCAGCTTCTTTGATATGCAAATCAAAATCATTTTTTATCGGGAAATAGGTTAGAAAAACCTTTGCCTTCATCTTTGGATAGTTGATATAATACCAACATGCACCCTTTGCTGGCTCTACTCTTGCGAAATCAGAATACTCAAACTGATAACCACAAGGACTCTCAAAACGCCTATAATGAGGCTCTGGATACTCTAAGCGAAGTTCTCCATAGGGTTTAGGTAGCGTCTGCTGAGTACAACCAACGAATGAAAGACCAATTGATAAATATATAATTTTGCTAAACATTGGGCAAAAATACAATTTTTTTTATTCTGATAGAATAAGTCTTTTCGTAAATTACCTTAAAATTGTTATTTTAACGAAACTTTAAGGCAACTGCTCTAAGACCTCACTCGACCTATCCTCTCCAATGCTAATGAACCACCCTAACATTATAGAACGTTTGTAAGGCAATGTGATAGGCATTTGGTAGCCACCATTTTGAGAATATCTATAATTAAAAATTTGCAGATTACCACCTATATTATTTATTGCAAAAACAAAAGTATTAAAGGTTTTCTTCCATTTCCTCAACAACGCAATATTAAAATTTGCATTTTGATAAGCCGGTGTTCTATCTCCCATAAACTCAGGATTATTAGGATTATAATACGGCCTACCACTAGCTATAGAATATGAACCACCGACAAAAAGGCCTATTCTCTCAAAGAAATATTTCAAAACAATATGCCCCGTATGTGGAGTTGCAAAAGAAGGCATAACCTCCGTTGGGTAGTTAAGATATTTCCTTTTCGTATCGAGATAGGTATAGGAAAGCCAATAATCAAACCCTCGAAAAGTCTTGGAATCTCGCCAAAAAATATCAATCCCACGAGCATATCCGAAACCTCTATTGTCCATCATTTGGGTTGGTTGATTGATATTTAATAGATTTTTATAATCTTTATAATAAGCCTCTAAACGGAAGATTTTTTTCTTATTAATATACTGAAAATTAGCGATATAATGATTTGCCTTAATATAGCCCAAATATTTATTTTTTAAATAATCTATCGCATTCGGCTGTTGAGAATATTCTCCTGCGGAGAGATTAAGTTGGTGATATCTCCCAGTTTTATATGCTAATGAAAACCTCTTCTGGAGAGTATATTTATCTATATTTTGATTATAATCAATACGAACTCCCGGTCTTAGAATTAATTTTCTACCTAACTGAATATCTGTTTCTGCCCAAACTGCCGTAGATACATTTTTCCAAATGTTCGTTTTATAATTATTCAAATCTTTTTTACCTAATCTGAACAAATAATTTTCTGTTCCTGTATAGAATTTCAACCATGGGAAAATATTTCCCACAAGACTCACTCGGAACTGATGCTGTTCTGTAGTTTCTCTATGATTTCCAGAATATTGTATAATTTGATCTTGGTTAAGATTATAACCATAGCCAGCATATAATTTCCACTTATCAAAAATATTTCTCGTGTAGGTAAGCACCGATACAGCATTGATATTTTTACTATCAAAAGGATATTTTTTACCATATTCTTCTACATTTGGTTGGTTGATAGCCTGTCGTTGGGCATTACCATAGCCATACCATTTTAGCATTCCTTTACCTTCAGTATCCTTTCGGAAAGTTCCAGATAGCATTATACTTTCAGGTGCTTTTAACCATTCTACATTTTGAGGAATGAGAGTATAATATGGCTGAAAATTGAAGTATCCGACATCAAATCCGCCTGATATATCTTCATTTTTTCCTAAAAAATCCTTACCAAACTGCCCTCCATAAGGAATTAAAGCCACTACGGAAGAGGGCTTACTGGGGTGGTCTTTTGTTTCTAAATTTAAAATTGACGACAAAGCACCTCCATACTCAGAAGAATACCCTCCTGTATTAAACACGATACCCTTAAACAAATGTGGTGAAAATCTATTCCGCTGAGCTACATCTGGCACTCCTGCATAGAAAGGGTTCGGTATATCTAGTCCATCAATCGTTATTTTTGCTTCATCACCACTACCTCCACGGACGAATAATCCTCCATTTTCACCGATTTGCTGTGTTCCAGGCAAAGTTCGTAGGGTCCCTGTAATATCACCGTCGGTTCCAGCAGTAGTATCCACATCCATTGTAGTCATTACGGTTGCTTTTTTCTTATCACCAGCACTAAAATTTCCCGCAGTGATTACAACTTCCTCTATCTCGGAACGGAGGGGTATCATCTTGTAAATCAAATTTTTATTTTCCTTTTTCAGGTTAATAGACACTTGCAAATCCTCCATCTGTATATGTTTCATCAGAAGGATAGTTTCTCCATTTTGTTCCGTCTCAAAAGAAAAAACGCCATTTTCATCGGTGGTAGAGCCATCTATCGTCCCTTTTAAAAAAACATTAACACCTTCTAATGGTTTATTTCTGTTATTCAACACTTTACCAGAAATTATTACCTGTGCTGAAGAGCCTATACTCAATGCGGTGAGCAATAAGACGAGTGGTTTTTTCATATAATTTCATTTTTCGGAGTAAAATTAATAAAAAATCACTGTCTGCCAAAAAGATTTAAAAAAAACATCCTCTTACAAAAGATTATTCTAAAAATAAATTTCTTTTGAGGCCTCAAACTCTGCCAAAAGATTTTCAAAAACTTTCGATACAGAAAGAACCTCGTCAATGAGTGCTGACACTTGTCCAATTTCCAATTCCCCCTCATCAAGGTTTCCTTCCAACATACCTTTTTTAGCTCTTCCTTTCCCCAAGAGAGCATCTAACTCTTGCGGATTTCTACCATTTTGGTATAACTTTTCTATTTGATAGAAAAAATCATTTCTAACTAACCTCGTAGGGGCTAATTCTTTCAATGTCAATAAAGTATCACCTTCTTGAAGTTGAGTTATTTTTTCTTTCCAAAGTTCGTGGGCGTAGGCTTCTTTTGTAGCAGCAAAACGCGAGCCTATCTGAACCCCCTCAGCACCTAAACACATCACAGCCCTCATCTGCGAACCAAGAGCAATTCCACCTGCTGCCAAGAGTGGTTTAGAGATATGTTTTTTAACATTAGGAATAAGACACAGCGTAGTAGTCTCATCTCTCCCATTGTGGCCACCAGCCTCAAAGCCCTCTGCTACGATAGCATCCACACCTGCCTCTTCGCATTTTATGGCAAACTTAGTAGAAGATACGATATGAGCCACTTTTATACCTTCATTTTGTAGGGATTTTGTATAAGTTTTCGGATTACCCGCAGAGGTGAATACAATAGGAACATTTTCTTCAAGAATCACATTAATGGTCTCCTCCACTTTAGCAAAAAGCAATGGAATATTCACTCCAAAAGGTTTGTCGGTAGCATTTTTGCATCGTTGGATATTTTCTCGTAATTCTTCAGGATACATACTCCCAGCCGCTAGCAGTCCTAGACCACCATTATTAGATACCGCAGCTGCTAATTCCCAGCCGGAGTGCCACACCATCCCCCCTTGTATAATAGGATATTTTATACCAAATAGTTCAGAAACTCTATTTTTCATTATTATTTATTTTTATAAATTCTACTTCTTTCTTACATTTTTTGAAATAAATTTGATATTTCTTAGATTGTAGTAGATACTCTGGACAAGGGTCTTTTTGAGCCTTACTTTGTTCAAAATTTATTTCTCCATCAGTGATAATGCTATCTCGTAGATATTTTTCATCAATGTTCAACTCTTTCATTTTTATTTGAAAATCATTAGAATAGACAAATTTTTTACTCAGAGTTTCGGCTATCACACGGCTATTGGGTAGGTATCCGCTACATCCCACACCTTTTTTATTGAGTATTAGTAGGAGAAATAATATTCCAGGCACGAATCCTATTAGGTAAAATTTTAATCTTCTCATTGTTTTTTAGAATAATAATAGATTAATATCGTGATAAACCAGCCCAAATTTGTCACAGATAGTTTTTTTGGTATGTCGCCCTTTATACATATAGAAAGACTGTTTCATTTCGTTATTTTTCAGTAGGATATTTTCCAATCCTCCTTCTTGGTCATAATTTAAAATATAGCTTAAAAAGAAGTTAGAGATTGCTTTTGTAGTGGTCCGCGGCATTCGTGAGGTGAGATTAGGAAGCCCACAATGCACCACGCCATGCTTAATAAAGTAGGGTTGTTGGAGATTCGTCGGCTCAGAAGTTTCAAATACTTTTCCGTTGTCTATTGTTACATCAATGATTATACTTCCCTTTTTCATTAACCTCACCATTTCCTCTGTTACGATTGGTTGAGTATCTAATCTTGGCAAAGCACCGATTACGACATCCGCTCGTCGGAGTGCTTTTGTGAGTTCTTTCGGGTCTATCATTGAAGTTGGCACCCTGCTATCCACCATTGTATGCAATCTACGAAGTTTAGAAAGTGAGTTATCAAAAACTCGAACACTTGCACCTAAACCAATGGCAGCTTTTGTAGCAAATTCTCCTACAATGCCTGCGCCTACTATCACTACCTCGGCTGGACGAACTCCAGTAATACCACCGAGCATCAGTCCATTGGATTGGGAAAGTAGTTCCGAGGCATATAGCACCGATGCTGTTCCTGCAATCTCCCCAATGAGGCGGACGAGAGCAAGTTGTTTGTATTCATCAAGGATAAATTCAAAGGCTATAGCATTGATTTTTTTCTCACTAAGACTTTGGAAATAGTCCGCATCTCTTAGGTTAATCTGCAAGGCTGAGATGAGATAAGAATACGGCTTTAGATATTGAATTTCCTCACGAGTGGGCGGATTAATCTTCAATACCAAATCCTGTTGAAATGCCTCTTGTGGAGTTTTCACGATGGTTGCTCCGACCTCAGCATATTGCAAATCAGTGAAAAAAGCACCCAAACCTGCTCCCTCTTCTATAAATATAGAGTGGCCATTTGCTACCAATACCTGCACAGCATCAGGAGTGATACAGGTTCGTTTTTCGTCAAGGCAAGTTTCTTTCGGTATTCCGATACTTATATTTTGATGTTTCCTTACGATTTCTAATTTTTCTTCCTGCGGAAGGAGGTCTTCCTCAGTGAATGGAGTAAAGATACTTTCTGTTGTCATACAAATAATTTAATTGAGACAAAGTTAATAATTTATAATAGCCTATATTTAATTTTATTAAAGGCTAATTTAAGAATACTTTATAATTATTATTCAAAAACATTTCTATCATCTCGCTATTTATTTGGATATTACAATTAGATAGGAATTCCTGTGGAGCATTCTCTTGATGTGTTAAGTAGATTTTCAACTTCTTATCTCCCTTATTTTGCTCTACTAATGTTTTTATGAAATCTATATCATTTTTACCAATATCATTAAGTTCCATAATGAGGTTAATATGAGTAGCATACCTTTCAAAGGCATGTTTTAAATCTATGAAATCCTCTACACCGACACCAATACTTCCATCTTTTTTAGACTTATAATATCTTATTTTAATGATTACGAATCGATGGATGTCAATTTTATCCTTGCATTTCATATAATTATTTTCCCATAGTTTGAAGGTTGCACTTCCGAAATAATCTTCCAAAGTAATTGTGGCTGTTTTCTCCCCTGGTAACCTTGTACTATCCATTATTTCATAATTTGTAATCATCCCTGCCACGATATACTCTGTTTTTAGTTTACTGTCACCTTGCTCTTTCAATACATCTCGGAAGGAATTCACGACATCAAGCGAAAGATAATTAAATTGTCCTTTTGGGGCAATATGTTGTGTTGGTTCTGCCAATTCTTCCTCGGTATCAGAGGTATTTTCCGCTAAAGATTCATCCTCTATATCTTCTACAAAATTTGGTAGATTGGTATCAAATTCTGGGGATTCAGTATTCATTTCTGCTAAAATCTCCCTTCTGCTAAAATCTCCTTTTAGGAATAAATATTGATATTTAAATACATCTAGCGGATGGGCAGAAATATAAAATCCTATACTTTCTTTCTCTAGTTTAAGTTTATGCATTTGGCTCCACTCTTGCGATGGATTTATCTTCGGTTGTTCTATTTTTATTTCATCAGCAAAATCTGCAAACAAGGAGCGTTCCACAGAGTTTTTATTCTCTTGGAAAGCATTTCCGTACTTTAATAATTTTTCAATATTGGTACGATGGGCAGTATCTTGCTCAAAATATTGGGCTCTGTGGTAGCTATCAGTCTCATCAAAAGCCCCCGCAACTACAAGACTCTCTACTACTCTTTTGTTAATTTTAGAGTGAGACACTCTCTCAAAAAAGTCGTAAATATTCTCATATTTTCTATCTTTACGAGCCTCTACAATAGCCCCAGATGGTCCTTCACCAATACCTTTTATTGCACCTAATCCGAAGCGAATTTGTCCTTTTTTATTCACGGAAAATTCATACTGACTTTCATTAATATCAGGTCCCAAAACATCTACTCCCATACTCTTGCAATCCTCCATAAAAGCCGTTATCCGCTTAGTATTGTTTAGGGTATTACTCATTACGCTCGCCATATATTCAGCTGGGTAATTGGCTTTTAGATAAGCTGTTTGGTAGGCAATATAGGCGTAACAAGTGGAGTGCGATTTATTGAAAGCGTACTCAGCAAAGGCCTTCCAGTCGTTCCATATTTTTTCTAATTTTTCCTCATTTAAATTATTCTTTTTCCCTCCTTCGATGAATTTTGGGTACATCTTGTTCAATACATCAATTTGTTTTTTCCCCATAGCCTTTCTCAGTGTATCGGCTTCGCCTTTGGTGAAATTTGCCAATTTTTGAGATAAAAGCATTACCTGCTCTTGATAGACGGTAATTCCATAGGTCTCTTTTAGATACTCTTCTGTTTCTGGAAGGTCATAAATAATCTCTTCTTTCCCGTGCTTACGATTAATAAAGTTTGGGATATATTTTATTGGTCCTGGTCGATATAAGGCATTCATCGCAATAAGGTCGGCAAATACAGTTGGTTTCAACTCCCTCATATATTTCTGCATACCAGCACTTTCGTATTGAAAAATCCCTATCGTTCTCCCCTCTTGGAAGAGTTGATAAGTTTTAGCATCATCTAATGGTATTTCATCAGGATTGATATCTATTCCGTGTTTTTGTTTAATGAGTTTTATAGCATGTTTTATAATAGTTAAAGTCCTCAGTCCTAAGAAGTCCATCTTCAAAAGTCCTGCACTTTCAGCAACGGAGTTATCAAACTGAGACACCAAAATATCAGAGTCCTTAGCCGCCGTAGTGATAGGTACCAAATTAGAAATATCCTCTGGCGTGATGATTACCCCACAAGCGTGGATTCCTGTATTCCTGATACACCCCTCCATTTTTTTTGCGGACGATAATACAGAATATCGTGCATCACTTTCGTCCTCCAAGATAGTTTTCATTTCATCCACCATTTTTTTATCAGCATCGGCCAGTTTCTCATACTTAGAGAATGCCTTAGCGATATTCATACCTGGTACATTGGGTATCAGTTTTGCTATATTGTTCGTTTCGGGAATAGACATTTCCAATACACGCCCAGCATCTTTTATTGCCGATTTACCCCCTAATACAGAGTAAGTAATAATCTGAGCGACATTCATTTTTCCATATTTTTCAATAACCCATTTAATAATTTTATCTCGTCCCTCATCATCAAAATCTATATCAATATCGGGCATTGAAATCCTCTCTGGATTCAAGAATCTCTCAAAAAGGAGGTCGTATTTTATGGGGTCTATATTCGTAATTCCTATACAATAAGCTACTGCTGAACCTGCTGCCGAACCACGCCCTGGCCCTACCCAAACACCCATTTTTCGGGCTTCATTACAAAAATCCTGCACAATTAGGAAATAGCCTGGATAGCCTGTATTAGCAATTACATCCAACTCAAAATCAAGCCTTTCCTTTATTTCATTGGTAATTTCGCCATATCTTTTTTTTGCTCCCTCATAAGTAAGGTATCTTAAATATTCATTTTCTCCTCGTTTGCCGTTATCCTTCAAATCTTCCTCTTTTTGAAACTCCTTCGGAATATCAAATTTTGGCAATAGGACATCTCTTTTTAATTTATAATACTCGAATTTTGACAATAATTCGTCATACGCCTCAAAGGCATCGGAATAGTTTCGAAAGGCCTTTCTCGTTTCATCTTGATTTTTAAGATAATAATGTTTTGTAGGGAGACCTTTTCGCTTACCAAATCCTCTTCCCACGGGTGTGGATAATTTTTCACCATCTTTTATACAAAACAAAATATCCTGAATATTAGCATCACTTTCATTGGTGTAATAAGTTTCATTTTGAGCAATAATTTTCACACCATATTTATCTGCAAATTTCAGCAAAACATCGTTTATATATTCCTCTTCATCAATTTCGTGATTCTGCAATTGTACATAAAAATCATCACCGAAGGTCTCCTTCCACCACTTAAACAAGGTCTCACCTCGTAGCTCACCAAACTCCAAAATTGTATTAGGAATATCCCCCGTGAGTCCTCCCGTGAAGGCAACAAGCCCATCTTTATAATCAGCAATCATCTGGCGAGAAATCCTTGGCACACCAAAATAAAAGCCATTAAGATACCCTAAACTGGATAATTTTGCTAAATTTTTATACCCTTGAAAATTCTTTGCCAAAAGTACAACATTCGTCCTTCTATCAGGGTCGTCCTTAGTAAATTGTTTCTGCTCTGGTCGATCGGAAATGTAGAATTCACATCCAATAATCGGCATCAATTCTCTCTGTTTCGGCTCCTCATCATTAAACTCAATTCCTTCTTTTTCAGCAGTTTCCTTCTTATTAAAATATTCCTCTCTTTTTTTTCTAATGTCTGCATTGTATTTTTCTACTTCCGAAACGAACTTAAATGCCCCCATCATATTTCCCAAATCAACAATCCCTACAGCGGGAAAATCATTTTCACCAGCCTTTTTTACCAAATCCAAAAGACTTGACGACCCCTGCAAAGATGAGTAGATAGTATGACTATGAAAATTAAAATACTGCCCCAAATCTATATCCTCAGCCCTACCTACATCTATCTTTTTATGAGTCTTGAAAGATGCCACTTGACTTCGTATAATAACTGCAAAAGGCTTAATAGGCTCTGGGTGAGTATCCCTAAAATGCTTAATAATAGCCTCATCAAGATTTAAATCCGATGCAGAAATTACCCCTATTCGGAGCATCTCAAAAAACACTTGTGCAGTGGCATTCACATCGGCTGCCGCATTATGGGCCTCATCAAATTTGAAACCGTATAACTTTTCGTAAAGCTCACCCAACTTTGGACTTTTGTATTGACCACCTTTCCCTCCTGGTAATTGACAATAATCTGTCCCAAGAATCATCGTATCCACCTTTGGGAGTGTTTGTAATTGATTTTCAATACCTTTCCTCACAAACTCGGCACCGACAATACTATAATCAAAACCAATATTCTGTCCAACACCATATTTACATTTTGCAACTGCCTCTGCAAATAACCCAAGTACTTCTAATAAATCTCGTCCTTGCTCATTGGCTATTTCTGTAGTTATCCCATGTATTTTCACTACAGAATAAGGAATATCAAATCCCTCTGGCTTAATTATAAAGTCTTGATTATCTACAAGCTCACCATTCTCATCGTGGATTTGCCAAGCCAACTGTACCATTCTTGGCCAATTATCCGTATCGGTAATCGGAGCCTCATAATTTCGCGGTAATCCTGTGGTTTCGGTGTCAAAAACTAAATACATTGCTTCACTATTTATATTATGAGAGCAAAGATATAATATTTTTATTGAAAAAAAATCTTAGCAAAATTTTGGTAGTTCTAAAAAAAATATTTATATTTGCATTTGCAAACTAATTATAAAAATCAAAGTATTATGAACAATTATGAAACTGTTTTCATTTTAACTCCCGTTCTATCTGATGCACAGGTGGAGGAAGCAGTGAGAAAATTTGAAGACTTTTTAAAAGAAAGAAATTGCGAAATCGTAGCAAAAGAAAATTGGGGTCTTAGAAAATTAGCTTACCCTATTCAATTGAAAAAAAATGGTTTCTACACTTTAATCGAATTTAAAGGTGAAGGAACTATAGTAGCTGATTTGGAAACTGCTTTCAAACGTGATGAAAGAGTTATTCGTTATCTAACTACTAAATTGGACAAACACGCAGTAGAATATGCTGTAACAAGAAGAGCTAAACTAAAAGCTTCTAAAAACTAATTATTAACCCTAAAAATTACGAACAATGGCAATTGACGAAATGGCACAACAAGCAGCTGGTGGTAACGAATCTGAAATCAAATTCCTTACACCACTTGATATTAATACAAAAACCGAAAAGAAATATTGTAGATTCAAAAAATACGGAATCAAGCATGTTGATTATAAAGATGCTAATTTCTTACTTCAATTTGTAAATGAACAAGGTAAAATCCTTCCAAGAAGATATACTGGAACTTCATTGAAATATCAAAGAAAAGTATCTGCAGCTATTAAAAGAGCAAGACACCTTGCTTTACTACCATATGTAGCAGACTTATTGAAATAATATTATTAAATAAAAGGAACAATGTATTATCCTTGTTCCTTTTGTTGCTGAATAAATTAATAAAATTCTAACTATTTAGAAATGAGGTATCCTCAAATCTAAAACTAAAAGGACAACAACAAAATGGACATTATTCTAAAAAGAGATGTAGAGAACTTAGGTCTCGAATTTGACACAGTAAGTGTAAAACCAGGTTATGCAAGAAACTTCCTTATCCCACAAGGATATGCGGTGTTGGCTACTCCAAAAAATAGACAAGAGTTAGCAGAAGTTTTAGAAGCAAGAAAAGAAGAAGAAGCTAAATTGGTTGCTGCTGCTACTGCAATAGTAGAACAATTGAAAAAAGTATCTGTAAGCATCGCAGCGAAAGTAGGTACTGGGGATAAATTATTCGGTTCTATCAACAATGCTAACCTATCTGAGGAATTAGCAAAAGCGGGGATTAATGTAGACAAAAAATACATCAAAATACCTGGTAACACAATCAAGAGAACAGGTAAGTTTTCTGCCCTTGTAAGACTTCACAGAAATGTTGAATACAACTATGAATTCACTATTGTTTCTGACGAAGTTGAAGCAAAAAAAGAAGCTGAAAACGCTTAATTTGGAATTTACATTTCCTATATATAGACCTCCAATTCTCATTGGAGGTTTTTTATTTTTCTTTTATCATTCTTTGTCTCAAATACTCTATTTCTTTGCGGTATTGTGAAATTTGCTCTTTTAGGCTATCAATTAATTCCCTTTTATAATCGTCAAAACAAAATGTCCAAAAAAAGAGAAGCGACCAAGTTGATTGAGTCGCTTTTTTTAATGGGTTTTTAATTGCTTTTTAAGAAGCATTTTTTCTATTGAGTTGTTTGTATTTTTTGAGTTCCTCGGTGAGGAGTTTCACTTTGTCTTCAAGTTCTTTGATTAGAGCCTTTGCCTCGTCTAATTCCGAGATGGCGGTTTTGAGTTTGCTTCCTAAATCCTCAATCATCTCTCGGTAATATTTCAGGACTTTTCCTGCATTTTCAATCTCTTTTTCGTGGTTTCCAGCAGGTCGCCAACACTTAGCCCCGTTTGTTCTGAGATAATTTGTAACGGATTAAATCCTTGGTTGATGAGTTGGAGTAAATCTTGTCCCATTAGTTTGCCCGTAGCCATTATTTGAGAATACACTAGGGATAGCCCTTGTAGTTTTTCATCACTCCCCATAGCAATATCGCCCAGCATTTTCATATTAGGGATTATCTTTTCTTCTGCTATACCAAAGCCGAACATAGTTTCAGCCCCTTTTTGTAATCCATCAAAACTATAAGGCGTTTTTTCTGCATATTGGGTAAGGTCAGAGAGCATTGTTTTTGCTTTTTCTACACTCCCTAGTAGTACTTCAAATTTAATGTTGGATTGCTCTAATTCTATACCTTTGTTAAAAATGGCTTTGATACTTTCCCAACCTTGAAGTGCAAGACCTACACCTCCTGCAAGACCGATTAACCCTCCAAATTGTCCGCCCAAACTCCGTAGCCTTTCTCCAAAGCCTTTGGGTGGGAGATCTTCTAATCGTTTAATCTCCCGTTCTACTTGCAGAGCTTCTGTTTTTAATCTACGAATATCATTGATAGAAGTAGAAGCCGTTCTTTGAGCATTAAGCCTTTGCAATTTTGCATTTAATTCATCAATAGATTTTGTAGTATTTCTAAAATTATTTTGTATCTTTGATTGATTGGATTGCAGACGGCTTTCCATATTGGAAATACCACTGCTGACCTTCATCAGAGTAGATGACGCCAAATCTTTTAGAAATATTGTAAAACCGTAACTCATATGATTAGTTTTATTCTTAATGCAATTTTGATTGTTGGACTGATAGCTCTTGCTGTGGTTGCTTTGTTGTTTTTGTTCAAATGGGGATTGCTTGCTTTAATGATGAGCATTATCTCATTTTTACAAATTCCCTCTACTCCCTTTAAAAAATGGTGGGCATGGCTTATTCAGTTGCCTATACTATTTTTTCAAATTGTTATTCTTATCGCTACCTACACGGAAGGGGTTTTGTGGCAAGGAATACTATTAGCCATCTTCTTTCAGGTATGTGCTTCTGGTATTATTATCAATATTGACAAAATTCTTACCCAGAAAAGCCGTTAGTCTTTGCTTCTTGCTCTCTAATGTTTTGAAGTTGGGCGAATTTCTCCGCCCACTCATCATCGGTAAGAGTTTGAGGATTGATACCTAAATAATATTCCAGCATGGTATTGACATAACCTATCCAGTTGGACTCCAAATCTCCTTTGGAATCCTCTATAACTTTTTTAGTTCGGCATTTTTCACCTCCATAAGATGTTCTAATTGCCCTGCGGCTCCCAAGAAATATTCATCACTTGTTTTTACCTCTTCATCACCAGCGACAAAACATTGATTGAGTATCGTTTCTGCAAAGCCTAATGGATTGGACTGCATTTTAGTCATTGCCATAGAGAGAACATTCCTACTTGGTTTTTTGAGATAAGCTTTCTTGCCATCTTCAAATTCTATTAAATAAATCTGTCCGTGTTTTGCTTTTAATTCTTCTATGAATTTTTCTTCTGTATTTTCCATTTTTTTTATGTTATAAGGTTAATAAAAAAGCCAAAGGCTTTATTTTTGATATTCTACTTTGGTGAAGATAATTGGCAGTTCTATAAGCATATTTTTATCACCTTGTTTCATGGATTTTTTCATTTCTGTAAATTCCACATTTTTAATAATATCAGTTACAATTTGCCCTCCATCATGAGGAACATATGAAGTAATAATATCAAAGGATAAGGCTAAAACATCTTTATTTTTTGCATCTCTTATCATTGCTTCTACTTCACTTTGCCAAAGGGTGATTTTCCCATCGCCAGTGCGATTTCCTCGCACGACTCCATGAGGGGTACATCCTCTCCCAAATAGATAATCTTTATCTTGTTTAATGGTGTATTCCAATTCGGTAATGCCCTCTAAAATTCTACCGCCGAAAGCGACAGAAAGGCTACACCATGAATATTGTTTTGAACTCCAAGTTGCCATTTTTTTATTAATGATTAGTTTTTAATTATTAATTTCTGTAGTAAAACCGATATTAACGGTGATGTATTTCGCATAACCCACAGGCTGAAGCTGTAAGCTCACATTTATCATTCCTGTTTTGATGACTTCTTGATTTTCATCAATATAAGCCTTAAATCCGCTGAGTTCTCCTCTCTGGGTCATTTGTCCATTGATATTTGTTTCAATAGCATTTTGCCAAGATTTAATAATGGCTGGGTGAATAGTTCCGTTGCTATTGATAGCAATCTCATCTCCGAGATTCTCCACTAAAACATTATAAGCGATAATCACCGCTTTATCCATGACAAAGCCATTGGTAAGGCTTTTGAAATCATCAGTTTCAGTGGTGAGTGTAGGGTCATCGGTAAAGAAAAAACCTGATTTTCCAGCAAAATTTCGCATGAAAATATAATGTTTATCAGCAATGCTGTCCCATGCACTAGATAGACTCTCTACCTTTTCGCCATTGGTGAAATAAGCCTGCGAAAGCTCCACGGCTCCGTCCTTAACCCTGCCTATATTTCTTTGCACAGGAGTAGAAGCCAAACGCCCTAATGCTAAACCAATACTGGCTTCTTTTTCTCCGTCGGTATTGGCTAAAAGAAGACTTACCCGATTAAACTTTGTAGAGCTATAATCTTTTAAGTCTTGGGCATTTCCATTAAAATTATTTGCTGAAATCATAACTCTTACAGGGAAATACTTCTCTGCAAAAGTTTCTGCTAATTGTTGAGCTTTCTGTACGGCCTTATCTACATCGGCATCTAAACCATTACTTATGGCTTCAGTTCCTTTGTTTTTTTTACAAAAGCCTAAAATTCTGATTTTGCCTCCTGCATCATCAAGAAGTTTTCTTGCTAAATCCTGCTCTTTATCTGCCATGTTTTCCATTGTGGTTGCATCGGAAACCAGCATTACCCAAAGTTCAGCATTAGTGCCTGCATAATCATAAAAAGCTTTGATATGCTTATAAGCAAAAGGATTTTCTACTTCTGTAATCCCAATTTTCTGAGCATCTTGCAGAGAAAAAATCTGTTTGCTTTCACCTATTTTAATTTTTCCATCAACGCTCACCCCTGTAAGGATAAGCCCTGCGTTCTTTTCTATCGTTGCCGAGAGTAGTCCAAGACCATTACTCGCAATATTAAATTTGATTTTTGGTAATCCCATCTTAATTTTTATATTTATGTGTTATAATAATGCCAGTGAAAATTCCCACACCTAAACCAGTGATGAATAAAGCAATCCAAAAAGTGATTTCCTCAAAAATACCTTTGGATTTTTCTTCTTTTTCAGTGGTTTTTTCAGAGATATAATTCAGATATTTTCGTTCAAAATCTTTTCTGATTTGAGCTTTAATGGCTAAACTATCGCATTCAGCCTCCACTAAAATAGTGTCTTTTTCTACTCGTAGTCTTGCTGTAGCATTTCCATTCTTTTGAGAAAACACCTGTGGCTTAAAAGGGTTTTCAAAGTCTTTTAATTCCTTTTGAAAATCATTTTTAAGCAGTGCCGATTTTGGTACTTTTAGGCCACTCACTACCTTGGGAGTATGGAATATTGTATCCCGAAACTCGGTTTTCTTCTCTGTAATGCTCTCACTGTGGGTTTCATTGCTTTTATTCTCCTGCCGAGTAATGCTACGGCAGGAAATTAAAAACATGGCTAAAATTATAACGATGAATAAATTAAATGTTTTCATATTCTTTTTTTGCATCAAATGAGGGGCATTCTTTGGTCCATTCGTTAGGAGAAATAATTCCATCATCATTCAGGTCTGGACTTAAATCTCTATGCCCTAAAATCTGAGCATTAGGAAATAACACTCTTGCTTTTTTAATCTCAGAAAGAAGCGAAGCCTTTTGTGCATCTGTCCTATTATCCTTACCGCCTTGTCCGCCTTTGTAGCAGATATGATAAGAATGAGAGTTCTGACCTCTGACGCCATTGACCACCACTTCGGGCTTCGCTAGTTCTTCTACTGTTCCATCTTCCGAGATAAGTTTATGATAACCGACCAAATGGTTAGAAGATATTGCCAGTGGTAAGATGAAAGCCGATTTGCCTCTCAAAATGGTAGATTTAGATGGTGATGGGAATCCAGATGAACCTTTACCTTTTTTAAAAAAAGGAAGCCGAAAAACCTACAAAAACCATTGGTAAAATCTATTTGCTATGGCAACACTAAAAGAATTACAGAAATTATTAGACAAAGCAGCGGAAGAAATCCCCGAACAAACTATGAAAATTGTAGAAGTGGTAGGCTTAAATTTCATTAAAAAGAACTTTGAAGATGAAGGTTTTAATGATAATGGTCTCACCAAATGGGCAGAGCGAAAAACCACCGATAGAGAAGGAAGAGACCTCACTCGCTATAAAAGAACTACAAAGAGAGGCAGTGCAGGGTCGCTTACTAAGTTTGGAAGAGAAAACATCGGCAGAGCGATTCTCACAGGGCATAATACAGGAGGCGATAAACTCCGAAATTCCTTTAAGGCTCGTAGAGAAAAATTAAAGGTCTTTTTCTACACCTATAAAGGTTATGCCCAGTATCACAATGAGGGAAAAGGAAGTCTCCCCAAAAGACAATTCATTGGGAAATCTGCCGATTTAGAAAGAAAAATAGAAAATAAACTTAAAAAAACATTAGATAAACTTTTGAAGCCTTAAAAAGCTTTTTAACATCTATTTAATCACAAAAAATGGAAATTACAGGAAACTTACTTAAAAATAAAATCAATCTAAAAGAGGGCGATAAACACGATGTGAATAAAGTAACCCGCTTTATGCTGGATTTAGTGCGACAACAAAAACGCATTTGGAGAAAGGAAATAGGCGATTGGCAAAGAGCAAGGATAATTCGCCATAGCCGTGAAAATCCTCAAAATTTCCTTTTGCAAGAAGTCTATGAAGACACCATGATGGACGGACAACTCACCGGCATTACTGAAAATAGAACCTTCAGAACCACCAATAAAGACTTTATTTTTCAAGATGAAAATGAAATCAAAAACGATGAATGCACTCGTTTTATTAAGGAAAAAACATGGTTTGAGGATTTTATCAAATTCGCTCACGAGAGTGCCTATTATGGAACGCAGGTGATTTGGCTTAAAGAAATTGAAAATGGAGAAATCAAATCCGTAGAACTCATTGAGCGGGGACATGTTATCCCAGAGAGAAAACTTATTATTCCCGATATAGGTCTAAATAATGGGCTAAAATATACCGATTATCCGGACTTTCTTATTGAAACCCAACTTTATTCTCCCACAGGTTTATTGGAGAAAGCAACCCCTTACACCATTCTAAAACGCCATTCATGGGGTAGTTGGGATGAGTTTGAAGAACTTTTCGGAGTGCCGATTCGTATTGCTAAAATCGCTTCTCAATCCGAGCAAGTCAAAAACGAAGTGGCAGGTTGGTTAGAAGAAATGGGCTCTGCTGCTTATGGAGTGTTCCCACTCGGCACCGAAGTAGATATTAAAGAAAACTCCAAAAGTGATGCCTTTAATGTCTTTTATCAAAAGATTAAAGCCATGAGAGAAGAACTCTCTATGCTGGTGCTTCATCAGACCATGACCACTGAAAATGGCGGAAGTAAGGCACAGGGACAAGTCCATGAAAACACCCTTAACGAACTGGTATATTCCGATGAAAAACGAATTTTGTCTATTCTCAACGATAAGCTCGTTCCTGCTATGAGAAATATCGGTTATCGCATTCCCGAAGGGTTCAAAATATCTGTGTCTAAATCCAAAGACCCTTTGGAGCAAATTAAAATAGACCGAGACTTTTTAAGCAGTGGATACATCCTGAAAAAAGACTATATAGAGGCTCTTTATGGAACTGAAATTGAACAAATACCCTTTCAGAATCAGGAGGCAAAAACTGAAAACCCAAAAACGAAAAACTCAAAAAAGCCCTAAGCCTACTCAAATTCCATTATCGCACTAAATGCTGTGGAGCTTCGCCTATTAGCCTTACAGTGGATTTTAATTTGAGTAGGCTCATTGAGATGTATTTTCGTGGATTATTTGAAGAAAAAAAGGTCTCGCAGGAGCATAGGGAAGAACTTTGGAGGTATTATTATGATAAACTCTCCAAAGGTGTAGATGAAGGATTTTCACCTCAATCTTCTCACTATGATAAAGATTTAGCAGACGCTCTTAAACTCAGCATTGCCGAGTTTTCAGCATTCAAAGAAACTTCATTTAGAAAAACCATTGAAACCCTTTTGGTAGATGAAAACGGCAGTTTAAGGTCTTGGAGTGAGTTCAAAAAAGAAGCTTACAAAGTCTCTAATGATTATAATCATCGTTGGCTGGAAACCGAATATCATCAAACCATTGCTAATGCACAAATGGCAGAAAAATGGAAAGGCTTTGAGGCTAATGCAGACTTATTCCCTAACCTAAAATTAGTCAGCGTAAAAGATGGTAGAGTGCGTCCAGAGCACCAAGTGTTAGATGGAACGATTAGACCTCTAAACGACCCTTTTTGGAAAACCCACACCCCACCTCTGGACTGGGGATGCCGTTGTGATGTTATACAAACTGATGAACCTCCCACCGAAATTAAAGGAGGGCTACAACTCAAAATAGAGTTTGAAAATAATCCCGCTATCTCTGGGAAAATATTCGGAGGCTCAGTGTATATGACCTCTGGCGGACTAAACCCAGAAATGATAGAAAAAATAGGGAATTGGGGGAAAGAAATGTTTAAGAAATCCGTTAAGAATGGACGGGAGATCATTGAAAAATCTAAACTTTATGCTCCTTATAAAACCATATACAAAGCCAAAAATGGAGCAAAAGTATCGGTGAGTCCTTTTGCTGATAAAAAAGATTTAGAGGATAATATTAAAACTGCAAAATTATTAGCAGATAAACTAAAAACCAATGTGAAAATTAGACCTCATTTAAGCCCCGATATATTGATGGGAAATAAAAATCCTGAATATGAAATATCAGGTAAAATAGGAGATAGAAAAGCAGTTAATACTTCTAAGGTTAAAAACTTACGAAACACTTATCGTTCGGCAAAAGAACAAGGTTGTGAATGTATCGTATTTGATTTGGATAATACAACTTTAACTATTGAAGAAGTAAAACAAGAAGCAATTAAAAAATTTGAAACATTCCCAAGCATTAAGGAAGTATATATTCATAAAAACGGAGAGATTATAAAAATAAAAAGCAACCCTTAAACAGGTTGCTTTTTTAATATACTGACATATTCTTGACTTTTACCTCGCGAACTTTAAGTATATATGCAAATATACAACTTAACTTTTATTCTGCAAATAAATTTTCTACAAAATGATATTTATTAGGCTTTAATGATACTTTAGATGAAAGAAAAATGTTACAATTAAAAGACAGAATCTATGGAAAAAATAATATAGATAAAAATGGAAAACCTAATTATGATAAGGAAATTTTCTATGTATTAAAAGACATCAAAAAAGGCTAAATCAATATTCCCCTTTCAAGAACTACAATCCAGTGAGATAAATATTGATATAACCTTTTGCTTTTACAAATATACAACTTAACTTTTATTCTGCAAATAATTTCCTACAAAATAATATTTATTAGGCTTTTCTCCGTAGATTCCATAGCCTTTAAGAATTGCAGAAACCGTAGCAGGAGCAATAGGAGGAACCTGCCGTGCCGTTTCTTCTAAAAGTGCAGAAAGTCTCCATTGGGGGTGTTTTCTCTCCAATGCAGAAAAAATTTCTCTTACTTTATTGTTTCTCAATCTTACACGCTCTTTTCTACTCATACGGCAAAATTATAGACTATTATTTAATTTTGCAAGGCGATTTTTATTTAATTCAATCTATCGCCAAAAAGAATGGCTTCTACCTCCTCCAAGTCGTCCAAAAATCTCGGACTCTAAATTCTAATACTATCTTCATTCTGATATTTTTTCCAAATACAAAAAAACCGCCCACATTTTGCGGACGGCATTCAAATAATAATTTAATAAAATAAAAAAGATGTTTCTTTACTCCAACCTTAAAAGTCTTTGAAAGGGAAGCAAAAAAAACACTCAAAGTTTTTATGAAAATATAGGTTATCATACAAAATCACTCCAAAAGAGTGATTTTTTTTGTATTTTTGCGGTAAGTTATGACAAGGAAATTACAGAAAAACACTTTATTAAGATATAAGATTATCAGGGATATATATTTGTATTATAAAACTCCAGATATTCCTGATACAGTTATATTGCGTAAATATATTTATCCTAAGTTTCCCATTAGCCGTAGTACTCTAAACACGGTGCTAAATACACCTATTGAGAAACTTTTAGCAGAAAAACAAGCCTAATAATCGTGTATGCCACAGATATATACGATTCTTATTTCTTGTATACCGTCATCTCTTTTTGTACTTCCTATACTGGTTCTAATAAGTTTCCCAGTGTGTTCTATGGGCGACCATCCCTGCAAAACTTGATGTACTTTTTCTATCAATTCCCAAATATCAAAGGCTTTGGTTTGTTGGCTTATTGGAGCTCTATTGCTGGAATTAGTCAATTTTACTTTGGCAATGATAATTTCAAAGGATAAATTTCCCTCTTGGCGGTTTATCGGATTTGCTCTAATATTTGTGCCTATATCAGAAAATGAAGCATTGGTAAGGCGAACCAATGCACACGGCCATTTTACAGGAATTTCCATACCATAGATATTGAGTTGCCCCCAATCCTCATCAATGTATTTAAGCTCTGAAACTTTTTCAAGTTGAGTTTTAATGTTTTGTAAAATTGTATTCATTGTTAAAAAGTTATTACTTATTGCTCAACGCTTGTTTTATTGCTTTATTTAGTTCCTCTAAATTCGCATTTACCGCTCTTTCTACGGCTTCTTTTACTTTGGGATGATTGCCTATAAATTGGCGTTTGGGAATGATGATTTTTGAGCCAATGGGTTTGAGTGCCATTGCCTTAAATTGCTCCGCCACTATTATATTTTTAGTATTCTTAGCCTCAATATGTTTTGCCCAAAAATATTTTTTCATTTTGGTAGTGACGGTCAATTCTCCACCTTCATTATGAATACTTGCATAAGGAAGAGAAGATGAAAAAATAATTTTATTTCCTTGTATATCAGCGTTAATGGAGTTTCGCAGATTACCACGCCTTATCATTAGTGAGCCAATACGATTATGGAGTTTGGTATGTTGCCATTTTTCATCAAAAAAGGCTTTACGCTCAAAATTGCGGTCAAACTCATCTGCCAAATCTACCTTGACATCGTGTATTACATTTTGCAAAAATTTATCCAAATCCATTTTATTTCAATATTTATTTGTAATTTTGTAAAAACTATGCACTTAAAATTATGGAAACATTTTTTGACCATAACCCAACTCCACAAGAAAGGAAAAGCCTAATAGGTGAATTATCTAAAAATTCCTATTTAGAAAGTCTTTCTTATGCTCCAAAGGGAGAGAATTTACTATTTATAGCTCTTTTATATAAACAACGGGGAGATAATCTCACATTTGAAGAATATAAAAATCAAGTTCCTGAACTCTATCAGGAATGGATATTAGGTTTTGATAATGATATTATTCCTGTTGTAAGGTAAATAATTCCCTTATTTTTTGTCCCATTGTTTTATAATCATTCATCAAATGTGGTTCTAAAAAATCCACGGCCTTTTGTTCGGAAATATTTTTACTTTTCAAATCGTTTCTAAAACTATCTATCCAGCTACTATATCCATAGCCTTTTTCCAAAATATCTTGTTGATTATTGGCTTTACCTCCTAATTTTTCAATAAATGTGTGATAGGTGTGTCTTGCCACAAACTGATTTACGGTTTCCATATTTCTAACTTCTATACTATTGAGTTTTACTGGCTGTGTCTTTGTTTTTGCGTGTAAAATTTCGTGCCACAAACTCTCCATTGCATATTCTTGATTAAAAGTCAGTTTATTTCCTATCTTGATATTTCCAAGTGCATTTCTTAATTCTTCAGCAGGGTTAAAAAGTATTAGTGCTAAAACTTATTGTAGAGCCTCCTACCCATTCATTAGTATATGGTCTATATGACATAGAATGTTGCATCATATAGTTTGCTGTTTTTGTAAATTTAACATTCTCCAATCCTCCTCTAAAATCCTCTCTAAAAGTAGATGCATATTCAATCAAAATATTTTTTATTTCCTTATTGGTAGGCAATTCTCCTTTTATAAGTTTGTTTAAATCTATCGTTTTTATGGTTTTATTTATATCCTTTTCCAACACCTTTTTCACTTCCTCCGCCCCTTTTACCTTATTATATGGGTGTTTGGGTGGAAATAGTTTTTGCTCTGCACCAGGATTAAATCTAAAAATCTCTAATTTATTTTTGCCATTAGCTCCTATTTGGGTAGTGGCTTTTTCGCCTTGTTCTAATGCCTTTTGTGGGTCAGAGACTTCATATTTAGACTTTAATACTTCTACCACAGTGCAACGGCAACGCCAACCATTGGGCGGATAATAAGATACCCAAAACGGGTCATCTTGGGGTAAAGTAATATCGTGCAAAACCCTGTGATTATCTCTTACTCTATCGTCATTTGCCGTGCGATATTGTAGGTTATATCTTCCCTCTGGATTTATTTTTGCCCAATTCGCTGCACTTTGGCTACTGCTAATAGCAAATTGCCATTCTGCCTCTAAATAATGCTGATTATAATTTTGGTTAATCTTATTAAAATCCTGTGCAAATTGCTCAAAACTACGGACTTTTCCCTCTTTGTCCATTAGCAAAGTAGAAGCCTCCAAGAGCTGAGCGTGGGTTTTTAGTCCAGAGAAAATAAAAGCATCATTTTTCAATTTTTGAGCCATCGGCTCTGGGACTATATTATTTTGTATAGTTTCATCAAATACTTTTGTTGTTTCATCTATTAATGCTTTATATTCTGATACCTTTAATAAATCACTGGACTCATATCGTCCATTTTTATGTAAATATTTCAAGGCTTTTTCTACGGCATTGAAAATCGATTTAAAAGATGTTTCACTTTTTGCGGATAATTGATGATTTTTGACTTTTTGACAATCTTCACAATGGCATTCATATAAGGAATTTAATCGTAAATGTAGCCCACCAAAGTAAGTTTTCGGGCTGATAGTTTTTGAGCCATCAGCCCCTAAACGAAAAAACTTTCGGCAATATTAAAATTAGACATTAATGGAGTTTGTTCTTTCTTCCCTGTAATGGCAATACCAAATTTATCTTTTACCCAATTAGGGTCTATTTCAAAATGATTAAGGGCCTCCAAAGTCCGTTTCCACAAAACACCTAAATCTTCTGATACTTCCCAAGCAAAAACATAATCGGCTGGGATAATCCCAATACGAGCCAAAGCAGGCATTACACGCGTATTCATATACATCTCTACCATTGCCATATCTGCCAAAATGAGCTTAGAGAGTAGTTTTTGTCCTGCTTCGTCTTTATTGTATGAGCCGTGTACGGTATCTTGCCCCACAATCGCCCCAGAGATAAGTAGTGAATTTTGATTATCGCAAAGGCGTATGAGATTGGTATAAACTTCGCCGTTGGTAGTAGAGCCTTTAGCCCACTCAAATTCTTCAGTAGTATCAATGATAAACCAAGCTGCCGAACCCATATCTCGCATCATTTGTTTGCCTCGTACTACGGCTTGGGGGTCTTGGGTATCGGTTTTATAGACACGCGGTGGAATGCCGTATATTTCGCACAATTCCGAATAACACGAAGTAGCAAATCGTTTGAACAAACAATATGGAATAGCCTTATTGATAAGTCCCATTTCGCCAGGTTTGCCAAATTCTAAAATCCAAGTGCCATACTCGGGAAGTTCTCTATATTTCACACCCTTTTCTTCGTTGTAGTCAAACAACAAAGTGCCTGATTTGGGCAAAATATTTTGGCGTGGAAGGAGTGTTGCAGCGAGTTGTGTCTCGTTTTGTCCCTCCTGTTTCCAATCTAATTCTATTACAGAGTAACCATAAAAACGAGTGTTAATAATCTGGGTAATGATTTCATTAAATAACTCTGAATTTTGGAAAGTATCGGTAAGTTCCTGGTCAACATCTCCTCCTTTCTGTTTGAGTGTGAAAGAAGAACCCAAAGTATCCTGTATTCTATTCTCAATTTGTGAAGTAAGAGTAGCATCATCCAAAATATAATCATAGAGATTATACAACTGCCATACTGATGGATTTTCAGCATTACGGAAAGCATTTTGTGCCGTTCTCATTTTGGCAATATCTTGTCTGGTCATACTGATGGTCTTATCTACCAACTGCGGATAAAGTTTTTGCCCATTGACTTTTGGTCTTTGTCGATTGGCGTTGAGTTTATGGTTATAGTTTTTCATTCAATTATAAAAAATTAAAAGATTAAAAAAAATACTTGCGGTGGCTTACCACTATTCGTGATTAAATTTCTCTCGGCTACCGAAAATAAAAGGTTCTTTGATATTTGTTGGGCTATTAGCCCCTTGCTCCCCTATTTCTAAAAGTGGCAAATCCTCCAAATTAATATCTCCTTTGGCTAATTGTTTGAGCCAAGCCACAGCTCTATCATAGCGGTCTTTGGCGTGTTGGTAGATGTAATCCGCATTGCAAAGCTCCACAATATACCACTTAGCAATCGTAGCCGTATGAGATACTAAAAGGGCATTGCGTTCTGCTCCCCTTTGGCCAAAAATCTTTTTTACATCATACCGCAATCGTCCATCTCGCCACTCTCGTTTGTTATTGGCAGTGAGATAGCTCTTTACTTCTGTTTCAGCGGCAGCAATGGCTTGTAATACAATATCATCATTGCCCTCTGTAATTTCCTCTATCTGATAACTATATAGGGCAGTGCCCAAATCTTCTTTTAAGATAAACATTATTCTTGTTTTAGGTTAATATCCTCTATCTTCTATCAATCCATAGGCATAGCTAATGTCTTCTTTTACTACGCGAGTATCTATCATTATTTTGGCTCCTTCTACGGCATCTGGGCCGTCCATTTCTTTGGACTCTTTGGATACGCCCAGCCATTGGTCTTCCATTTCTATCATCATTGGATTTTCTTTTTCCTCTTGGTTAAAAATAATATTTCCATCGTTGTTATCATCTACCATATTTTCCAATCGTTCAAACTTATCGGCTTTTCGGCGTTTGTCCTCACGCACAGGGAGTTTTATACCGTGTTCTTTTCTGTATTTCTCCAAAAGTGGTTTTACGACTTGCTGATAATGGGGGTCTTGGAGTGTATTATTTTCAATAAACATTTTCTTGGTATCAATGCCGTGTCTATCCATATAATGGTATGCCTGACCAATCCAGCCTACCATCTCTGCATTGGTGGCTTTACCTAACCATACTTTGTAGATATAGTATTTCCCATCATATAGCCCTACAATTACCACAGCCTTTGAACTGCTATTTTTCTCTTTATTATTAGATGGAGAAGGGTCTATGTAGGCTACTACTTTTTCGCATTTTTTCAGTGGTGGGCATTTTCCATAAAGAAATTGTTTAAAGGTATCACCCTCTGCGGTTGGGTTGTTGTAATACTCCTTTTGTTTGGCTTTTTCCGAAATTTTTCTTTTTCCTTTGGAGTTGAAAAACATTCGGTGTATGGCTTCTGGACTATTTTTGGTGGGCCAATTGGATTTTCCGTTTTTGTCGGTCAAATTCACAATATCCCAGCAATCGGCTAACTCTCCCAAAATGGTAATAGTGCAATATTTATGAATGATATTGCCACAGACAATAATAAGCAAATCATTAGACACCGAACGCGTAGGAAATACCGCCTCTTGTAGCCAATCGGTGGCATTTTTTACGCGGTCTCTATTTCGGCACTTTTCGTCTGTATCAAAATCATCTACCAAAATACCATCAGGACGAGAGGCGTCATTTCTCGTTCCTCTGGGAGATTGTCCTTCGCCTAATGCACGAAAAGAAAAACCATACCTCGAAGTAAATTCGTGTTCTTCCCACTTGCCAATTTGCTCTTGTACGCCATAATCATTGATAAGGCGATTATTAGATTCCAAAATATTTTTATACGGAACTAAAAGTCTTGTAGCATTTTCTAATGTATTAGAAATCATTAGCCAAGTTTTTTTCTTCTTGGTAAAGCATAGATAAAGAACCTCCATCATTGTTCGAGCAGATTTTGCCATTTCACGGCTCCACGACCGCACCTCAAACCATTCGCTATTTTCAATGACCCTTTTACTGGCTTTGATGTGAAAAGGCATTGGCTTGTGGGTATAGAAATTAGGAAAATAGTACTCAAACCATTTTTCGTAATTGGCTTCTTGCTCCTTTATCCTTTTATGTTTTGCTATTTCCGTTTCTTTTAGGTCTATGGGAGTGCTTCGGGATATATTCTCACGAAACATTGCCCATCTATCAAGATATTTTTTGTCAGATTTTTTAGCCATTATTATTTAGTATTTGTTTGATAAACATATCAAAATACTCACTCACTTCTTGTCCTTTTTCAAAATCAATATCTCTAACAAACTCTGTGAAAGCCATTCCTGTTTGTACGGTTTCGCCCAGAGAAGTTTCGCCCTCTAATTTTTGTATAGCATTGGTGATTTTAACAATTATGTCCGCTTCTTTGGAGGTTGGGACATTCCCTATTTTTATTGGAAAATCTTCCTCATTGTATTGGGGATACTCTATATATTCATTCCCTTCACTATCCTTTAATTTGATAGGTTTTAGCAAATGGGCAGGCACATCATAAATCACCTTACGCATGGCGATTTGGTCATTTATTCGTTCTAATTGGGCATAATAATTTTTGATTTGTGCAGCCTTAGTTGCCATTAGTGAAGTTTTAATTTTTTTCCACTCATTGTCATTTTCGGTAATCCAAGCCCTTAATGTTTTCTCAGTAATACCCACCTTTTTAGCAATCTCCTTTTGCGTAAAAGATTTTTCAGTAAAAAGATATTTAGCGTATTCTTTTTGTTCTGTTTTTTTCAGTCCCATAGGTTATTAGATTTGATAATTTGGAAATGATATAATTGGATAATTTAAAAAATTACTATCTCAATTATCTAACTTGTATTGCAAAGTTGCTCAAAATCAAAAGGCTATAAAAAAAGTTGTTCAGTTTTTGGACAAGGTTGTTCAATTTTTACACACATCTGTCCAGCTTCTGCACAACTATTTGCCTATCCATAAAAACGCCTACAATTTTGCACTCACAAAATGCAACAGGCAGGAAGTAGGAAACCAGATGCTTATTGCCTACTACATAGTAAATTAAAAAAGATGAAAAAATTTAAGTTTATCCTTAATGATGAGACCAAAGTTAATCAATATGGATTTAGGGTAAAAAATTTAGGGCTACGGCTGGGGCGTTTCCTTGATAATCCTGTGGTTTTGAATAATCACGGACACGGAAACGAAGCTGTAATAGGGCGTTGGGAAAATATCCAAATAGAAGGGAATTTGCTCACTGCTGAAGCGGTTTTTGATGATAAAGATGAGAATGCCAAAACCATAGCAGGAAAGGTAGAAAGAGGCTTTATCAAGGGGGCAAGTTTAGGATTGGACCCATTCAGTATGAATAATTTTCAGATTGCTCCAGATGGTGTATATGACCTTATAGAAGCCGAAGTAATGGAGGCTTCCATAGTGGCTATTCCTAACAATGCCAATGCACTTGTAAAACTCTACGCCCACAAAGAAAATACAATGAGAGAACTTCTGGATAATGAAGTTTCCGAAATTCTCTTAATGGCAACCGATGTAATCAATTTTAAAAATAATAACCAAATGAAAAAAGTCAATTTGACATTGTCCGCAGTGGTAGCACTCGGACTACCAGAAACGACACTGGAACACGAAGTGGAAACAGTAAATTCTAAAATTTTGGAACTTAAAGCAAATTTGGATAAAGCCAATCAAAAAATTACGGCTTTTGAACAATTAGAAAAAGACAAAAAGGCAAAACTTTCTGCTAATACGGTAGATGCAGATATTAAGGCTGGGAAAATAGATGCCACCAAAAGAGCAGATTTTATTAAGCTCCATTCGGAGTTCCCAGACTTGTACAAATCCACCGTTACAGAAGCTCCAGCAAAATCAAGTTTAGCAGGGCAAATTTTGCAGCCTGTAGGTACTGAAAACATCAAGTCGTTTGATGATTTTGAGAAACTTGACCTCACGGCACAACTTGCTTTTAAAGAGCAAAACCCAGAAGCGTATAAGAAACTATTTGCATAAAATCCTCCCCCAGCTGAGAGAAAGGGAGAAAATAAAAAATAATTTATTAACCATTTAAACAAGAAATAAAAATGCCAAAGAATTTTCCAGAGGCTTGGCTCAATAGGGTTATTCAAAACTTGAATAATGCAGACCAAGCAACATTTTTAGAGGGGATTCCAGAGATTAATGCAGAAATCAATGTGATTAACCCTGGTACTGCCACAGAGAAAAATAAAATCTATGTTCCGACCACGGAGTTTGCAGTAGATATTTTGATTAACAATAACTCTTACCCTATCCCATTCCAGCAATATGCTGATAACTCGGTAGAAATCACTTTAGACAAATACCAAACCAAAGTGGTAGAGTTGCCAGACGACCAAACATTGGGGGCTTCCTATGACATCATAGACACAGCAACCAGAAGTATGAGACGGGGTATCATCGTAGAGAAAAACCAAAGGGCGATACACTCTATTGCACCATTGGAGCATACGGTAAAAACACCTGTGATTGAAGCAACGGGAGGACCTGATAACCTACGAGATGCTACGGGCAGGCCAAGACTAACCTATGAGGATTTAGTTGCCACGAAAGAAGCTACAAAAGGTTTTGGAGAGTGCCGATTGGTACTCAACGAGACGCACTGGAATGACCTCCTTTTGGACAGAAAAAACTTCGGAAATCAACTTATAGATTATGCCAAAGGCAAACCAAATCCTATGATTGCAGGTTTTGAAATTCATAAATACGAAGGGGCAATGCCTATTTATACTTCTGCAAAAAAGAAAAAGGCGTATGGAACTATACAAGAAAGTGGCGACAAAGTGGCATCAGTTATTTTTGTAAAAGAAGCGATTGCCAAGAAAACAGGATTAACAAAACAATATTTTGTAAAGTCTGAAAATAACCCTACACGCCAATCCAACGACTTGTCATACAGGCATTATTTCGTGATAACGCCATTCAGAAAAGAAAAAATCGCAGCGATTATTTAACACCCATAAGCCGTAGGCTTTATGCTTACGGCTTACAGCCCTAATATAAAAACTATGAGAGACATAAAGTATATAGTCGTGCATTGCACCGCTACGCCCCAGA
>ERZ772909.224-NODE-224-length-38170-cov-8.028230_pt1 | contig 38170 bp, 36 predicted proteins | sample MGYA00511137_ERZ772909 | MGnify/ENA primary metagenome ERZ772909 (study PRJEB29015, sample SAMEA2738095) | human oral metagenome | biome: human oral; feature: human-associated habitat; material: saliva | place: China | collected 2270 ... | reverse complement strand
ATAACAACCACTCTTGGTTTTCGATAAGGTTGCACTCCTTATATTATCCTTATATCTTTGTAGTCTCTTGAAATATAAATCTGAACAACGGAATTTTATGTTCTTTAAGTTTTTCGTAAGAGTTATCTTACGTGTGTCAAATGTATTTTTCTTTGATATTGCACCAATTGGGAATAAGGCTGATTGTTTATCTTTCTTGCTCTTGAACTTTGGGAATCCTTTATGCTCCTTGAAAAACTTGTTGTAAGCTGTGAGCATCTGTCTGATTGCTTGCTTCATCACCTTTGTGTTTTGTTCCTTTAACCAATCATATTGCTCATCTTTCAACAATGTTCCATGAAAGTACTTTGAAAGTTCCGTTAATCCGAGGTTTGTTTTATCAGCGTTATAGGCTTCTTGTTTGCGAGCAAGCATATGATTATACACAAAACGATAGCAACCAAGCACATTGTTTAGTGTTTGTTCTTGCGTTTTGTTTGGATATAATCGTATCTTAATTGCTCGTAACATTGATTTCCTTATTTAATTCAATTATATAATACTTTTTCTTATCTAATTTCCAATAGTTTTAAATAAACTTTATTATAAATTTATTAAAAAAATATTTTCAACTCCGATAAAATAACAACCTACTTGAGATTTAAAACCGATTTAAAATTTTACAGTCTACGCCAACTCGCATAGGATAACATAACGACATGCTTTCTTAGGCCTTTAGCATATTAAGGAATGTTATGTTAAATTATAGTTGCGGGAGGGGGACTCGAACCCAACCGACCTTCAGCTTATGAGGCTGACGAGATACCAACTTCTCTATCCCACGATGTTTTTTTTGCGGAAGGTGCCGGATTCGAACCGACGGTACCTGTTACGGCACGGCAATTTTCAAGACTGCTACAATAGGCCACTCTGTCAACCTTCCTATAAATTTGTTGTAACGTTACCAACGCAGCTATTAAGTATTGATTCGCGACTCAATAAATAATATTACTCCGAGATTTGGACAATATTATTACATCTGACATCTACGGCTGTATATCAGAAAACCTTCAACAAGGGCTTATTGTGGTATCACCAAGAATCGAACTCGGGACACAAAGATCTTCAATCTTCTGCTCTACCAACTGAGCTATGATACCATGTTGAACCTTCAACACTTATATTATACTACTTTTGATTTGAAAAACCAAATGCGTTACGTATTTTTTTTTGTGAAGTGTTCATTTTTTTAGTCTCTCCTCTCAGATTCGAACTGAGATTCACAGCTTAGCATACCAACTACGATTTTCATCGCTTACATTATCAATGTAATTTGTGGCCTGGACTATGTCATACCCATGCTATAAAATAGTTTAGGGAATCCCTGTATAGTCTCTACACATTCAATCAATTATAATTAATAATTGAAATTAGCACGGCGTTGACTTATTATTAAACTTAGCGTTCGCCGTTTAGGGGATTTTCTGCACTCATCATTTCTAATGAGCCGCTCCTTTTTGTAGCATATTGATAAATTCCACCATTAAATAATGGTTGTAACGATTCTTTCTTAGAATTCCAATCAATTCCCATACTACAAATCTTTAAAGGCTGTTGTTCTATCCCTTGAACTAAGGAGAGTTAAGTGATAGTTTTTCATTACTCAAAACTTTAAGAGAAACACCATGTGTTAATCACGAAACAATAATCACTTTTTATTGTATGAGCATACGTTCTCATTATAACGACAAAGGCTATAATCGTTACGATTCACTAAGTGTGGCCATCACATAGTAACTAACATTTTATTGGGTGACCTATGGGACTCGAACCCATGACCTTCAGAACCACAATCTAACATTCTAACCAACTAAACTAAGGCCACCATGTTACCATAATTCCATCCCCAAGCTCTATTATGGCGTATAAATTCATCACAAAATTAACAACTTCTGAATGGGTGACTTTGTAATAAATATTTTTTAAATTTGTTATAACGTTACCAACGCAGCTCACTAATACTAATTTGCAACTTACTAATAGTGATTACTCCGAGTTTTGTACCTTACTTTTACTCTATTTTCTACGGCTGTATAATAGATACCGTTGGATAATTTGTTTATCCTTTGGGTTTAATTTTTCTTTTAATTACGCAAAATTTATTTGCTTTTTGGTTTATAAGAGATTGTTGTAAACTCTTCTCCTTCAAAAGCATGACATTGAACATCACAATCAGAAGAAGAATCATATTCACTATATATATTGGTTAAACCATGTATCCCTAAGATTCCATCTTCTAATTGAAAATAAGATGTACTAGTTTCATACCACCTATGACGACTTATATCAACATCTTCGGCTAAAACTTTTTCATAATCAATTAAACTTTCAGCATCATCCATGCAATAAAGTTCTTCTTCAGAATTATTAATTAATTCAATCGCTTCTTTTACTTTCATAAGGCTTTAATTATTCTAAATATTCTATTTCAAATTTACTTTTTGGAATCCACCCACTATATTTATATCCTAATTCATTAAATTTTAATTCAGGAAATTCATTAGGAAATTTCTTTAAAATAGAATGAAATCTTCTAATAGAAATGTAAATAGAATCTTCTCCATTATTCACATTAAAAGGATCAGAATTATTTAAATATACTTTACCTACCGCAGATAAATTGCTATTGTTCCCATAAGGTTTATAATATAATCCTGTAGGAATATGTTTTACTCTATGAGGTTTCATATCTGTACTTTAATTTAAGTTAGAGTTAATTTGAACAAGAATACTGTTCATAATGCTGTCTAACTCAGAAAATGCGTCAGACGACATTAATCCACTATTATTTTGCAAACAAGTATTTAAATCTTGCAGCTTCTCTTTTATTGATACAATTTGTTCTTTAGTCACCTTATTGATTTTTTCATTATTAGTACTCCCAACGTGAGTTGATTCAGCTATATTTATATTTCACATTACATTTACTTCCAATGTGATTTGATACCTCCGCATCTTCTACTGCAACAAGGATTTGGATGGGAATTAAGATTTCTTTTTTCAAATAAAAAATTTTCTCCACATACTGGACATACACGTATAATCATTTCTTTACGTTTATGGTCTTTTTGTACATTATATCTTCCAGAAATAATTTGAAGATTTTCAACTCTATCATCCATTGGATTACCATTAATATGGTCAACATGATCTCCACTATTTATATCACAATTATGATGGCTAGTATATAAATATTTCGCATAAGACATACTTGTCATAGTACCATCGGATTTTCGTAACGTGCAAACTCTTCTTGGTTGTTTATCAATAGCCAAATATGCTCTAATATAACCTTTCTCCTTATAATAATCTGATATTTCTATAACCATAATTTAGCAAAAATTAGTATTCAGGCTGGGGGTTGAACCCAGATTGGATGTGTATAAGACATCTAGCTTAACCTTTAACTGACCTGAACATATTATTTAGTATTCAGACTGGGACTTGAACCCAGATTGGATGTGTATAAGACATCTAGCCTAACCTTTAGCTGATCTGAATGTGTAAAAGAACTAAAATAGATTTTAACTATTGACTTTACTCGTATGCAGAATTGGATAACCAAAACATCTTATACTTTCAAGAAAGCCGTCTGCCGACAGTCAATGGTGCACCACATATTCATGGTTAGTTCTTAATATGTTTGAAATCGTACTCAGAATGAGATTCGAACCAATATAGGCATTACCATCCAAAAGATTTTAACATCTTTCATGTCTACCTTTTCATCATCCGAGTATTTTTTATTGAGAATGTTACAAGATTCGAACTTATATCTTTCTATTTTAAATAGAGTGTTTTACCACTCTATGAAAGTACGATTTTGCAACATTTATAACTATTGCAAACTTTAAATTATAACTATCAATTAATTTATGTATTCATTTTTATCCACCTTAATTAAGATTTCACTTATTATAAATTTAATTGTGGTATCACCAAGAATCGAACTTGGGACACATGGATTTTCAGTCCATTGCTCTACCAACTGAGCTATGATACCATTCTGAACCTTCAACACTTATATTATACCACTTTTGAATGGAAAAACCAAATCAAATAACGTATTTTTTTTGTGAAATGTTCATTTTGTCGCTCCCCCACTGGGATTCGAACCCAGGACCCTTACATTAAAAGTGTAATGCTCTACCAACTGAGCTATGGGAGAATGTATTGTGGCTAATAACTATTTAAGCATAGCCACAATGTTTTATTATTAACAACAAAAAATATATTCTATAAGAAAAACTGAATTATCTCTTCTTTGGTGCAGGTTTTGGTTTTGCCTGCGGTTTAGGAGCAGGAGTTGCTTTGTACACATAAATAATTTTAGGCTTCTTTTCCAACTCAACACTGAAATTTTTAATCTGCGTTTCCATTTTATTCAGTTTTTCATTAATCTCCTGCGTACTCTTTTTTTCATTATTAATGATGACTGTTGTAATGTTATTCAATTTATTAGCAATACATTTACAAGCAGGATCGTGAATAATATGTTCGTTCCCTTCCGTTTTGAACTTGACGTATTTATGCCCATCAAAGTCAAACTTAAAAGTTGAACACTTCATTGTATCTGTAACCACCTTTGATTGGTCAACCTCTTCAACATTTTCCAAATTGCTCTTATTGTTAAAAAGAGAATTTAGGCCTATTAGAAGTAGAGCCACAACAGAGGCAAAAACAAACAGCACAATATAAAGAGATGTTTTACTACTAAAATCCTTGTTACGGAGAAAATTCATAATTTTTTTCATTTTATTTTACTATTTTACATTACTATTTACTTGCCATCAGCGCATACTCTTGACGGCGTCGAATAAAGTGACCAGGTTCTGATGCACGAGCGGTTTTAATTGCTTGAAGCATATACTCATAATCCTTCTTATTGACTTTACCATTCTTGTCAAAACGACATTTTTTCAAGCGTCGCCAAAATGCAGATTTTTGAATACCTTTCTCACCACAATTATAAACCAAGCTAACAAGTCCATCAAAAAATCCTTGTGTGACTTTAAAGTTACTATCAATTTGATTCAGCAATCGACGAGCACTTGGAACATAAATTTTATTTAGGTCTTCTACGAGAAGACGTTCAGCTTGTGCTTTTGTAATTCTATATGGTGTATTATCACCCGGGAAAATTACATGGCCATAACCGATTGTATAAAACTTCTCTCTCTTACCCGTCTTTTTATTACAATACCTATATGCAGTCAATTCACAACCTTCATATTTCTTAATAATTTCAACACACGCATTAGAAATCTTATACGGTTTTTTAATACCAACAATATCTGTTACTTTTGAATTATCACTCACAATATAAGTGTTTCCAAATTCTTTCAAGAATTCATTATATTCTTCTGAAATTACATCCAATGAATCACCACCAAAACCAACGATTTCGTTTCGTGTTGATTGAGCAACAATTACATTTTCAAATTTTGGTTCTTCTTGTTTTTCCTCTTTATTACAAGAGAATAACGCAAAAGCACAAATTGAACATGCTACGATAAAACTATTTCTCATACACCATAATTTACAAAGTTTACATTTAAAATATTAATTTTTCATTACTTTTTTTTGCATCAAAGAAACTTGTTATGATAACAAGATTGCTTACATTTGTATTATACTAATACATCGTATAATTTCCAAATGTATTAACATTTTTTTGTTGTCGCATCAGGGGTCAAACCTGAACTAACAGAGCCAAATTCTGCCGTGCTATCATTACACCATGCAACATTTTAACATCTACTGATTAAATATTTTTTTTTGAAAAGTCTGAATAAATTGAAGAATTTAATCAGAAAGATGTATCGTAGCGGAAGCGGGACTCGAACCCGCACGGACGCAATGTCCAAGGGATTTTAAGTCCCTCGTGTCTACCATTCCACCATTCCGCCAAATAATAAATAGTTCAAAGAACGTTTTTTGTTTGTCTTACATCTATATTATACTACAAAGGTTCAACTTTTCCAAATCTATCTTGAATTTTTTTTGTAAAAATGATAGGTATATATGTATTCATTACACACCTATCATCATTACATTTATACATTATAGTCAATTGAAGTGTAATTACAATTACAACATTAATGTGAGTCTTTTTACTCCATGTTAACCAATATCTTCTTTTTCTTTATCAATAATCAAAGAAGAGAATCGATTTAAATATAATCTTACTAATTTTTCTTTAGCACAATATAGACGTTTGCATATATTTTGTTGAGACGTACCTAATTTTTTAGCCAATTCACATTGTGTTGCATCAGTTAGCAAAGCTTGATACATAATTTCACCATGTAAATGTGTCCAATTTGATACAATGTCATCAACAAAAGCTGTTTCAACTTTTAACTCAGAATTAATAGATTCTGAAAACGTTTGCACACTTAATCTTTGTGCCTTAGTTAAATTGTCAAAACCATGACCTGATAAGATAAATGCTTCACCGTTGGATTGTCCAATTTTTTCATCCATATAAGATACTTCTCCAATACCAACTGACAAACGTACATCCAAATCTTTATTACCTAAATCAATAGATGATTTTCTAAATCCTGCTCTAATTAAAAGTGCCACAAGCAATGCTTGTTTAGGGTCTTCAACAAGAACTTGAAAACTATCACCACGACTAATTTCCACTTTACATTTAGTGCAATATAAACTTATTTCAGTGATTAAATCATTGATAAGTTTAGGCAACTTTCCAAAGTCATTTATTTTAGTAGAGCCAACCACATCTCCTGTAATTACACCTTTCATTTTCTCTTTTTATTTTCATAATACCATCAAAAACAATTATTTCCAACAAATTAGAAAGGTCAGAAGTAAAATTAGACGCATATCCAAACATATCTGTCATATCAACGACCTTTGACACATCGTATATAAAATTCAACGCAAAATCTTAGATTAACGTGCATTTTATTTCTTGCTTCATCCTATCACTACTTTTTAGGTTCATTTAATGAACGGTCATCCATAGGAGGATAGTCCACAAGCGTTAATTCGGTGCTACGGACACCTACTTTTTTATTTTTCTATTTTTAAGCTACACTTATCCTTTGTCCTTCACGAAAGATATTCCTTGCAGCATTAAAATCTCTATCATGATTTGCACCACATTCAGGACATTGCCAATTTCTATCGCTTAACTTCAATCCTTTGTTCTTATATCCACAACATGAACATGTCTTGGAGCTTGGATAGAATTTATCAATAAGCACAACCTTCTTATCATTTACAATAGCTTTGTTCTTCAATATCTCCTTGAATTTGAAGAATCCAACCTCACTAATTGCCTTGGCAAGATGGTGATTTCTAAGCATTCCATTAATGCTCAAGTTTTCCATATAGATTGTATCATAATTACCAAGTAGTTCATTTACAACATAATGGATGTAATTTTCCTTCTTGTTCGTGATATGTTCAAAGGTCTTTGCAATGCGTTTACATTGTTTATGGAAATTGTTTGAACCTTTACGCTTCTTGGATAATTGACGTTGAAGTTTCTTCAACTTTTGTTCATCGTTCTTGAAGAAATGTTTATTTTCAAACTTCTTACCATCAGAGGTTATGACAAAATCCTTTACCCCAAGGTCAATGCCAACTTCCTTATTGGTTTTCTTGAACTTTACAAACTCATTTTGAGGAATGTCTATAAGGATGGATAAGAAGAAATTCCCACTCTTGGTTTTCGAGAGGGTGGCACTCTTTACATCATCCTTATACTTGCGAAGTCTATTGAAATACAAATCCGAACAACGGAATTTAATGTTCTTGAGCTGTTTAATCAAGGTAATACGTCTTGTTTCAAAGTCATTGCATCTTGATATGGCATCAATTGGGAATAATGCCGATTGTTTATCCCTTTTGCTCTTGAACTTTGGAAACCCTTTTTGATGTTTGAAGAAATTATCATAAGCCGTTAGCATCTGACGTATGGATTGTTTCATGACCTTGGTATTTTGTTCCTTCAACCAAGCATATTGCTCATCCTTTAATAATTCGTGATGAAAGTATTTAGAAAGTTCCGTTAATCCAAGGTTTATTTTATCGGTTTTATATACCTCTTGTTTGCGAGCAAGCATGTGATTATACACAAAACGATAGCAACCAAGAATTTTATTAAACTCTTGCTCTTGCGTTTTATTTGGATATAACCTTATTTTAATTGCTCGTAACATTGATTCCTTTATTTAATTCAATTATATTATACTATTTTCTTATCTAATTTCCAATAGTTTTTAAAAAAATTAATTATAAATTTATTAAACAATTATTAAAATTTTAAGAAACTTTACGTCAAAAAAAATGATAGACACATAACAAATCGTTACACATCTATCATTAAAACTATGAGCAGAAGGACGGATTCGAACCGACGACCACCTGATTGGAAGCCAGGCGTTCTGACCAACTGAACTACTTCTGCAAAAATATTGTCTGGGTGACAGGACTCGAACCTGCGACCCCAGCATCCCAAATGCCGTGCGCTACCAACTGCGCCACACCCATTTCAATAATACTAATGCCTTGCGACACTTTGTGCAGATGAAGGGAGTCGAACCCATACGTCTTCTGACATCAGAACCTAAATCTAACGCGTATACCAATTTCGCCACATCTGCAAATGAATAAGCCACCTTCTAATCTTCTACTTATTCCTACGACACCATTTTTGAACAGTTATGATTAATGATCTGTCGTTTTAGCTTAGGTTACTGTTCATCACCTAAACAAGGTGTGAAATAAACATCTAATTAACATCAAGGAAACTATCTTTACATTATAGTTATTGAGGTAGTTCGTGTTACTATAGATGTAGTAAATTAATCATACAAAACTTCTCTTCAAAAGAGAGATTGTAAAAATGAAGCCCATGGAAGAATCGAACTTCCTTCACCGGGGTCTTACCAATAAACGAATGGGCCAAAATAAACAGGGGAATTTAGTTATAAATTGTATGTTTTGAAAAATTAAAGCCAAATATTAATATGTCGAAGTAACAATTTATACCGCCACCTGTATAATTTTCAACGATTGCGTTCATTGATTAAATTCAAATTTTACAACGCAACGTTGTTATAAGTTTATCGTAGGGAATATTTAGCAGCGTTTTATTAAAGCGCGGAGATGTCGGATTTGAACCGACCATATCAAGTCCCAAAATCTTGTGCTCTAACCAACTGAGCTAATCTTCGAAGTAACGCTAACTACCACCACTACGATTTGTTTGCAATATTTTAAAGATCTCTTTACATTTATATTATACTACATATTGCTCAAATTTCCAAATTTATTATGTGTTTTTTTTTGTAAAATCATATGCAATAATATAAAATGCTTTTTTAACCTATACATCTGAAAACATAAGAATCTAAATACATTCTTATTACGAAACGACTTGGCAAATCGCCATTATGGTTCAGTTTATAATTTCACGCCTCATATGGTGGCTTTAAACCAACTCTCTCATCTATTATAGATCTTGCTTGCACATATTTGTTTTCATAAAGATCTGAATCTTCCTTACCGCACCATTTCACATGTTTAATATGTTTATTGTCAATAACACTATTAGAATTTTTATAAAAATTTCCATTAAACCAAAAACATTCATATTCATCAGTTGAGTCATTATTTGATACCTCAACACTATATTGATTATATGGATTAAATCTTGAGATAAACATATTAAAATCATCTCTGCCATAACGTGGTTCACCATCACGAGTTGGGCCATTAAAAAGATACCAGCAATCTGTCAGTAAGCCCATCACTGAACCATGAAACAATTTCATACGCTCTTCAACTGACATATTGTTAAAGCTATCAACTAAACGCTTCCACAACCCAGGACTCGTATGAGAAAAAGTTGCACAACCATGAATGCCTGTTAGTAATTCAATGGGAGTTAATTCTATCTTCATATCTTATTCCATTAAAAATTATTTTTTTTGCAATTTAAATTGCGGAAAGCGGTGGAATCGAACCACATTCGTATACCGAACGAAACAACTTAGCAGGTTGCCCCCATCACCATCAGGGTTCACTTTCCAATTTCACGCATTATAAGGTGGATTTAGAGCAACTCTTTTATCTACCTCACTTTTTAAGTGACCATATTTGTTTTCATAAATTTCAGAATCTTCTTTTCCTGACCATTCAACATTTTTAATGTATTCATTATTAATGAAGCGATTAAATCCTGTATAAAACTTTCCATCAAACCAAAAACATTCAAATACTTTAGTTGAATCATTATTTGACACGGTAACTTTGTATTTGTTATATGGATTAAATCTTGAAATAAACATATTAAAATCATCTTTGCCATAATGAAAACTACCACTACAACAAGGTTCATTAAAAATCTGCCATAAATCTCTTACAGAATAATGAAATAAGAACAGCCTTTCTTGTGTTGTCAGTTTATCATAAAATTCATCAATAAAACGCCTCCACACTCCTTGTCTCAAATGACTTCCTCTTGCACAACCTTCAAGGTAGTAGAGTAACTCAAATTTGTCTAAGTCTATCTTCATGTTTCAACATCAACATTTATATTATACTACTTACATTGTTATATTCCAAATGTATTTATCGTTTTTTTATTGAAAGTAATTAGATTTGTTAAGATGAATTTACTTTAATCAATCTGTATTTCCTTTCGACATTTATATTATACTACATAACATCGAATAATCCAAATGTATTTATAAAAAAAATAAAGCACAAAGTTTAGTTACCTAATTATTGCACCTTATTTCTTGGATATATGTTGTTTTTAACTTGAATTTTTACAAGTCAGCATAATAATAAATATTATCTAATTTTTAAAAATTACATATAACATAAAAAAATGTTGGGAAATTTTATTTTTTTCCCAACATTTATATTTTCCTTAGATTTCAATTGCCTCGATTTCTTTGATAACGGCATCCCAACCTTTACACTGCGTCTTAATAACATCAAAGATGTTTGTTGACCAACCTGCAATGTTCAAAATTCTTTGAGATCTATCAAACACTGATGTGCCACCACTTTGGTTAAGATTTACAACAATCCAATTACAATTCGGATTCAGTTTCTTGAACTCATTAAATAGTTCATGAAAATGATACCCCCTATCACCTGTTGAGTGACCATACCAAGGTGTAAAACCACCTGAACTTTTACCATTTCCAATTTGGCAGTCTGAGAAGACAACAATGTTATCAACTTTCTTTTTTTCTTTTACGCATTGACGCATAAAGTCATAGATACCTGTTTCAGTTGCACCTCCACATTTATCACCTTCATTAAAGGTCATCTTATTGAATTCAAGCAGTTTCTTTTCTCGGTCAACAGGAACACTAATTAGTTTATCACCAAAAAGTCCAATATAAACATTCTTTTGACGGTATGCCATCATTGAACCAAATAAGTTACCAATCATTGCTGTGGATGTTTTAGAGAACGCAGAAACTTTAGAAGAACCACCTGAATCACCTCGAACAGAGCCACTATGGTCAATAAGAATTGCAACATTACCTTCAAGTTCAGGAATATTTTTTACTGAATATTGAAGTGCGTCTTCGATTGCATCAAGAATTTTCTCTTTATTCTTATCGAATGTTGAACGAGTTTGAGACTTAACTTTTTTGTCTGATTCAAATGCAATTGAAGTTGAAGCATCTTTTTCTTCATAGTTAAGTTTTTCAATTTCACCATATGCAGTTGCAAAACGGAAAGGTAGTAGACGAGAATTGATAATCTTTTTCTCAATGCGAAGTTGAGCACATGCCTCATCAACCTTATCAGAAGCATAAAGAATAATATTTCTCAAATTACGAAGCAAGTTCATAATAGGCATACCATTAATATTCTCAATGACTGATGTAATTGCATCACGTTTTGCATCCATCTTTTCCTCCTCACTTGCATCCTTTGTCATTTGTCCTGCCTTGGTCATTTCCTTCTCTAAAATCTTTGTTGAATAAAGACCTTCGAGAGACTCACCTTTTACAAGACGTTTAAATGCTTCCTTATTCTTTTCAGTTCCTTTTGGGTGGAAAAGTCGAATGAGGTCAATCATAGAAACGCTACGATTTTTCATCTTATACTTGTCCAATTGATAAGGGTCAAGTCTTTCAAGTGCCGATTTAAATCCCTTCTTAATCGAGTTTGGAATTTTCTTAATATCGTCTTGTTCCATATCGTTAAGATGTGCGTATGCAGACAAGATTTCCGACATGTCATCAGGACGTACAACAATCTTATCATAAAAACGTTTTGCCCAAGGTTGTGCAGAAACATACTTTGCAATATCGGCAGAAATTAGATGCGTAACAGAACGCAAATTACCTTCATTTCGAGCATAGATTGCCAACTTTGCAGCAAACAACGGATCAACTTTCCTTAAAAGTTCTTGAATACGTTTAACCGTAGTTTCTTCTTTTTCGTAATAACTATTCTGAAGAAAAGTTGTCATTACGGTGCTAATGAGTTCCTCCTTCTCTTTCATCTTAAAAGCAAGTTCACCCATAAAGTTTTTTTCTGTTGGTTGCTTTGCAACCTTCTTTTCATTAAATTTTGCCATGTGTTTTTAATTTATTAAAGAATTTATCACTATTAATAAAATAATAAAACTATATTATATTATATATTATAGTTTATTTTATTTACATTTATATTATACTTCCTTGTATCGGAAAAACCAAACATTAAAGCAAAAAAAATGTGGTTTAGAAATAAAACCACATTCTTTTCACAATTATTTTGGAACTCTCATGAAATTCTTCCAATTTTTACCATCGCTTTCACCAACTATTGTATGAAGTCTGCACTTATGCTTAATTCCAACAACATCAGTAACGGTAATATTTACAAGCTCTTTAACCTTATTAGGCATTCGACTAAATAGTTGTTTAAGAAACTTATATTCAGTATCATTTAAAACTTTATCAACACATTTCATGAAATGAGGAGTTCTTGGGTCGTAATCAAATGTTTCAAGTTCCTCTTTACTATATGATAAAGTATTTTTGAACCATTTAGTCACTTGAGTTATTTTGCCTTCATCATCAAATATGTTTTCCTCATGTTTATATTGGAAATGTATATCACTTTTACCTTTAATATCCTCACCATTTGCAGGAATAGTTGTTGAAATATCTTTTTTAATATAACCATTTTCATCAATTGTTATTGTCACATATTGTATTTTTTCATCTTTATTTTTTGGTTCAGTTGAATAATAATAAGTTAATGGTGCAATTGGTGTACCCACTTCTTGACCACCTGTTAATTCTTTGGCTTCTTCATTTATTTTGACATCAGCACTTGTTTTTGTGTGTACAACCCAACTTGTAACTGTTCCACTTCCATCAAGTATTTCTTCAATATAAGATGAACCAATTTTAGAATCATTAAACTCACTCTGATTAACAAAGTTATAACTATTCTTCTCAAAGTTAATATCTGTATTTTTAATACTTAGATTTCCCATAGAGATTGAATAATCCATTGTAAAATTAAATTGCGTAAGATAGTAGTTACGTGGTAATTTACAATAGTTAATTTCTCTTATTGAAGTTGCGTTATACCCATCATTATCATCCATTTGACTAACATCATTATATTTTGCATCTCTTAGAACATAAACCAATCCAATTCTTAAAATGTGTTTTCCATTAATATTTACAAGACCAATGATATAATATACTTTATTAAAGTCATATACAGGAGAAACTGCACGGCAACCATTTTCTGTTACAGCAACAACAAAGTATGGTTTAAAATCCAAGTTAGTAAAAATACCCGTATTACCATAACCTGTTGTATCATCATAGACTGTATCACCATTAGCGTCCTCTCTCTTAACTTTGGATTCAGCAACTGACGACGCAAGACCACCATTACTGTACTTATCCTTAAATACTATATTATCAGTATTTTTATTAAAGAACTGAGAAGCATTTGCTATTTTTCCATCCCATTTTTCAACATTATCATTACACTCTAATTGATATTTAATCTTATCCTTAGTTTTCTTAATGCCAAAAGAGTTCAAAGGATACCATAAAAGCTTCGGTTTTTTATCATCATCATTGTGTTCCATACGCACTCTGAAAATATAATAAGTGATTGGATTATCAGTATCACCATTAACCGCATTTACACTTAATGTGTTGGATTCAAATGTTCTTTTAAAGAATCTGTTAATAAAATTGGTTACATTAGTTGAATTATCCTTAACTCGAATCTTCATTGACCCATATAAGATACGTGAAGTTTTAACGTGATTATCTTTATCACTAAATGTTAATTCACCCTCAACATTTGGTACTAATTTATATTGATTCGTGTCGCCCACATCATCTTTTACAGCATGTCTATAATTTAAATATATTTTATCGTTGTCATCTGTTTTTAATTTTTCATATAGAATTGCACGTCTTGTTGGGATTGAATCTTCTGTGTCTTTCTGATAAGTTTTTAATACCGTATCTTTATCAAAGATTAATCTTTCATGAAAGTCACCTGTATCATCGATATAATCGGTTTTATTCGTTATACCATTATTGATAATGCCTGACACAATTCCTTCTGTTTTAATAACTTGACCTAACTTAGTAGCGTCACCATCATTACCTTTATTGTCATAAGGCATCCAAGGTATAAAATAAGGTATATTATTCATATAAGACCAACAAACAATATCAGCACTGAAAATTTTATCAATCAAATAGAATTGAAAAAATTCATGACCATTACCATCAGAAATCCATCCATTATTTTCATCATTTTTACCAAACCTATAACTTGTCAAACCGTATTTATTTTTCTTGCGGCTATAAAAGTCCTTAACAATTAAATTTATAGGTTTCGTTTGGCCTTCATTATTTACGCAAGCCACGATATATGGTGGTTTAATACTAATGCTACCACCATCAGGATTTTTTTCTGCAATATTATCTTGCGCAAAAGCAATGATATTACCATTTACGTTTCCATAAGTTGTTTTGAAATCGTCTGTTTGTCTTATGCTATCTTCAGATATACCATAATCCTTACTATCATATGATGTGATATTAGGCACTTTTACACCATTTATTACAACCGTTGGCTTGGAAGTATAAATCCAACCTGTGCGTTCATTATCTTTTGCTTTACTTTTAGTTTCATGATATTTTACATTTTTTTCACTAACAAACTCATCATTGTACAATGCCCATACATCATATGGATTATCATCTGTTTGTACAGTAAATGTAATATTACTTTCCTCGTTTTCATTTTGAAGCCAAAAAGCCTTTTTCATTTTTTCAATGAACTCTAAACGATTAAATAATGGTTGTGCTTTTTTAAGGAGGTTTTTATACTTTTTTTCCCATTCTTGGTGTATAATATTCCATTTGGAATGAATTAACGTATATTTTTCTTCATTATTAAAATCATAGCGTTTCGGCTCAATTGGTTCATTTAATTTTGCCAATTCTAATTGTACATCTTCCACATAACGACCAAAATAACCATCATTTTGTGAAATTGTTATTGAATCTTCTTTATTTTTAAATTCTTCATTTTCATATGTATATTTTTCATATGTTAAAATATCACCTTTTTTTAATTTCTCATAACGTTTATCACCTTTATCAGGGTCTACATATTTTTCAAGGTCTTCATTCCAATCATAAAAATCATTATTTACATCGGATATATTAAGCCAACCTTTAACATTAGAAATATTACCAACTTCTTTGAATGGTAAAAATGGTTTTTTAGCATCAAAATTAAGGTCACCATTCTCTTGAAGGCCAATTTTACTACTTAATTCCCATCCTGTCTTGAAGTTTTTGAAAATGTCATAATCAGCACCATTTATAAAAAGCTTATATGGTGTTGGTTCACTTACCATAATTTTACGTTCAACAACATTTTGAGTCTTTTTAAATTTGCCATCAGCATCTTTACATACTTGTGTTACAGTAACTGTGTAATTAACACCACCCTTTGGACATTTAATAACATAACATCTTACTGTTAAACCTTTATTCTTATCGTCTGAACCTATTTTCATATTCAAATTGTCATTGTAAGAAATATATGGAGATTTTTTATCACTTACAACGATTTCATCACCATTAATGACAAATTCTCTATTCTCTATGTTTTCTTTTATATCCGTTGAATGGTTAAAAAATGTTCTAATTTTATTTTTATTATACCATTTTAATTCTTTATCCTCTTTATCAGCTTCAACTTCTATAATAAAATTATCAAGTTTTTTATCATCATAATATAGATTATAAAGACAAATCGTACCATTTAATTTTACCTCTTCATTTGGATTAATTTTTAAGCCATTATCAGCAACCGATTTACTAACTCGTTTAATGTTTGGAATTGATGTGCCATCATTAACATTACGCATATCAATTAAGTCATCAATAGGTGATAAAGCAATATTATTGTATTTTTCAATTCGTGCACCTAGGCTAAACGGTTCTTTAGTTGCATCTGCCTGTTTATAATATGAAAGAAGCAGATTATTTGGCTGTGCAAACTTTTCTTCAACATTATCAAACGTTAAATATCCTGCGTTAATATTAATATTAAATGAATGTTGATTTCCTTCACCATCAATGACATTCATAACATATTCACCGTTTGCAGGCACATAACATAAAACACCCGGTTTTTTATTTCCATGAGTTAAACCATCATCACCGCCAACTGACATATTCTCATATAATAGATAATATCTGGCATATCCATTAAGCTGATTCTTTTCACTTTTTCCAAAAAATGCAATTCTTGCATCATTTATATCAGTTTTTCCATCAGGATTGGCTTCACCTAAGATTGTATATGTTACACTACTATTGTCTTTTGAATTTAAAACAGCACGGCAAGGCAATGGCAAATCTTCAAAATTAATCTTTAAATAGCCATCATATGTACTATGGTCGTATGTACCATTACCATCACTATCCAAACAACACCATGAATTAGCTTTCTTTTCATAAGGTATCGTTTCTTCTTGTACGATTTTAGTTGAACAAGGACCATTATATTGTTGATTAAATAAATCAATTGCTGTTTTACCTTCCTTTAATCCAAAGTAGAAATAGAATGAATTTTCATATTTAGGGTGTTGATAAGTATTAGGACCATTATTAGTTTCACCATCTAAATTCTTTACCTTAATAATGCTTTTTCCATCATAGAAATAAGGATTATCACCCATTCTAAATGTTAAATAATCAAGATTTGTTTCCTCTAATCTATGGTTATACTTATAATTCACTTCATCTCTTTTTCCTCTCTGATTGTTCTCCATTGCTTTCTTTAGAGAACCATCAAAGTTATCAATATAAAGATGTCTAAAATCATATTCTCTTACGCCCGTCTCAATATTAATCTTTGTTTTTAATTTATTACTATTCATCGTAGCAAACATTGAACGATAATCAAAATCAATAATATCATCATAAGATATAAATCCATCAGGACGAAGATAATAATCATTGTTGTAATCTAATACATCTGTCGAACTTGTAATTGACACATCAATGTTATCAACATATTGCATTTCATCTAAGCCAACTCCAATCTCACAAATTCTCTTTAAATTAATGCAAGATGATGGACTAACCTGAGTACCAAGTCCACTACATCCAATTGAATAAAATAGCCCACCATCTTTTTCCCCATACTCATTGGCATTACCCCAATCAGCACCAGATGAAACACTAATCTTTCTACTTGATTGGTCAATTGGCTTGCCATTTTCATCAAGTTTAAATGTTATTTCTGTATCAGTGAATAATATATCACTTGGCATATTATATGTTGTTCCTGAAAGATAATTAAAGAATTTAGGAACTCCATTCATGTCACAGTCATTCATGCTACCAAGTAAAACAATATCAGTTGCAAAAAGTGTTTTTGATACCATTGGAACACCCTTAGCATTCACATATTCATCAGCAAAAAAACCATTTTTAATTGATTCCGTTTCAACAGATTTATAATACCAAACCTTTTGACCATACATATTTTCCACATTCATTATCACACCATCATTTAAGCTACGATAATGCTTACGTTCATGACATTTATCACCACACGTAGGGTTATCTGCCATAATATGATGAATTACATCCTCATCCTTATAGTTTTTTCCATCCTTAACTTCACCATCATATTTTACCGCACAAAATGAAATTAGTTTAGCCCCATGACTACCTTTACCATTTTCACCTGCACACCATTGGTCTTTTGCACGTCTCTTAAATAATCCAAAGAAAAATGACTTTTTAGGAAGTATTTTACGATACCATAAAGGCATATAGAGACATCCATTAATCCAATCATTAACAAAATTGAATGAAGTTGCTTCATTTGATTGTGCCAAATCATTTTCTATACAATTACTCAATTGTTCTCCCTTGTTTGTACATTCAGCAGGTGTTTCTCCTTTGTCACTTAATCGTTTCTGCTCCCTTGCACATTTAGGTTTAACTATTCTATCCCACATACAACTTAAAGTTGAACCGCACCCAGGATAATATACATTTTTGTTAATACCATCATCACAGAACTCAGAACTTAATTCAACACACCCAATTTTTTCTAATGCCTCGTCAATCCCCCTTGCCATTGGTCTCAACAAAGATTTTACGGGCCAAGGTGCACCGTGAAATACTCGTGATATTTCACATAATATACCACCAAGCGTGGATATAATGCCATTTAAAACCGTTACAAGTATTATAAACACTTTTACAATAACACAAATTAAACGATATAGGAATGACAACTTAATTGAAAGATTATTATATGGAAATGGATTATTATCACCAAAGTGATTAACCATCTTAATACCTGTATGTTTTCTATTTGTAGGAGATGGATTCTTCTGTATCTGTGGGATATAATTTTTTACAGTATATACCTTATTCCAAAATAAATCAACAAAACTTTCATCCCAAGTATCAGAACCAAATGAATAGTCTGCATTATCTTCTATAAGGAATTTTTCATCAGTATTCTTAGGATTATTTGGGACAAGATAACTACAACGTTTATGTGCATTATTATCACTTTCCATTTCATTAAGTGTGATACGGAAACGAACTCTTGCACGAGTCGGCACACCCTTATTTGGGTCATCAGTTGGAATAATGTTACCATACTCATCAGTGCGAACATAATCAAGGTTCATTGGAACTTGATAACACCAAACACCATTATCATTAATAAGCATATCACCCTTAACACGATGTTGTTCAATCTTGTTATCAACAGTTTTACGTATCATTTCAATACGCCCAGGTCCTGTTACCATATCACCCATCTTCCCCAAGCGATTAGTTGGGGTACAATTCTCTCTAATTGAATTAGATTGTTTATCGGTAATAATGCTACCAATAAAAATTGCACCCATCTTAAACTCATAGTTAAGGGAAAGGTCTGTACGGGTAATTTTCATCTCAGCACCATTCTCTGTTGCATCACCCCAATATGGATATACATATACTGACTTGTTCTGACTAATAACTTGTGCTAAAGAATCAAGGTCGGAAGATTTTTTAAATTGACGTGTACTTTCAAAACGATTCTTTTCAAAGCCAAGATTGTCAATCATATCATAAGGCTTCTGAGAAAGAAAAGGACCAATATCTGAAAGGTCTGCATCTATGTGTATGCGTTGCTTACCAACAGGAATATTGGATAGCATGAAATCACCAGCCTCATTTGTTACTGTCGTATATTTGTAAAACTTCTCAAAAACCTCACAAACCGTTTCATTATCTAAAATCTTTCGCTTCGTTGGCATAGTACCAATGACCTGATAACAAGAAACATCAGATTCACTTGGTAATAAATTATATCTTACCCTATCACCATTTAAATCTGTTGGAGAACTAAATGGATACATTACAGCTTCTTCATCACTTTGTTCATAACTTCCCTTGGGAACGAATATTGACACTCGAACATTAGGAATACCCAAACCATTATTAGCAGTACTTACACGGCCAATAACAATACCTTCTGTTGAAGTATACGAACGATAAGTATCATTTGTATTCACTTTAAGAGAAAGTATTTCAAAGCTATTAAACTCCTGTGTAAGATTAATTGGAATGTTAATAGGCTTTTCATCACCTAACTCAGTTCTAATTCTATAAGTTGATTGATTTTCCATTATGTGTATTTTTCGTTATAACTTTTTATAAATAATCCTCATTCTTTTTTTAACAATTTTGTGTAGTTTGGTATTCGAGCCGTTGGCTGTTTGCCAAACCAAATACAATATACAATATATAAGCCCATAGGAATTAATCCAATAATTAATATTAAACCAATTATTAACCCGATAAGCGTGCGGACAAATAAATTACCCAAGTTTTCAAATATATTTGGAGCATGGCCACTCAATTGATTTAATTCATCGTTATCCATATACTTTGGATTGACATTCTTTTTACAATTACATCCCATTTTTATTTAAAATATTTTAAATAAATTTAGCCATCTTATATTATTTTATCAAAACAAAAAATGCAACCTAACATTTAAGTTAGATTGCATTTATAACACGAGCTTTTTAGACTTTCGTCAAAGTGATGCCTTGATTCAAGGTGATTATTTCAAGACCATTTTTCATAATTGTTTTTATTCATTTCTTTTAGCTTTTTTTGCCTCCTTAGCGAGCTTTTTAGCCTCTTTTTCTTCCTCTTCCATTTGTTGTGCCGTAAGAGTGCAAAGCTCGTATGTGTTGGCCAATTCTGCACCATATTTACGCCATCCTCCAATAGACATATTAATAGTTGGTGCTTCAATTTTAATCTTATCCTTTTCGTCATCATAACTGATAAGATTAACTGCATCCTCAACAAGCATCTTTTGCTGAATAGGTGTTAGACGCTCGAAAATATTCTCAACCACAGTAACTACAATAGTACTCGGCATTTTAGATACAGCTTCTCCAACAGGACTCAACTTAACAATTTTAATAACACTCTTCTGTTTCTGAACGGAATAGTACTTAATGTTCATAACATTGAACAAGTTAGTTTCGTCAAACACTTCATCAAGTACCTTACGTACATCTTCACTAATTTCTCCAAAAATCATAATTTCTTAAATTTTTAAATTGGTTTTACATTAAAGTTATCACAAACATAATACTACTTAAAGTGCTATTTTCCAACTTTACCACATATTTATTTATAATAATAAATTTAAAAAACTAATATACAATGCCTTACGGTTTAAAAAGATTGTTGGAGATAAAAGCGGAACGTCAGAAACGCCGTGAAGAAAAGGCTCGTATTAAGGCCGAAAAAGAGAAGGCGAAATTGGAAGAGCGTAAAAAGGCTCGGTCTAAACGCCTTTTAAAAAAGCGCAATGCTCGTAAGTATGCTAAACGAAAGAAAGCATTAGATGAATATCGTAAATTAATGGGTGATGAAAAAGGAACATTTTCAATATATCTTATGAAGAATGGAAAACGAGTCAAATTCTTTGGAAGAAAACGTTTTAAAAATGTTGCACTTGAACTATACCACGATCTATTAAGGAAGAATAAAGAAGAAGTTTCTTTCAAACAAACAATAGTTAAAAACTATGGTAAATTTGTTGAGCATAAATATGAATTAGTGTTAGTAAAGAAACTAAGTCCTGAAGAATCTAATCATGTCACATTATTACGAAATAATAATGGAAAGTTCATAGAAAATTATCTTGTTGATGCACCAACCCATAAGATTTTAGACAAAAATGAATGGCTCATAGAAGAGACGTTCAATGTTTATGGTTTTGATCCTCAAAAAGAAAGAAAAAATTTTAATCATATATATAATAATATTGTGTTGAAATGCCCAAATAAATATAGTCGAATATTCATCTATAATAACAAATTATTTCATTATTATGACGATGAAAATGATTTTGACATGGTAAGATGTAAGAATACACAGCAGGCGGTGGAATTATACGATACTATCGAGAAAAAGATTGATAAAAAAAAATATCCAACAATATTTTTTATGGGAAAACTATCATCAACTACGTCTGTTGAGTGGGTGATTTCTGAAATAGAAAGAAAAACAGGGTGGACACGAAACAAATGCAAAGCTTTATAATACAAAAAAATGGGAATGATCTTCATTCCCATTATTGTTTACTAATTTAATCTATTCATAAATATAGTTAATAATCATTTTTTATGTAAAGGTAAACGACTGAAAGACTTCAAGTTACAATTTGGTCACGAAAATAATTTCGTGAGCAAAATCACTCAGTTGTTGGTTTATCTCTATCGATTTTATGTTTTTGCAAATAATTAATAAGGTATTGTATATCATCATGAACCACCTCACCAAGGAATGTATCGTAGTTGGGGACATTTCCAAAATACAATAACTTAATACCATTTTTTTCACATAATGCTATCTTCCGTTTATCTCTTTCCAAAGTATTTTTAAATGCTTTATTTCCACCAAAATGTTCAACAGGAAAGAAATGTTGTTCCCCTTGACATTCAATACCAACATTATAATCGGGAAGGTAAAAATCCAATGATTGCCTTCCCAACCATTTAAAACGTTTTTGGTAATCATAGGTAATTCCCACCTCATCTAAGTAATTCATTACACTGCGTTCCAAATGACTTAAATTACATTTTGGACAACCATTACCATTTAAATGGTCATTTGGTGTTTGTAAAAACTCACCATGTTTGGGACAATGGATAGTTATCTTGGCGTGAGCATTCACATACTTCACCTTTGAATAATTGTATTTTCCATTATGAACTTTATTAGCAGAAGCAATCCATTCTTTGGTTGATGGAACATAATTACCACCACATTTAGAACAACCTTTACCACTTAAATGCCCAGTTGGTGTTTGCCAAAACTCACCATGTTCAGGGTTAGAACAAATGATACAAACCTTTGTTGCATTATTAACATATTTTACCTTTGAGTAATCGTATTTATCCTTATGTTTTTTACGAGCCTTTGTAATGAAATCTTCTTTCGTTAAAACACATGTACCACCACATTTCGGACAGCCATTACCACTAAGATGATAAGCAGGTATTTGCCAAAACTCACCATGTTCAGGATTAGAACAAATGATACAAACCTTATTCTCACAATTCACATAATTTACCTTGGAATAATCATACTTATCACCATGTTTTTCACGAGCTTTTGTAATGAAATCTGATAATGATGAACGTTTACGTTCACCATTGGCTTCATTCCGACATTTAGTACAGCCACAACCATTGGTATGATCAGCAGGTCTTTGCCAAAATTCACCATGATCATGCTCGGGACAAATGATACAAACTTTTGTATTTGCGTTTACATACTCTACTTTAGAGTAATCATATTTATCTCCATGAACTTTACGAGCAGAGGCAATCCACTCTTCTTTCGTTAAAACACATGTACCACCACATTTAGAACAACCTTTACCACTTAAATGGCTATTTGGTATTTGCCAAAATTCGCCATGTTCAGGGCATATAATACATACCTTTGTTTTACTATTTACATACTCTACCTTTGAATAATCATACTTAACCCCATGTTTTTCTCTTGCATCCTTAATAAATTCCTCTTTTGTCTTTTTCTTAGGCATATTTTATATTCTTACGTTTTTAGTAAATTATACGCCTATCATCATCTAATCCAAAAATATAACGAATACTTTAACGTATATTAGTTATAAACTAAGAAGAAATTAACACCATAATAGGTTGGTTGTTTGAATTTTTATCATTATTTCAAACGTTTATTAATGTACTTTCGAACAAGACGCTTTATACTTTCATCTAATGCATTATCTTCAAAATCAATGCGTCTTTTTGTTAAATCGTCAACAAACTCGTCATCATTCCAAGCATCTTCTTCTCGTTCAGATTGAAGAAGGCTATCGTATTCATCATCACTCATTAAATCATATGGGGTTAAATCATTATACTCCATTTCATCGTCTTTATAATCATAGCCATAATCAGCAGGACTATAATCCAAGTATTCATTAATCAAACGGCGAACCATTTCTTTTAATTCCGATTTTTTAATTTTTTTCTTCATATGTAAAAATATTTTAATATAAATATCAATATACAAAAAAAAAATAGTCCTTATTCAGGGCTATTTTCTTTTTCAGTTAAAACAAAATGAACATTATCGATGATAGCATCAATTTTTTTATTATGTACAAATCCATCAATAGAACCATCATGTGTTTGACGATAAAACTCTCTATCAATTCCATATAATGTGCTTGGTGACAGTTTAACATTCAACTCAATATCACTTATATCAGCACCGACTAAATCATCCGTATCAAACATGTTCTTCAAATTCGTTGCTATAGTGTAAATATGCCTCAGTTCCATTTTGATTATTCTTGTGGTTTGTCAGGCCAAAAATGGCTTTTATTTTATTAAGTACTTCTTTAAAGAAAGCACTTTTTTTCTTTTTAACTACGATAGGATGATGTTGTGAATGTATTTCATCTTTATGTTTTAGGACATATTCAGCCCACTTCTTTTGTGATGCACACAATTCATCTTTAATTATTTGTTTATCATTGCTATTACGCTCTAATTCTTTATGTAATTCAAATTCATTCATCCTCGTATTCTTTTTTTGTGTTTGATTCAAAATATTCATCTATAACGTGTAATAGCCATACGACACCACACCCAAAAAACATGTCAAATGGAATAATTAGCCACCAAAGGTTTGTCCCAAATAAAAATATATTAAATGGTGTAAAAGGTCTTGGAATTAGGAAATAGTTTAAAGCACTGATAAAACCTCCAATCCAAGTACTTGAGCACATTGGGCATGTAATAAGCTCACCAAGTTGAGGGTGTAGCCAATGCATAAGTTCTCTAAATTTACCAAGCATATTAAATGGTCCTGGGAAAAATACTAAAAGTTCAATTAGACCATATAACATAAACCCATAAACAATACATAATCCTAATAAATTCATCTTTCAACCTCCTCTAAATATTCATTATTTGTTTGCTTTGACTCTACCGTATCGCCACAAGGCATTTCGCTATAAAATGTATCATCAACAAAATTATTCATTAAGTTATCAAGATTTGTTTTATTACCTTGATAAACAGTTACATCTTCTGTTACAGTATCTTCAACTTTTTTTCTCTTAGATGTCATCTTTTTTGCAACTTTCTTTACCTTAGTGCTTTTCTTTTCTGTATTTTTACGCACTTTGGGTGTCGTAGTAACAAACTCAAGTGTTTCTAACTCTTCTAAATCCATTGTTGCAAACATTTCTTGTAGCTTATTGATATTAAATTTCAACAAATTCATTTTCTTTTCAATATCAAGGTTGTATAAAATTGTATCATCAATAAGTTCAAAGGCTTTATTAATGTCAGTTTCAATTAATGCAGCATAATATGTTACTCCGTCTTCCTCTGCAACATCAATACTTTTATCTTCACAGGGGATAATACTCCAATTCTCGGGGTATACCATGCTTACCAAAAAGTATGATTCGACATATTTGAATGAACACTTGTATTCACTCAACTGTATAAGTTTCTTTTGTAAATTCATATTAAGCAAATACTATAAATGTTATAATATAACTAACAGCACACCAAAGCATTGCAACACGTGTATCTGAAAGATTAAACTCTTCTGTTTTAATGTAACAGCGAATTAAATCAAGTATGTCTCGCAAAACACTGCATATAGACATGCATAGCATGAAAACTAAAAAATACGAAAAAAATACTTCCATCATTAATATCATTTTGTTATATTAATAATAGAAGTATTAAAACTCTTTTTCAAATTACTTTTCAAAATTTTACGCCTGCGTTTAACCCAATAAAAACATCAGGTTTCTTATTAAATAACCCATAACCAACGCCAACACCTGCACCAAAATATAATCTATCTTTAACTTTCTGAGATAATTTTTGTTTTGGTATAAATACGGTGGAATTAGTTATTTCTGTATTACTACCATGATTGATTAAAGTCTCATTATAACCATTTTTAGCCCGTGTGACGAGCATTAAACTGTCACGTATGGAAATGTTCAACTTAAACCATTTAACGCTGTTAGCCTTGATTTTTAAGTCGTAGTTTACAGTGTCAGTTTCTTGCGTATAACAATAGATTGAATCCTTTGGTACATACTTATCACTAAATCGGACGGTATCAGTTTTATATCGGGTTATATACTTTATTTGTATTGCTTCTTTTACGTCCTTTAATTTGCGTATAGAATCATACAGTTCCGCATTTGTTTTTTTCAACTCACTCAATGACTTGTCTTTAGAAATTACAACATATTGTGTTTTGTTCTTATTATATTGTCCTTCGCTAATGACACTGTCATTATTTACTTTTGAATTTCTCCAAAAATAAAAAGATACAATGGCCAATAAAATTATTATTAGCCATTGTCCGTTTCTTATTATCTTATCTCTTATCATATTACAAACTATTTTCGCACATTTACAAGAATGCCTGATATTGTTTGAGAGCTAATTAACAATTCGTTTAACATTTTTTCTTTTGATGGTATTGGTCTACCCTCACCATACAAGATACCAAACCATCCCCATTCTTTCTCTCCATCGTGTAATGTTGTAACGGCAACATATGATACTTGATTAGAAGTTAATTTTGCTGCAATTTTTTTATCAATTTTTGCAAGGTCTTTAACGCTTCCTACAAAGTGAAGATTATTATGCATATAGATTGATGATTCAAAACGTGACAATGATAAATTTTGGTATTCTTCATCTATATTTTCAACACCTTCTCTTACTCTCTCATATGTTACCGTACCGTGTAAAAAGGGTACTCCATTAATATTTTGTGAACCGTTATGTAACTCAATTATAAAAGCTCTATCAGCCTTTGTTGATTCTAACAAATTATCTAATACTGAATAAATCTGTGGTTGAACCTCTCTTCGATTCTCAAGATCTCTAATGTGTGTTAGTTCTTTGTTTTTCTCAGCAGCATCAATGGATTTTTCCATCGAATATTTTGTAATTATTGGGGTGCCAACTGTTACCAAAAGAAATAAGGCAAAAAGAACGATTGATGTAATTACTTTAAAAGTGCCATACTTATCAACAATTTTAACAGCTCTTTCAAAAAAACTTAATTGTTCCATTGCTTATTATTTATTTTTTTGTCTCTACTTCCAATTTTCGAGTTATATTCAACATATCATTATAACGTTTAGATTCAGAAATCTGTTCAACTTTCTTATTGTAATCAGAACTCTTATAGCCCATAAGACGGTTAAACTTCTCAAGTTCCTCATTCATCACTTGTTTTCCACAATTGTGTTTAACTACATTAGTGTGGATATAACTTTCACAAAGTGTATCCTTCTTGCACTCAACAAGGTATTCATTTCCTTTTGAATCTTTCATTATAAAACGATTTCCATCAACTTTATAATCTTCAGGGATTCTCTTCATCATTTGTTCCTCATTAAGGAATGTTGTATTCTTAAAATGTAATCTCTTCATTTTTTGGTTCTCCGTGAATAATGTTTTAGATTTAAATGTTTCTTTTGGCAAATTGTGTGCTTTTAGACCCGCATGCTTATATTCTTGTTTTGCTTGTGCGTCCTTATTTCCGGATTCTTTTCTCTTGTCATAGAAATCTTTATTCCCCTCAAAATCGGCTGCTTTCTTGAACTCATCTTTCTTGGCGTTTTCTTCCGCTGATTTTGAAGTATAACCATGAACCTGAGCTTTTACTCTTTCCTTATAAGTGTCACTTGGTTCATAACTATAATCATAATCTAATGTCGTTTTATTTTTGTCATCAATCCCCTCAGGGTTTGTCTTTCGTTTTGCTTCATCTTGCAAACCTCCATCAAACTCCTTTGTTCGTTTGGTGATGTCTTTAACAGCCTTCTCATTTTCCTTAGCATCAGCATCCCTACTGTAGCCCTTCCCAACTTTTGGTTTGAACTCATTCTTCATTTTTTCTTCTGAAAGGATGGTTCTTAATTCGCTGAAATTATAGACCTTATTTTCTTTTAACATTTTATTAAGATAAATTATTTATTTTATTTAGTTTTAATGTTGTGTCTATGTCAAGATCAAAGTTACATTTTAAAAAATGTTGTATCCTGTACTTAGTCTTAACCCTTGTATAAATTGAGCATATATTAATTCTCTGACTTTTTTATCTCGCTCAGCAGATGGTGTTTCATCCTCAGCATCTTGAATCTGCTCTTCAATGTTTGCCATCTTATCTAAAATTGTATCTTTATCAAAGTCAGTATTGTAGTTATAAATATTTCGCATAACATAAAATTCAATTACAAAAACCTTATTTTAAGAAATTTTCTCAATATATCGTTCATGTCCATTGTTATATATCTTACTATGGAGTCTTCCATAAAAATCTAATTCATACCAACACTCTTTATATTTATTATTATCAGTTGGCATTTTTACTTTGATATAATAATTATCAGTTATTGGTTGTTCATCAAATTCATAACCATTCATAACAAAATTATGGGTTCTTAATGAGTATAATATATATTTTCCATTATTAATAATAACAAACATATCTTTGTATTTGTCATTAACCCCACAAAAATACCCTCCTATATTTCCAACATATATTGGTTTCGGATATTTTTCTGATACCACATCAAATAATGCATACCCATTTTCATTTTTCATCATTGCAAGTCCACTAGAATCACAACGAATTCCTTTTTCTTTTAAACTCTTTAATTCATCCGTCATATTCTGAAAATTCAGAATATCAACTTTTGATATTTTTCTTTTTAATTTATATAGCATCGTGTTAATTGATGGTATTTTATCACTAAATTCATCATATAAATAAGTTAAATTATTTATATCAAAATAATTTAAACCCCCATTTTTATCACAAGGTAAACAATCACATTTGTCTCTGATTATATGATGAATTGTGTTTGCATCATACGAACAAGGAACAAAACCATATTCAGGGAAAAATACACCGAATTCTCCATTATAATTTACCATGAATGCAATGTGTGACGGAAATTTTATTATGGTACTTACTGAAGAAAATATATAATCTCCTGATATAATCTTTTTAGTTTCAGTATCATAAATAATACATTGTTCAAAAAGATTAGTTAAATATCTACTACCTTTAATACGATAACATTCGTTATATTCGGTTATACGACGCATTAATTCATTAATTTTTGTTTGTTTAATTTCTTTAATATCTTCAGGTGATAGCGGTAAAAACGTTTGATAAAAGTTTCTTCCAATTATCTGTGATATTTCCTCTGTTGTTAATATATTATCATCTCCACCATTATCATGATTCCACCTACATGTTGCTGTATTAAGCGAACCATCAGGACAGACTGAAACAGCAATCATTGATAAGCCATATTCATCCTTTGGACAGTTCTCACCCTTTTCAGGTTGAATATTTTCAAAACCATCCTTTAAACAAAAATAGAATATATTATCACCTTCTGCAGTATAAGAGTTATACATGTTAGGATCATGTGTTACACACCAAGATGTATATCTACCATATTTTTCAGCCTCTTCAAATGAGTGTATCTTTACAATATTATAATTATTATTCTGTTTATACTGTGTATTACCAACATTTTGTTTATCATTCTCTATATCTTGTTGAACATTATCACTAAAACGATTAATTAACGTCTCAGCGTCTTCTCCATTTAGATCTTGATTATACTCACCTGAATATTCTTCTGTCGCTATATATTTCAAAACCTGATTCAATTGGCGTATTTTTGATTCATCGTTAAATAAACCATCAAGCACCATTCGAGTTACGCCTGGTAAAAACTCACATTTCATAAGTCTTGAATTGGGAATATAATTTCTTATCACTTCAAGTGTTTTCTGTGCATCCATGTTAGGTTGCATTTGATTAATTACTCTCCTTGCCTTAGATAAATTTTTACTTTCCCGATCTTCATTCAAAAGTTTTTTCTTATGAAAATACATTTCGTTTTGTCTTTTCACACTAAATCCGGGCTTTCTATTTCTTGTTTCTTTATCAGAAGCAAATGGCACTGTATATTGATAATTTCCTGCATTAGATGCTGCGGTAGTCTCATCTATTTCTCTCGGAATTTTACGCCGTTGAACGCCAAATAATGGTTGATTAAACTGTCCTGATGTATCAGCACTTGTTGCTCCTGCAGCCTCTCCACCCATAGCTCCACCATCACATTCAGTTAAAATCTTTTCTAACTTATCAGGAACATTTTTAGCAACAGTTGTGATGAATAATTTCTTCATCTTCTTTACAAAATCTTTTTTAGGTACACTATATTTGACTACCATCTTAGCAGTCTTTGGATTGCCTTGGCTATCTTTATCACTAATCTTTTGGTGTCGTTTAATAATACCTAAGCTTTTCAAATGATATAACAAATAATTACGTGTGATGTCATTAACTTGAAGTAAGAAGGGTAATTGTGCACCAACAGGGTCTTTTAATAAATCAGAAAGAAAACGCTGAACATTATTATAGAACTTATACTCAGTAAGTTTTGTTGTTTCAGCCAATTCTCTTACTTGAGACTCATCCAATTTAATCGTATGATTATTAGGTACAAGAACCCAATCATTAGCATCTAAGCGTAAAACACCTTTTTTTAATTTATCAACAACTGACATTTCAGACTTTTTATGTGCACCAGCATACTTTTTAATTGCCACCATTGCAAGTGTTATAAATGTATTAGATTGGTCACTATATATCTTTCGAACTTCTTGCCCTAAATTATAAAGTCTTTCTTTTGTCTTATTCAAGTTTTTATTAATTTGGCCATCCTTTCGTAATACCTTATTGTCATGTGGTGAATGTTGCCCCTTTGCATTAGGTACAAAATGACTATCACTACCTCTAACTTGTAATACACCATCTTCATCACGTGTTAAATACATTTGAAACCCTGTATCACCCCACACAACAGATGACCGCCCATTAACCTTTGATTTATGTACTAATTTTTCAATAAGATTTGATATATCTTCTCCGTTGGTTTGAGCAAAATCATTTAAACAATCAAAAACTTCTTGTAAACCAAAAATATCTCCTTGTCTATGACACCAATCACGCAAGGCAAATATTTTCTTTTTATTTGATTGACTTGAATTTGCATATTTTAATAATTGTTCTTTAGCCATTCTTTATACTATTTTTCCACATTAATCTTTTATGAAATAATTCAGAGATAAATTTTTCAACTACATTCGCAGTAATCTCCTTAACTCGTTTCTCAAACTCTCGTTCCTTTAACAAGTCATCCAATTTATTACTCACAATACTACGCACCTCAGATGTTGTAACATCTTCATTAAGGCGTTTTTTTCTGATATATTTTTTCATATAAATTCAGTTTAAAATAAATATTAATAACATGTAAAAAAAAGGTGAGGAAAGTAATAATTTCCACACCTTTTTATAATGTATTATACATTAGTTTTCATTCTTTAATTTTAATGGTTTAATATCTTCACTTGTTACCAATTGTTGTTTCCAATTTTTGAAGACACCATATATTTTATGAATTTTATTAATTGTTTCTTCACTCAACTGTATGCTATCAAGCCAAATAAAACAACCATTTCCTGATGGCTCTAAAAGTCTGAATTGGAATTTAGCATTATTAAGTGAAGGTATAACACCACTTAGTGTAACATCACCATCTTCGGGATAATAAAGCATTGGATTTTTCAATTTAGAAAAGTTTGCACCGAACTGTGTTCTACAAGGCTGAAGGCTATTATTTAACATTTCATCTTGGTTTGTGTAAGGTACTGCACCATCGCTTTCAGTATCCTTTTCTTCAGATTCTCTGAGAATGTTAATAGCACCCTTACGTTGTATGTGGCGCATTGCTTTTATTGATTCTGAAATTACATTATACTCCTTCTCAGTTCTGTTCATTTTGTTTTTGTTATTTACCAATTATAATAGTCCCCCATACGTTTTGCACGTGCAACATACCAAGGCTCTTCTGTATCCTTAGTGGGTTCTTTAGACTCATCAACAGAACCTGTACATTCGGCAATTACATCATCAATTGATTCTTCCATGTCATCAACCTCAACATCAACCTCATCAGCAGTCACTTCTTCCTCAAGTTCTTTATCTTCCTCAGAAGGTTCTTCACTCACATGTTCAGAATCTTTTTCCTCACTTTCATCTTCTGTGTCAACCATTTCTACGGTTTCTTCCATTGGTTTAACATCTTCAACAACGGTTTCTTCAAGAACTGTATTATTGTCTTTTTCATTTTCTTCAATTACTTTATCAACTTCGGCCATATCAATGTTTTCTTTAGCCTCATTTACCAATGCATCAAGTTCTACATCATTAACAGGTTCAACTGCCTTAGTTTTCTTACTTTTCTTTGCCATAATAATTGTTTATCTATTATTTTATTATAAATATAAGAAAAAATGCTTTCCTTATCAAGAAAGCATTTTCATTTCTTTAAAATCATTTGTTGTTCGTGATAGAGCTTCGCATTTAAGTTTCATTATTGCAGTATCCTTAATTTGCCTTACACGTTCCATTGATAAATCTGTAACCTTACTAATTTCATCAAGAGTCATTTCATTTTCTCCATTTAAGCCAAATGACATTTGAATAATTTTTCTCTCACGGTCTTTTAAGCATATTAACAAGTCAGCAATCGTAGAATGTCTATCATTAAGATTATTCAGATTTTCTTCAAAATTTTCATTAATTAACTCATCTTTATATTGATAATCTTTATAGTTATCCGTACTAATCACCGCATTTGTTGTTTGCTTTTCAATAAACTCATTAATGTAGCATCGTACCCACCATACAGCATATGAAATAAACTTAATATTCTTAGTTGGGTCAAATTTTTCTGCTGCATGAATAAGTCCAAGATTTCCTTCTGAAATTAAGTCTGCAAAAGGAATACCACTTTCACGGTATCCCTTTGCAACTCTAACAACAAATCTCAAATTATGTTCTACTAATGTGTTTAAAGCATTATTATCACCTTTCTGTATCCGTTCACCTAAATCTTTCTCTTCAGCACGAGTGAGTTTTTTATAATGTTTAAGTGAATTGAAGTAATATTCTATTTCAGATTCATAATCATTAATTTTTACTTTACTCATTTTACTGTAAGTTTTGAGATATTATTTTCCTTAACCACTTCAATGATTTGATTATGCCAATCTGTAATCATTTCATTATGTGTAATATCTATCACAAAATCATGATTTTTCATAATCCGTCGGAGCAATTCTCTAATATCATCATAGTGTGAACTACCTGTTGCTCCAAAAATTTCATCAAGAACAAGGAAGTTTGGTTTCGCAAACGATGAAACAGTTGCTAAAGCACTACGAAGTGCAAGACTTGCCATCGTTTCTTCATAACCTGATGCAGCAAGACCAACATTCATTGACACACCATCATGAACAAGGTCAATACAAATTTTATTATCATCAGAAATTGAAAGAACCACGTCAAAATCAACCAAACCATTTAGAAGAGTTGAAACCTCATTATTGATAATTGGCAATGCACGTTTCAAAACAATTTTCAAGATACCATTCTTACCAATAAGTTCTTTATAAATTGCCCAACTACGAATAACCTTCTCTTCTTCTGTCAACTTAACAATTAGGTCTTCACGAACCTTAATATCTTTCTTATAACGTTCATTTTCAACCTTACAAGTCTCAATTTGACGAATAAAGGTTTCTTTTGCTGCAGTAATAGACTTAATATTTTCATCAACGAGACGAATCTTATTGTCTATTTCATTATTAAAAATGATGTTCTCTTTATTTTGTTCAATTTCTTCTTTAGTCTTATTCAAGGCATCAAGCTGTAACTTGTAGTTCTCGATTTGTGTGTGCAAAGCCGTCATACTCAGTTTAAGTCGGTTCATTCTATTAACCTTTTCTCGGTCTTCCTCTAACTTTGCAATTTTTTTGTCAATTTCATCAATCTTATTCTTATTCTCAACACCTTGTTCTACAAGTTTGTTAATTTTATCTTGTTTAGACTCAATGATTCCACTTTGTTCTTTTACATCGACTTCATGGCCACAGTTTGGACAAACTTTCTGTTCAATAAGCTCAGTTATGTGAGCAATATTATCCTTAATAAGGCTAATTTCTTGTTTAATGCCACCATTTTTATCTACGATATCATTTCTTTCTTGTTGAAGAGCCTTTAGTTCTTCAACATCAAACGATGCACCATTAAGTTCACCCCACTCATCCTTTTGTTGCTTAAACTTATTTCTTTCAATGGTCAACTTTTCATTAATAATATTAATGTTGTTTTCTACAGTTGCAACATCAGTTTTAATGAGTGTTTCCTTCACCTCCTTACGTTCAGACATAATCTGAATTTTATCATTGTTAAGATTAAGGAGTTCATTGTTTCTGTCGTTTACATTCTTTTCAAGTTTTACTGACGTTTCCTCATTATCCTTAATAACTGTTTGCATATCAGCAATCTCACCTTCAAGAGTTGCTTTATTATATTTCTTTGAAAGAAGAGCAGGTTCTACATTCTTCTTATACAATTCTTTTGCAACTCCCTCTTTCTCTTCCAATGAAAGAAGCCCAAGCCAACGTGAAAACAATTTACCTTGGTCTGTTTGCCCCATTGAGAACAAATCTCCAAGTGTTTTTGCCGTTGCTGAAACAATAAGGTCAAAATCTTCAAGTGAACCAATAGAATCACGAATAACATTATTTGTCTGTTGCGTTGATTCAGCCTCGCAATTTTCAATTAGCTCTAATTCATCATTAACTACTTTAAAATAGTCTACTGTTTGCTTACATTTACTTTTCTCAGTTCTTTTTGAGAGCGCAGGACGCGTTACAGTACGTCGAATAACATAATTCTCACCCTCGATCTCAATACCCACCTCAACAGACATTTCTGTTGCCTCAGGGGTGAATTTATTAAATACGCCTGCAAGATTAGGTGTCTTTTCTGAACGTCCAAACAAAGCAAAGCGAAGAAGATTACGTGCCAACGTTGTCTTACCACTTTGATTTTGTGGTTTACCACAAAGCAAAACCAATCCACTAAGCTTCGTAAAGTCAATATAATTATCCTCACCATATGAAAGGAAATTTTTCCACTTTACATAAGTAAATTTATATGATTTATATTTAGAATATGAATCAAAGTCAACAAAAGCGTTAACCTTGTTATCAATATCTAAAATCATATCCATATCAACATTCTCAATCTTTTTAAGCTCAATATATTCCTTAAAAAGGTTCTGTTGAAATTTAGGGTCTTGGATACTTGTGATAATATCAGATGTCAAAGATACTTTATTTCCATCACTATCGACCATAATTGGTTTTGGATTAACAATCACATTACGCAATGGAAGACCATACTTATCAGCAATTTCTCTACGTAGTGACTGCAACTTAGATGGGTTAATATCAATCTGATACATCGACACATCCACAACAATTTTATCAGTAGGTTTAATATTTTCAATCATTTTACAATGTATTTAAAGTTCTTTTTCTTTTAACTGTTACTTTAGCTACCTTTTCTATAGGTGTTGCTTCTTTATCTGTTATTTGTTTTTTATTTACTTCAAGTTGCTCTTCTACACCATTTTCTTCTTTAACCTTTGCATCACTCTTATTTGTACGTACCACCCTCTTTTTTGGTGAGGCAGTACTTTCTTCAGCGACTTTTTCCATCATAGTGTTTAAATCACCATATTTGTTGCAATAATGGGTTTCCATAATTAAATTCGAAATATATTCTTTTAAATCTAACCCATTTGCATTACAGTATAATTCAATATCTCTATAATCTCTATCAGAGATTTCTATGTTAATAACCATTACTTATAATTTATCTATATAATACTGCAAAAAACGTGCAAAACAAAATATATAATCACAAAAGTTCGTATTCATTCAATTGTCTTGCGCTTCTAAGCAATTTGAACATACCTTTTTTTCCAAATTTTTGATAAAATAGAGAAGCGTCATACCCACTTGGGCACTCTATAAAACGTAATCTTCCTTTCAAACTCCCTGTATTTAGAGAAAGATACATCTTCTTTGCATCTTCCACGGCATCATCATCTAATAATATATTAACATTAGCTCTCGCCTTATCAAATAAGGCTTGGTATACAGCAAAATCTTCATTTAATTCTTTACCAAGAAGTGGAATTGAGTTAGGTATTACGAAACTATCAAATACTCCTTCACATAACGTAATATTTTCACCCCAATTTATTTTCTGTTCATTGAAAATAATAGTTTTCTTATCAATGTTAGGATTGATGTACTTTAATTTCTGTTTACCTGTATAATCACGAGTAACATAATAATTAAGATTATTATATTGGTCGTAACTTGGTATTACAATACGACTTCGCATCTTAAAATCATCTGACCAAGGGACAAAACCAATACCAAATTCATTAATTATGTTATAGTCTAATCCACGTTCTTTAAGATATTTGTATGCACCATACGATTCCTTATCAGCACTCGAAATAAGACGAAAATTATCAGGCAATTTAATTGAGTTCTCAACCTCAACCAATTCATTTTTAACAAGTGCATTATTTTGTGTGAACTGAAACTCTTGCGAATTTCTGATGCTTTTAATTTCATCATAATACTCACGTACGACACTTTGACCACCATAGTCTTTTAGAACTTTTGATATTTTTCCTGCCGTCCCACACTTCCAACAATGGAAATAACCTTCTCGATAATTAATACAACAATTGTATTTCCCATCATGATCAATATTTTCCATGTCACAACAATATGGGCAGTCGTATTCTGTCCACCCATCAATGTTTGTCTCATGACGTGGTTTACCTAAAACTCTCTCAGTAATTCGAGCTATATTTTCAATTTCGATATCAAACATATATGAAGAATTAAAATAACAATATCATTATACTATAAAAAGCACGAAAAACAAAAACCGTATACTGAAGTTAAACACAACAATACACGGCAAAACCTAAAAAACATTGAAAATAACACAATAGAAAAAACTTACTTTTTAATTAAAACACAGCTGTTTTTGTATTTATTTCGTCACAAAAACGAACCGAGTATGTAATCTTTGTGAATGTATTACCATCGTTATCTGATATATTCTTTTCAGACATATCAACAACTTTGGGTTCATCATCATGATATTTAATATAGTTAATCCATCCTAAAATTGCAACTAACGAGTCGGACGCATCAAAATTTTCCTTTTTTAATTCGCCCTTTTTGTTATATTGCCAAACAATACCATCATAGGATTTATTTATTAACTCCCACAAAACATACTTTTTATCTGTGCTATATGTGTACCCACCGAATGGTGTCAGTTCATTTTTCTTGATGGCTTTACGAACCTTATCGATTGAATATGGCTCGTCCTTCTTATCATAACGTCTAACAGACATCAATGTTGGAAAAGCATATTTTCTTGCATCATATGAACTGATATATTGTGGGGCTACAGAAATAGCATCAAAAATAGATTGACTGAGCATTCCATTAAATCTTGCCAACGTATGAACAGTCATAAGGTTATTCGAATTAGGCAATGGTGCTTCGATAACTATATCTGTAATTCCAATATCCTTATATTTGTTTATGAAATCTTCTGTAAATTGACGGCTCTTAACAAATAAAGAATCTTCTGTAGTAAGACCTTTTTGTGTTTTGAACTTTACACTACCAATATACATGATTTCTTTTTCCTCCGTATGTGTATTGTATTTCAAAATTGATACACCACAGCAAGTTGTGCTGATATCCATTCCAAGAATTATTCGTACCCCATCCATCTGTTAAAATTATTTATTATTTTAATAATAATATATAAATTATATTTTTTCAATAATATTTATGTTATAATAAATTGAAAATTAAAATTTAGAGGAGGGTACTTATGACACAATTTGATTTTGAAAAACTAGTTGATGCTGAGTATTTATTAAATAATAGAACTAATGAGAATATAGTAGTCATCGATGCACGTGGTGGAAT
>ERZ772909.223-NODE-223-length-38183-cov-4.479648_pt1 | contig 38183 bp, 35 predicted proteins | sample MGYA00511137_ERZ772909 | MGnify/ENA primary metagenome ERZ772909 (study PRJEB29015, sample SAMEA2738095) | human oral metagenome | biome: human oral; feature: human-associated habitat; material: saliva | place: China | collected 2270 ... | reverse complement strand
GTACGCGATTCCATTGGTCTAAGTGGTGCTGTTTGCTCATGCGTGCGTGAAACAGGCAAAGAAGTTACCGCACTTTGTTGTGTTTCATTGGATTCACTTACATTGGTACTACCGTTCGAGCCAGTGGACTTTTTACCTTTTAACAATTGTTCTAAAGGCAATATGGTTAAGTTATTTCCATTGCCGGAATCCAACATCACTTTCGGTGTATTTGCCATGACTTTTTCCATGGACTGAATATATAAGCGTTCACGGAAGACGGTTGGTGCCGCTTTAAACTCAGGTAAGAGCGGTTGGAAACGTTCCACTTCCCCTTTAGCATCTAACACTACGCGGTCTTTATAGGCGGTTGCTTCTTCTAAAATACGTTGTGCATTACCACGAGCAATCGGCTCTTTCTCACGCGCATAGGCTTCCGCTTCACGAATATAACGTTGTTCGTCTTCCTGCGCTTTAATCGCATCATCAAAGGCTTCTTTCACTTCTTCCGGCGGACGTGCAGATTGGAAGTTCACATCAATCACTTCTAACCCCATATCATATGGTTCAATAATTTGATTTAACGCTTTCCAGGTGTTTTCACGAACAACGGAACGACCTGTCGTCAAAATATCGTTCATCGACATGTGGCCGATAACATAGCGTAATGCACTGTCGGTAGCCTGATTCAAACTGTCGTTGGCATTGATTGCACTAAACAGGTATTTTTCAGGATTTTGGATACGATACTGCACGGTCATTTCCACCTTCACCATGTTTTCATCTTGGGTGAGCATCGAACCTTGCGTTCTTAATTCAAGTACACGTTCTACGTTGACCGGAATCACTCGATCAATAAAAGTCGGTTTCCAGTTTAAGCCCGGTTGTTGAATGGAATGGAATTGTCCTAAACGTAGCACGACGCCACGTTCTGCTTCTTTGATGGTATAGAAACCACTGGCGCCCCATATAATCACGCCGGCTGCAATTGCAATCGGTAATAATTTTCCTAAGCCGGAAGGCAGGTTAGATGCACCGGAGTGATTGTTTTTAGCCCCTTTACCGCCCATTTTTTTCAATAAGTTATTGAAAATCTCTTCTAAATCCGGTGGTGATTGTTCGTTCTTTTTTTGTGAGTTGGAAGAACGATCCCAGTTAGACTGACCTTCGTTTTTACCGGAATCCTGATTGCCCGAGGATTGTCCGTTTTGCTTTGGTTTGCCCCAAGGATCTTGATCTGAACCATTTAAAGACATTGCTTTCTCCATTTGTCAAAAAATTGTTGCAAGTCTAAACAAAATCGCGTGTTAAGTCTAACGATTAATGGGAAAGTCTATCGATTTTAAAGGGTTAATTATTCACGTTGTAGTGAATTTTATGCACAAGCCTTTGAGGTTGAAGATGGTCTCCGTCCCACGCCCAAAAATAGGGCGATTTTATAGGTGTTTGGTTAACAAAATAGGCGAGATAAAAAGGAAGTTCATTGGTAAAACACAGCTGTCCACGGGGGCAATGGGCCGAGAAAATGTGTAAGGTTTCGGGATGATGTGTCACTTCTGATAATTTTGCGATGCCCACACCTTGGGATTTCAACACGGCTTCGCGTAAGCACCAAATACGATAAAAAGCGGATTGGGATTCAGTTTGTTGTTGAAACCAGGCGATTTCTTCTGCGCTTGCAAAGTGTTCCAACAGGGCTAAATAAGGACGTTCTTTACTAGGCGATTCAATGTCGATTCCAACCGCACTTTTTTCGCCTGGCGGACTGATATGCAAAATCACTGCCACCCAATCACCGGAATGGCTGATATTAAAATCAAGCTCAGAAGAGGAAAATTGCGGACGATCGGTTTCTGTACGCGAAATTTGCCCTAAAAGTGCGGTCGGTTTTTCTGCTGTTTTGAGTAATTGCCACAGCAAGAAATGCGCTAAACGACGACATTGCCAACGTTGTTGCATACGCGGGTTGTTGTGGCTTAACGTCAGCAAATTTGCCGGAACAAGGTCGGCTGGGATGTCATGAAAGGGGAAGTGTGTATGAATATTTCCCCAAGCGATTATCGTTGTCATCGTGATAAGAAAAGTGCGGTCAAAATCCGTTGAGTTTTGTTACCGCACTTTGTCGCCTTATTTCAATAAATAAGCTCTTAACTGCGCAAAATCGTTTTCCATTTCATCGGATAACAACGGCAGTTTGTTGTGTTTATCCAACGCTTCCGGTAACGGTAGCGTTAAATCCAGAATACGTTCGACGGATTCTTTAAATTTTGCCGGATGCGCAGTGCACAGGAATAAGCCGGTTTCGCCTGGTTGTAAATCCTGTTTTAACACTTCATAAGCCACCGCGCCGTGTGGCTCGCACAAATAACCCAGTTGGTTCATAGCGCGTAACGTGTCTTCTGTTTGTGCATCGGAAATTGCAGCCGAATGTAACTCAGTCAATGCCCAACCGTTACGTTTGAACAATTCTTCCACGCGAGGCCAGTTGTTTGGACGAGAAACGTCCATGGCGTTGGAAAGGGTGGCTACGGTTGCATTTGGTGACCAGTTTCCGCTGTGTAAATAACGCGGCACAGTGTCGTTAGCGTTGGTTGCGGCGATAAAGCGTTTAATCGGTAAACCGAGGGTTTTAGCGATTAATCCGGCTGTGAGGTTGCCGAAGTTGCCGCTTGGCACGGAAACCACCAAGTTTTCACGTTGTTCTTTTGGTAATTGTGCTGCCGCTTCAAAGTAATAGCACACTTGCGCCAATAAACGGCTGATATTGATGGAGTTCGCCGAGTTTAAGCCGATGGCTTGGCGTAGTTCTGCATCATCAAAGGCTTGTTTTACTAACGCTTGGCAGGCATCGAAATCGGCATTGATCGCGATGGTGCGAATATTGCCGCCGAGGGTACAGAATAATTTTTCTTGTAACGGGCTGATTTTACCTTTCGGGTATAAAATCACCACATCGATATTTTCTAAACCATAGAATGCATGGGCGACCGCCGCACCGGTGTCACCGGAGGTTGCCGTTAAAATCGTGATTTTGCCGTCACCGCGTACAGTCGCAAGGGCTTGTGCCATAAAGCGTCCGCCGAAGTCTTTAAAAGCAAGGGTCGGACCATGGAACAATTCCAATGCATAAATATTGTCTTCCACGTTGGCAACCGGTGCTGGGAAAGTGAAGGCGTTGCGCACCATTTGTTCAAGCTGCGCTTGAGGGATTTCCTCACCGATTAAGGCACCAAGGATTTTTTGACTGCGCTCAACTAGCGGCAATGCCAATAGCTCATCGATATTGCTTAAGTGGGGTATGTTTTCAGGGAAAAACAAGCCCTGATCTTTGCCTAACCCTTGGCGTACCGCTTGGGCAAAATTGACCTGTTCTTCGGGGTGTTTGATATTGTATAAATTCATGTGAAACCTGTTCTTTTGTTTGGCACCTTTAAGACAAAAGTGCGGTGATTTTTTCCGGTGTTTTAATCAAGTTCTCTTGCGCCGGCATTATCGACTTTGCAAATGTGCACAAAGCCTTCGTTGTTTTGTAAATAATGGTTTTCAAGGTAAGTGGCAAGTTTGCCGGCAATATGCAAGTCCGGTGCGATGGAAAAGATGGTCGGACCGGAGCCTGAAATTCCGGTAGCTAATGCACCTAAATCGCGCGTCGCTTGTTTCACTTCGGCAAAGTTAGGCAACAAGGCCTCGCGATAAGGTTCGGCAATGACGTCTTTCATCATCATGGCGGCTAAATTTTCCTGTTGTGTGTGGCAAGCGTGCACGAAACCACCGAGATGGCGACCATGTGCGATAACATCTTGACGCGTATAGCTTTTCGGTAAAATTGCTCGGGCTTCCGCCGTAGACACTTCAATCCCCGGGTACGCCAAGACCCAATACCAATGGTCAAAAAACGGTAAGGTTTGGCAAATGTTGCCGAGAGACTGCACCATAAATTGCACGCCACCCAAGTAGCAAGGCGCCACATTATCGTAGTGAATAGAGCCGGAAATGCGTCCTTCCAACTCGCCCATCATTTCTAACAATTCCATTTTAGAAAACGGTTCGTCATGGAATTTATTCAGCGCAACCAAGGCGGCAACAATAGAGCAGGCACTGGAACCCAAGCCTGAACCGATAGGCATATTTTTCTCTAAGGTTAAGCGCAACGGTTTGACTTTTGCGTTACGTAGTTTGAGCTGTTCGCTGAATAACACATAGGCTTGATAAACGATGTTTTTTTGCGGCTCTTTTGGCAATTTACGCACAAAATAACCCGCACTTTCTAACTCAAAGCCGGCGGCGATAGGTTCAATTTGCACCACATCGCCTAATAATGAACCGTTAATTGGGGAAATTGCCGCACCTAAGGTATCGAAACCGACGCTGATATTGGCACTGGAGGCCGGCGCATAGACTCTTAGCATAACATTCTCCGTTTAGGGCTTTAAGGTTCTTAAAATATCGGCAAAAATGCCGGCGGCAGTGACGGCATTGCCCGCACCGTAACCGCGTAATAATAGCGGAATCGGTTGGTAATAACGAGTGTAAAATGCCAACGCATTCTCACCGTTTTTCACCTTGTATAGCGGATCATCTTTGCCTACGGCAACAATAGACACTTTGCATTTGCCGTTTTCAATTTGTCCAACATAACGTAAAACTTTTTCTTCCGCTTCGGCTTTTTCGACACGTGCAGCAAATTCGGTATCTAATTGCGGCAACATCGCCATAAATTCTTCAGTCGATTTACCCTCGGCAAAACCTTTTGGAAGAACGCCTTCGACTTCGACATCTGACAATTCCAGTTCTAAGCCGCTTTCACGAGCAAGAATTAACAATTTGCGGGCAACGTCCTGACCGGATAAGTCATCGCGCGGATCCGGTTCGGTGAAGCCTTTTTCGCGGGCAAGTGCGGTCGCTTGGGAAAGGCTTAAATCTTCTTCCAATTTACCGAAAATAAAAGAAAGGGAACCGGATAAAATCCCGTCAAAACGTTCTACTTCATCGCCGGCGGCTAATAAGTTTTGTAAGTTCTCAATGACCGGTAAGCCTGCACCTACGTTGGTTTCGTATAAGAATTTACGTTGGTTTTTATGGGCTAGTTCACGCAGTTTGTGGTAGTAAGTTAAGTCGCGAGTATTCGCTTTTTTGTTTGGCGTAACCACATGGAAACCTTCCGCTAAGGCACGTTCATATAAACTCGCCAAGGATTCTGCCGATGTGCAATCCACAAAGACCGGATTCACAACATGATGTAACTTAATGAAAGACAACAACACATCAAAATCAGACGGTTGGGTGGCATTTTCCAAATCTTTTTGCCAATTGTCTAGGTTTAAGCCATTCTCGTTTAATAACATTTTATTGGAATTGGCTAAGGCGCAGACACGAATTTCAATGTCTTTTTTGGCTAAATACTCTTTCTGATGTTTGATTTGTTCGATTAATTCACCGCCGACACCGCCAACGCCCACGAGAAAAACTTCCACGATTTTTTTGTTATTAAATAAGGCTTGATGTGTTGCTTTTACCGCTTCAATCGCTTTATTTTGAGCAACCACAGCGGAAATAGAACGCTCGGAAGATCCTTGTGCAATGGCATTAATACTGATATTGGCTTGGGCTAAGGCAGAGAAGAAACGTGCAGCAATGCCTTTGGCTTGGCGCATTCCATCACCCACCACCGAAATGATGGAAAGGTCTTTAATCGTTTCGATAGGATCTAATTGGTGGGCTTTTAATTCTTGCTCAAATTCCGTTTCTAATGCTTTGAGTGCAACCTCCAAAGATTTTACCGGCACACAGAAACTAATGCTGTATTCGGAAGAAGATTGAGTGATTAAAATAACCGATACATTGGCGTTAGACATGGCAGAGAATACGCGTGATGCCATACCGACCATGCCTTGCATGCCCGGGCCGGAAACGTTGAACATGGCAACGTTATCTAAGTTCGTAATACCTTTGACCTGCAAGCCTTCAGATTTAATATCACCGGCGATAACAGAACCGGGTGCGCTTGGATTGCCGGTATTTTTAATTAAGCATGGAATATTCGGACGTACCAACGGACCGATAGTGCGTGGGTGAATCACTTTAGCACCAAAATAAGAAAGCTCCATGGCTTCACGATAAGACAGGCTTGGCAATAAACGCGCATCCAATACTAAACGAGGGTCGCAAGTATAAACGCCGTCAACATCGGTCCAAATTTCACAGACGCTAGCGCCTAAACAGGCCGCCAAACAGGCAGCGGAGTAGTCAGAACCATTACGGCCTAACAAAACTAATTCACCTTTATCATTGCCGGCAGTAAAGCCTGCCATTAACACTACACAATCTTTTTCAATGGCTTTAGCATTCACACGTTTGGTGGATTCTTCAATATCAACTGACGATTCCAAATAACTGCCTTGAGCCAATAATTGTTTAACCGGGTCAACAACGTGTACGCTATATCCATTGGCTTCAAACCAAGCTTTCATCATTGCAATAGAGAGTTTTTCGCCGCGGCAATCAATGGTCGCTTTTACGGCGTCTTCCACTTTACCGGCTTCACGAATTTGTTCTAATAAAGAGGCGATTTGTTGGAATTCTTGATCAATCAGTTGTTTGGTGCCGGCAAGGTCAAACTTATTGTTTTTGGCATGTAGGCCGTTGATGATGGTATAGAAAATATCTAATGCTTCGTTGAAATGGGAGTCGGTAGGTTGATTTAAGCTGGCTTTTTCGGAAAGGGCAACAAGATGATTGGTGATTTTGGCCGGTGCCGATAGCACGCCTGCCGCCTGCTCCTCTAAATGGGCTTTCTCAATAAGCTCGGCAGCCTGCAAAAACCGTTCCGGATTGGCGAGTGATGTGCCGCCAAATTTTAATACGCGCATGATATTCTCCTGAGTATGATATATAAAAATGTTTGCATAAAAAAACCCGCTTTATAGAGGAAGCGGGTTTATGAATCTTATTCTTAACGCACTAGCCCGCCCCATTAATCATCGTAATGGTAATCATGGTGGTTGACATAATAATAGTGCGGTTAAGTTGACGCATAATTTATTTTACATGGTGAAAGATTGGATATAGAAATACCGAAATTTCATATCCTTGTCAAACGAAAATCGGAGAATTTTGCATTATTTTCTAACTTTTTTAGTTGGTGTAAAATAAATCACCATTTTTATTACAAGGACGCCTTATGATTGCGCAAAATCTTGCTCATATTCGGAAACAAATTAAACAATGCGAATGTCATTCTGAGACTCAAAGTGCGGTCAAATTACTTGCCGTTTCTAAAACGAAACCGATTGAAGATATTTTAACCGCGTACGAAGCGGGTCAAATGGCATTCGGAGAAAACTATGTGCAAGAGGGCGTTGAAAAAATTCAATTTTGCCAACAACAGCAGATTGAATTGGAATGGCATTTTATTGGACCATTACAATCTAACAAAACCCGCTTGGTGGCGGAATATTTTGACTGGATGCAAACCCTTGAGCGTGCAAAAATCGCTGACCGCTTAAATGAACAACGCCCACCGCACAAGGCACCATTAAATGTGTTAATTCAAGTGAATATCAGCAATGAAACCAGTAAATCCGGCGTACAACCCGATGATATTTTGCCTTTAGCAAAACACGTAGAAAATCTACCGCACTTACGTCTGCGTGGGTTAATGGCGATTCCTGAACCTACCGATGATGTGGCACAACAGGAACAAACGTTTCGTCAAATGCGAACCTTGTTTGAAGGCTTGCAACAGGCGCTGCCTCATGCCCAAATTGATACTTTATCTATGGGCATGACAGATGATATGCAAAGCGCCATTAAATGCGGTTCTACGATGGTGCGCGTAGGCACCGCGATTTTTGGTAAGCGAGTTTACAAATAAGATTATCGGCAACGCAGTCGTAAATCAGATTCTCAGATTCATTGTTGCAACCAAGCTTAACGACGACAGTTCATTAAGCGTAGGAGTGGTTTTCTCTCGCGTATTTGGTTTTGCAAAAAACACATAGAAAAACGACCGCACTTTTAGCATGATTCATAAAAATAGCTCCCATTGGGAGCTATTTTTATGTTGAGTGTAAAGAATTAACCTTTGTAGTTGTGAACGTGCGCAACTAAGTCTAATACTTTGTGAGAATAACCGGTTTCGTTGTCATACCAAGAAACAAGTTTCACGAAGGTGTCGGTTAATGCGATACCTGCAGCGGCGTCAAACACAGAAGTGAGTGAACAACCATTGAAGTCAGTAGAAACTACAGCATCTTCAGTATAGCCTAAAACGCCTTTCATTTCGTTCTCTGAAGCACGTTTTAATTCTGCACAGATTTCTGCGTAAGTTGCCGGTTTTTCAAGGTTAACGGTTAAGTCAACAACAGACACGTTTGGTGTAGGCACACGGAACGCCATACCGGTTAATTTGCCGTTTAATGCAGGGATAACTTTACCTACGGCTTTAGCTGCACCGGTAGAAGATGGGATGATATTTTGGGAAGCACCACGACCACCGCGCCAGTCTTTTGCAGATGGACCATCAACGGTTTTTTGTGTTGCTGTGGTTGCGTGAACAGTGGTCATTAAACCATCTTTGATACCGAATTTATCGTTGATCACTTTGGCTAATGGCGCTAAACAGTTCGTTGTACAAGACGCGTTAGAAACGATGTCTTGACCTTTATACGCATCAAAGTTTACACCACGTACAAACATTGGTGTGCTGTCTTTAGATGGACCGGTTAAAACTACTTTTTTCGCACCGGCAGTGATGTGTTTACGAGCAGTTTCATCCGTTAAGAATAAACCGGTGGCTTCAACAGCAACATCAACACCGATAGCGCCCCAGTTAAGATTTGCAGGATCACGTTCAGATGTCACACGGATAGTTTTGCCGTTGACCACAAGGTTGCCGTCTTTTACTTCAACAGTGCCATCAAAGCGACCGTGAGTTGAATCATATTTTAACATGTAAGCCATGTATTCAACGTCGATTAAGTCGTTGATACCCACCACTTCAATGTCATCACGATGTTGTGCTGCACGGAACACGATGCGGCCGATACGACCGAAACCATTGATACCAATTTTAATAGCCATAAGTTTTCACCTTATATTTTTAAGTTAAACAAAAAGGTTAAATAGGCATGGAGGTTTGTTTTCTCTCTACCAATTTTGAGGGGGATTATAACATACTTTCTTGAATTTGAGAATGTGCCTCTCAAAAACACACAAGACTGCCGTCTCAAAAATTTTGTTAAAAACGACCGCACTTTTGCTGATTTTTTATTGGGTTAGAGGCATAATAAGCTAAATTATCGATGAGAGAATAATATGTTACAAGGCAATTTATACATTATTTCTGCACCGAGTGGTGCCGGCAAATCTTCATTAATTAGCGCATTATTGAAACGTGTCAACAGCCATAAAATGATGGTTTCCGTATCACATACTACTCGACTCCCCCGCCCGGGTGAGCAAGAAGGTGTGCATTATTATTTTGTTTCCCATAATGAGTTCGAAAATTTAATCGAACAAAACGCATTCTTAGAATATGCCAAAGTGTTTGGGGGCAATTATTACGGCACCTCTTTGTTTGCCATTGAAGAAAATTTAGCGAAAGGCATTGATGTGTTTCTCGATATTGATTGGCAAGGGGCACAACAAATCCGTGAAAAAGTTCCTCACGTAAAAAGCATTTTTATTTTGCCGCCCTCATTAAGCGAACTCGAAAAACGCTTAATCGGACGTGGACAAGACTCTGCCGAAGTCATTGCCGGCCGCATGGAAAAAGCCATGAGCGAAATCTCTCATTATGACGAATATGACTATGTCATTGTAAACGATGATTTCGAACAAGCACTTGTTGATTTACAAGCTATTTTGCGCGCAGAGCGTTTAACAACACGTCATCAACAACAAGAAAACAAAGGCTTAATTGAACAATTACTGGCAAACTAAAGGCAGTTTTAGTATCATATTGCCCCTTTAGATTCATTAGATTTAGCAAACTGGAGTAATTTATGGCTCGTGTCACCGTGCAAGATGCAGTAGAAAAAATTGGTAACCGTTTTGATTTGATTTTAACTGCGGCTCGTCGTGCAAGACAATTGCAGTTACATACCCGCGAACCCTTGGTGCCGGAAGATAACGATAAGCCGACAGTTATCGCCTTGCGTGAAATTGAAAAAGGTCTCATTAACAATGAAATTTTAGACGCGCAGGAACGCCAAGATCATTTGGCACATGAACGTGTTGAAGTGAGCGCTGTGTCTTTGTTATCTGAATAAAGTGCGGTTAATATTTACAACGTTTTTCATCGGTTGGGTGTGTTTTGTATCTATTCGAAGGGTTAAATCATATTATTCAGGAATACTTACCGCCTGAACAAATTGAATTAGTTAAACGTGCATTTGTGATTGCTCGCGATGCGCACGAAGGACAGTCTCGCTCAAGCGGCGAACCTTATATCACCCACCCTGTTGCTGTCGCCTCTATTATTGCCGAAATGCGTTTGGATCATGAGGCGGTTATGGCAGCTTTATTACATGATGTCATTGAAGATACGCCTTATACCGAAGAACAGTTGAAAGAGGAATTCGGCACCAGTGTCGCGGAAATCGTGGAAGGCGTCTCTAAGTTAGACAAACTCAAATTCAGAACACGTCAAGAAGCGGAAGTGGCGAACTTCCGTAAAATGATCCTGGCAATGACCAAGGACATTCGCGTTGTTCTTATTAAACTTGCCGACCGTACGCATAATATGCGCACACTTAGCGCATTACGTCCTGATAAACGTCGTCGTATCGCCAAAGAAACCCTTGAAATTTACGCTCCGCTTGCTCATCGTTTAGGCATTGAACATATTAAAAATGAACTGGAAGATCTTGGCTTTGAAGCCATGCATCCGCAACGTTATGCCGTGCTGCAAAAGGTTGTGCAAATCGCACGCGGCAATCGTAAAGATATGATTGAGCGTATTTCTGCCGAAATTAAAGGTCGATTAGACGATGTGGGCATTCAAGCGCGCGTATTTGGACGTGAGAAACATCTCTATGCCATCTACCAAAAAATGCGCTTAAAAGATCAGCAGTTTCATTCCATTATGGATATTTATGCATTCCGCACCGTTGTAGAGAACGTGGATACCTGCTATCGCGTATTAGGACAAATGCATAGTCTTTATAAACCGCGTCCTGGTCGGGTAAAAGACTACATTGCCGTGCCAAAAGCCAATGGCTATCAGTCTTTACATACATCGATGATCGGTCCACATGGTGTGCCTGTTGAAGTGCAGATTCGTACCGAAGAAATGGATCAAATGGCTGAAATGGGTGTGGCAGCACATTGGGCGTATAAACAAGGCGGAAGAAATGACAGTACGCCAGCGCAAATTCGCGCACAACGTTGGCTGCAAAGTTTGGTGGAACTGCAACAAAGTGCGGGGAACTCGTTTGAATTTATTGAAAGTGTAAAATCCGAATTCTTCCCGAAAGAAATTTATGTTTTTACCCCGAAAGGGCGGATTGTTGAATTGCCGAAAGGTGCAACACCGGTTGATTTTGCTTACGCAGTACATACGGATATAGGCAAAAACTGTGTGGCCGCAAATGTGGATCGCAAGCCGTATCCATTATCCCAACCTTTAGAGTCCGGACAGACCATTGATATTTTAACCTCACCAAATGCACGTCCAAATGTAGCTTGGTTAAATTTTGTCGTTACCGCTAAAGCCCGTTCCAGTATACGCCATGCCTTAAAAGATTTACGCCGTGATGAAGCAATTGAGTCGGGCAAGCGTCAATTGGCACACGCCTTAAGTCCGTTAAAACTGGAAGAACTTAATCCAGAATTTATTCAACAGGTATTAGCGGATCTCAAACTCACCAGCCTGAACGATGTCTTTATGGAAATCGGTTTAGGCAATCAAATGAGTACGGTGATTGCCCATCGTTTGTTGGGAGAATCGACCGAAATTGATACGGATGGTAATCCGGATAATAATGTGACGCCATTAGAAATTACTGCCAATGGTGGTTTATTGACTACTTTTGCGCAGTGTTGCCATCCGGTCCCGGGTGATCCGATTATTGCTTATGCGAGTCCGGGGAAAGGTTTAGTGATTCATCATGAAGCTTGCTCAAATCTCAAAGATCGTAAAGACAATCCTAAACATTATATGCCTGTGGATTGGGAGAAAAGTGATACTCAAATTGAATTTGAGACGGAACTACGTATTGAGATGATCAATCAGCAAGGCACTTTACCGCATTTGATGTCCACGATTTCCTCCATGGACAGCAATATCCAAAGCATTTGGACAGAAGAGCAAGAAGGGCGTTTATATCAAATCATCGTCTTATTAACGGTAAAAGATAATAAACATTTGGCAAATATTATCCGTAAAATCAAGCAAATGCCTGAACTGATTCACATTGAACGTAATATCAACCAATAATGCATGCCCAATTATTAGATGCCATTCCACTCACCGCCATCTCCGGTGTCGGCGCTGCAATTGCAGAAAAATTAGGCAAGTTGGGCATTTTCAATCTGCAAGATCTTCTCTTTCATCTCCCTCTACGTTATGAAGATCGTACCCGAATTACGCCCATTGTTGATCTTCGTCCCGAGCAATATGCTACCATCGAGGGCGTAGTTCAGAGCGCAGAAGTGCAATTTGGTCGTCGCCCCATGCTGATGGTTTACCTTTCCGATGGCACATCCAAGTTAGCATTACGTTTTTTTAACTTTAATGCCGGCATGAAAAATAGCTTACAGCCCGGTGCTCGCGTGAAAGCCTTTGGCGAAGTACGCCGCGGGCGTTTTATGGCGGAGATTCATCATCCGGAATATCAAATTATTCATGATAATAAGCCGCTCGTTTTGGCGGAAACGCTAACGCCTATTTATCCTGCCACAGAGGGATTAAAACAAACGTCATTGCGTAAATTAATTACGCAAGCGTTGTTGGTATTAGAGAAAACACCTTTGGCTGAGTTGTTGCCTGCTGAGTTTAATCCGCATCCTTTTGATTTGAAATCGGCAATTCAGTTTTTACATAATCCGCCGCCAGATGTTTCTTTGGCGATATTGGAAGAAGGTAAACACCCTGCACAACAGCGTCTAATTTTTGAAGAATTGCTGGCATACAATCTCGCGATGCAAAAAGTGCGGTCAGGAATTCAGGAGAATTTTGCGGAACCCTTGTGTGCACAATCAGATTTAAAACAACGCTTTTTAGCACAATTACCTTTCACACCGACCCATGCGCAATTACGTGTTACCCAAGAGATTGAACAGGATTTACAACAAAATTATCCGATGATGCGCTTGGTGCAAGGTGATGTGGGCTCCGGTAAAACCTTGGTGGCAGCACTGGCAGCGTTGACAGCCATTGATAATGGCAAACAAGTGGCGTTAATGGCACCAACAGAAATTTTGGCGGAACAGCATGCCACGAATTTCCGCCGTTGGTTTGAGCCGCTTGGCATAGATGTCGGTTGGTTAGCCGGCAAAATCAAAGGAAAACAACGTTTTGCCGAGCTGGAAAAAATAAAAAACGGTGAAGTTCAAATGGTGGTGGGGACGCACGCCCTATTCCAAGATGAAGTCGAATTTCATAATCTGAGTCTAGTAATTGTCGATGAGCAACATCGTTTTGGCGTACACCAACGTTTAATGTTGCGTGAAAAAGGCAACCAAGCAGGTGTTTATCCTCATCAGCTTATTATGACCGCCACGCCGATTCCACGCACATTGGCCATGACTGTATATGCCGATTTGGACACCTCAATTATTGACGAACTACCGCCGGGGCGTACACCGATTACGACCATTGCCATTTCTGAAGAGCGTCGTGCGGAAATTATCGAGCGGGTCAATGTGGCCTGCACGCAGGAAAAGCGGCAGGCTTATTGGGTTTGTACCCTGATTGATGAATCGGAAGTGCTGGAAGCTCAGGCTGCGGAGGCAGTAGCAGAAGATCTTCATAAAATCTTACCGCACTTGCGTATTGGCTTAGTCCATGGGCGGATGAAACCCAGTGAAAAACAAGCTGTTATGGAGCAATTCAAGCTTGCCGAGCTAGATTTGTTAGTTGCCACGACGGTAATTGAAGTCGGCGTGGATGTGCCCAATGCCAGTTTAATGATCATTGAAAATGCTGAGCGCTTAGGACTTTCCCAACTTCATCAGCTTCGCGGACGTGTGGGGCGAGGAAGTACTGCCTCTTTTTGTGTCTTGATGTATAAACCGCCACTTGGCAAAATTTCGCAAAAACGCCTGCAGGTCATGCGTGACACGCAAGATGGCTTTGTGATTTCGGAAAAAGATTTAGAAATTCGTGGCCCGGGTGAAATGCTTGGTACGAAACAAACCGGCATAACCGAATTCAAAGTGGCAAGCCTCATGCGTGATCGTAAAATGCTCCCAACCGTCCAATTTTATGCTAAACAATTAGTACAAAAATATCCGCAGCAGGCAGACTTGCTCATTCGCCGCTGGCTGAATAATCGAGAGATTTACGGTAATGTTTAATGCTGAGATGATGGACATATTTTGAAACAACGTATTAAGAGACAAAAGCTGATTTGACAGGTGAATTATGACAGCGTTATCCAAACCTAGAATCCTCTTTTTTGATTCCGGCGTCGGAGGGTTAAGCGTTTACCAAGAAGTCCAAAAACGACTCCCGGATTGTCATTATCTCTATTGTTTTGATAATGCATTTTTTCCCTATTCTGAAAAATCGGAAGCACTCATTATTGAGCGTGTGAATAAAATTTGCACGCACCTTGATCGCTTATATGCCTTAGATCTCATTGTTATTGCTTGTAATACGGCCAGTACCATCGTATTACCCTCATTACGCCAACATTTCTCTATTCCCATTGTTGGCACGGTTCCCGCCATTAAGCCTGCGGCAGAGTACTCTTCGACAAAGCATATTGGTTTATTAGCCACAAAAGGAACTGTTAAACGAGAATATATCGATCATTTAATTAAAAAATATGCACAATCTTGTCGAGTTGAAAAAATCGGCAGCACCAAACTTGTCGAACTGGCAGAACGTAAATTACGTGGTTATCCTATTGATTTAAATGAAATAAGAACGGAGTTAAGCGAATGGATAATGATGCCCGATTTAGATGCGATTGTGCTGGGTTGTACACATTTTCCGCTCATAAAATCGGAAATTCAGCAATGCTTACCACAAGTGAGCCATTTCATTGATTCAGGGGAAGCAATCGCTAAACGAATAGCCTTTTTACTAAATGAAGTCAAAGTGCGGTCAAAAAATCATATGATTTCTCAAGTGTTTTATACAAAGCCATTTATCATTGAAGACGACTTATCAGAATGTCTTCATGCGCTTGGCTTTGAACAATTTAGCTTAATCTATATAAACAGTTAAAATTTCGACCGCACTTTTGATTGTGTTATACCATCACATTATTGAGAGTCAGGTAAAATTTTAGTGGGTGTGACAATTTCACTTGGATAACATCCTAAAATTTTCAACTGGTGGCTAACTTGTTTTAATTCTTCCAATGCAGCCTGCGTGTCAGGATGATGAATATTCGCCTCAATTTCCAAATAAAACATTTCCTGCCATGGTTTCCCATAAATCGGACGGGAAGCTAATTTTGTCATGTTGATATTGTGTTTTTTAAACACCCACAACGCCTCCACCAAAGCACCAGCCTGTTGCCCCGTACTCATTAACAAGAGTGTTTTTGTATGAATTTGTGGCGAAACATTATGCGATTCTTTCGCGATAACAATAAAGCGAGTGATATTGTTTTCTTGGTTGGCAATACTGCGTTTCAGCACAGTCAAACCGTATAACTTTCCTCCCTCTTCGCTGCCCAAGGCGGCAATATTGGGTTTGTTCAATCCGGCAACCAACTGCATAGCATGAGAACTGCTTTCACAATATTCAATATGCACGCGATCTAAACCATGGATAAATTGACTACATTGCTGAATCACCTGAGGATGGCTATATAGGGTATCAATTTGACTTAACTCATGCTGCCCATTGACTAAAACGCAGTGCTGAATAGGATAAGCCAATTCCCCCACTAAAGACAAATCAGTGTGTTGCAACAGATCATAAACTTCGTTAATCGTGCCGGATGTGGTATTTTCCAATGGGAGAACACCATAATCTGCTTCACCGTTTTGCACTTTAGCAAAAACCTGATCAAAACTGGCACAACTTATTTCCACCAATTCTTCTTGGTATCGAGCGGCATAATTTCGTGCCGCCAAATGAGAATAAGATCCTCGCTTGCCGAGAAAGGCAATGTGAATGTTCTCCTCGCGTTGTGAATTCAACTTTTTCTGTAAATAAACTTGTTGCGTCAGCACCGAATCTTCAATAATTTTTTGGAAAATTGCAGTAATATATTGTGGCTCAAGTTGATAATTTTCATTTTCAGAAAATTGCACTAACTCTTGTAACAGCTGTTCTTCACGCACCACATCACGTAATGGCTTCTGTGTCATTTCTTTACTACGCGCCACATCAAACGCAAGACGATGACGCTCGGAAAGTAACTTTAATAAACTGCGGTCAATTTGGGTAATCTGCTGTCGAATTTCACTTAAATCCAATGACATAACTTTTCCTTTATTTGAATACTATTGCGTTTTTCAGCTCAAATTTTTTGGTATCGACGAGGAATTATCAGAAATTTCCTTAACGAATCAGCAACAATAAAACATTTGCCGGTGCTAAGTTACCATAAAGAAACTGCACCATACTAGGACAATATGCCTAATCTTGGTGCAGTATATAAGACAAGTGGTTTATCAAGCCGGGATTATACTCTAACAACTATTTCGCCCGAGCCGGTGCAAATGTTGAAGAACGTAGAAAACCGTTAGAAACCGTTCCCTTCTGCGCAATCATGCTCTGAAAAAAGCTATTCACTTCTACGCACAATGTAACTTGGTAAAGAGGGATCTTCCGTAAATTATTCGTTTCTGAACGAGGAGAAAGATGCTCCAATGTATTCAATGGTTTATATGGCTCACAAGCAGACGAATTACTCACCTTATCATATTGCTTTGAATCGGGAGAGAAACGTTCCAAAGTCACTTTTACTTTATTCGCATTTCGATCACCAAACAACATCAAGTTCGCCAACTGAATATATTGGTTCAAATCACCATCACTGCTACCAACAACGCTAAAACCGCCGGCAGCACCTTTTGTACCATCCGTTAATGCTGCGTTACCGTTGTCACTATACAATTGAACCCTTTCACGTAATATACTCACTAAAGATAGAGAAGTATTATCTAACTTTGCTTGGGTCGAACGCTGAACGACTAAATCGGCTAGGAACGCAAAAACAATAACTAAAATCATCAGCGTAAGCGCAAATTCAATCGTCACTGAGCCTTTTTTACTTTGTCTAAAAGAACTCACTCGATTTAAAAAATTATTATTCATATCGTCTACCATAATTTTGTCGCAAACAAACCTAGCCAACTCTCTGGATGATTAAGGCGTAACAGGAAATTGAGAACGTTGCCATTCCTGCACCATCACAAATTCTCTGGTTAAAACATGTTGAACTAAAGAATTCGGAACAAAGGGCACCGGAACCAAAAACTTATACTTATACACGACCGTATAATAAGCTAATGTCGAACCTTTCCCATCTGTATCATATTGTGTTGCTCCACTCGATGATGGAATTTTTTTAAAGTCTTTATTTAGCAACGCATTGATACAAGATTTCCCTTGAGAACAATTAACATATTTGACATCAACATCATAACCGTTATTTTTATCTAACTGAAGGAAATTTCCTAATGTTGACTTCTCTTGTGCGTTAAGTTGCTTCTGAAGATTATTTTTAAAGACATTCAGATAACTGCCTTTACCATCATATTCATTCTTTGAAATTCTAACACTTTCAGTCACTGCTAAATCCCAATAGCTTGTTGTAATAGCAATCCGACAGAACTCTAGAATCAAACATACGGCAAGGAAATAAAAAGCAATTGTTAACACGAACTCAACAGGGGCTGCACCTCTATTACCTAATACAAACTTCTTTAGTTTCATATCAATGTTCCTGAAAATTATTTTGCAATATAATCTGAAATGCGTTCTGTTTTTCTAAGTGCATCAATTAACGAATCTGGTGAGGTATTCAAATTTTCTTTCAGGATAATATCTTTCGCATAATCAAGTTCATTGTTCTTCACTAAAGCAAAAACTAAATTATGAACCAAACGTTGCTCTCTAATACCATTCAAATATTGCGGCAATAATAAAGAAATTGCATTACGATAATCACCATTAATAATGCTTAACATTGCTAGGTTATTAATTGCAATAACATCATTCAGAAAATACTCGCGAGCTTTATCAAAATTCTCTCTTGCGCTATTTAAATCATTTAAATGCGCATAAGTCACACCGCGTAAATTATAAACTTCACCATTCGTTGGAGAGGATGATAACACCGCATTTTCAACATCCAATGCTTCTCTATAGCGTTTTAGCATATTGAGATTCTTAGCCTGCAAAATCTTTGCCTTTTCAGCCAAAGAACCGCCGGAACTTAAGATAGGCTGCAAATACAATAAAGATGAACTACTATCTCCTTTCTTGTAGTAAGCTTCAGATAATTTATAACGTGTTAATAAATCATCTTCATTTTTTAGAATACTACGATACATTGAAATCAACGCATCATAATTTCGCGTATTTTGATACAAGGTTTCTTTAGTTGTAATGCTTTCATCATCTGCATAAACTCCAGCATCATCGGTGGAGCCACCCTCAAACATAGATGAACAAGCACTGATAGACAATAAAACGCTACAAAATAAAGTTTTTTTGATAAGTTTAAAAGACATTTGGAAATACCCTCAATACGCCAGGAGCTAAAATTAATATAATAATCGGGAACATGATAAAAAGAATCAACGGAACGCTCATTTTAGCAGAAAGAGTCCCTAGTTTTTCTTCTATTGTTAATAACTGTAACTCTCGAATATCACTAGAAAGCTGGATGAGCTGATCATAGATAGACGAACCAAAATTTAAACTTTGTTGCATTACTGTACAAAACATTCTGATTTCAGTAGTCGGTAATGAAATTGCCAAATCTTGTAGTGCCTGCGACATACCTGTCAGCTCAGATTTTCGAATGACTCTCAACATAACATAAGATAAATCCGGATTTAGCTTTTTAAAATCTGTTGCAACCTGTTTTAATGCCGCTTCAATACTCACCCCTGTTTGCACATTAACTGCAACAAGATCAATAAAACTGGTTAAATCATTCATTATTTTTTTAGTTTTGGATTTTAAGACAAAACCGGTAAGAAATCCAGGAACAATGATAATGCCAATAAAAATCAATAAACAACTAATAATTAGGGAAAAACCCTCAGCATCTCGACCAAAAAACAAGTAATATACAAAGAATACTAAAGTCATAATCGCTAATTTTAGCTTAATATTCTTATCAATAATTCCCAAAACCTTTAATAAAGGATTATTATTAATTAATAACAATTCAAGTTCAATTTGCTGCTTTGTCTTATTTTTATTCGCTGCATCAGACTCATTAGCTTCAGAGAATCTACCGGCCAGAATATCTTCATTACGACGAAGGTTCTTACCACCCGAAATTGATATAAATAGTAGAACAAGAGAAAACGCAATAACTAATAGGTAAATTAGAAGTAATTTTACTGTCATGTTGACTTCCTCATTAATCCCCAAATAATCAACATACCAAACGCAACACTACCAAACACATAATATAATATATATCGCCCTGTAGGATCGGTGGTAATAAACTCAAAATTCTCCGGCATTGTAAATTTCATGAAAATAAAGAACCCAATAGGGAAACAAGCCACAATCATTGCTGACATTCTTGCTTCCGATGTCATTGCTTTTTTCTTTTTTTCCATCTTAGTACTATCGGCAATAACGCGTCCTAATCTTGATATAACCTCTTTTATCTGTCCCCCTTTACTCAGATTGGTCCGGATAATCGTAATAAAAAAGTAAAATTCTTTATATGGATAACGTGTATAGCTCTCATCAAACACAGTAATTGGATCCTCACCGATAGCCAAACGTCTATGAATATTTCTGAACTCAGCACCTAACTGCCCTGTCAATTCTTGTCCACAACGTTCCAGCCCTTGTAATAACCCTGCACCGGAAGAAGATGCTGCTATCAAAATCTGAATAACCTCTGGGAATACACTATTAAATACTTTTCTATTACGTCGTTGGCCTAACTTCCATATAAACATAACAAAAGCAAAAACAAAAATAATACTAAAGGTTAGTCTATCAATATGAATATAACTCACATTAATTGCAAAAAAAGCTAAGAATGATAAGACGCTAATTACACTATTCCGCAGAATATTCTTTCGTTGCCCACCTGAAAAATAGAATAACCATAGCGACAACTTAGACTTAATACCTTGAGCAAAGGTTTCTAATTTGTTCTCTGTACTATTATATTCATTAATTTTTTTCTTAGTCACAAACCAACTGGTCAATACATAAATGACTAACAATCCACCGAAGGCTAAAAGAATATAATAAAGTAAAGACATTAGTTCACTTCTCCAAAAATACTTTGCAATTCATTGCTAAGATTAAACACCTGTGCATTTTGGAAAACAACAGAGCGACTTAATAATCCATGATTGATAAACTCACCCATAATTTTCCCATTCGCATCACGGTATCTACTTGCCTTATAACTAAAAATATCCTGTAGAACAACCTGTCCATTTTCCATTCCCATCACTTCTGTGATGTTCATAATTTTTCTTGAACCATCATTGAGTCGGGAAGCTTGCACAATAACATTTACCGCAGATGAAATATTTCTCCGAATAGCCTCTAAAGGTAATGCCGCACTCGACATCATTACCATACTTTCTAGACGTGATATTGCGTCTCTCGGGCTATTTGCATGCAGAGTAGACATTGAGCCATCATGACCGGTATTCATTGCTTGCAACATTTGGAACGCCTCTCCACCACGACATTCCCCTACAATGATACGTTCAGGCCGCATACGCAAAGCATTAATCACCAAATCCTGCATACTCACCTCACCGGTATGTTCCACCCCGGCTAAACGTGTTTCTAGACGTACAACATGAGGTTGCTCTAAACGTAGCTCTGCCGTATCTTCAAGGGTAATAACCCGCTCAGTATGAGAAATATAGTTAGATAACGCATTTAATAACGTTGTTTTACCTGAACCTGTCCCCCCCGATACAATGATATTGACACGAGATCTTGCTGCTATAATTAAAAAATTCGCCATATCACGCGTCATGGAACCAAAGCTTACCAACTCCTGTAAACTCTTTTTATTCTTACTGAATTTACGAATAGAAATAGACGTACCATCTAATGCAATAGGTGCAATAACGACATTTAAACGGCTACCATCCGGTAAGCGAGAGTCTACCAGAGGACTACTATCATCAATACGACGACCTACTCGCGCAACCAAACGTTTTGCAATATCTGTCAACTGCTCATTATTGATAAATGTTTTATCTGTTTTTTCAAGAATACCTGCACGTTCCACCCAGATATCATTAGGACCGTTAACTAAAATATCATTTACCGTATCATCTGACATTAATTCTCGTAGTGGACCATAGCCACCGATTTCATCCGCCACCATTTCTGCCATGGCAAGTGCATCAGCAGACGAAATATACACGGAACTTTTATTAGCAACCCGGTTAACAATTTGAATTAACTCATTTACTAATAAGTTTCTGTCAGTTTGAAGCTGATCAATCTTTTCAATATCAAGATTACTTAAAACTTCACTTCTAAAAAATATCTGTTGCTCTTTAGTTAACATTTTTGACTATTCTACTTGTTAATGAGTTTTTCAAGGATTTGAGAAAATAGACTTTTCTTTTCTTTCTCACCTAATTTACTATTACGTGAAACGGCACCTATAATTTTCATGGCTAAAGAGTTCATTTCTTTTTTCCCCTCTTTACCAAGATTAATATCTAATACCGTTTTTGTATTGGTATTTTTAATAAATGGTATTACACCATCAATTTGCGTTCCTAATAACACTTGAATATCACTTTTCGCCATTAACTTAGAGGTTTCAAGGCGGCTATCTGATATACAGACAAATGTTCTAATAGGTTTTCCTTGTGAACTACGGATACGCTCGCACTCATCTAAAAACTGTTTGGCTACTCTCAAAGAACTAATTTTTCGTTCTACAACTAATACAACATTGCTGTACTCATTTAAAAAATGAGAAAAATCATCCTTATGCACGTTATAAAGTGCCTGATCGTAAATAATAAAGTTATATTTATCTAACACCGCTTTAGAGAGTTGCTCTAGATTACCATCAAATAAATCAAGATGAGGGACACCCTCAGTAATACTATTAGACAAACGTTTATCAAATAAAAGGTCAAGATCGTGAGATCCATTTAGCCCTTGAGCTAATAAGGTTGGAACCGCTTTATTTCGTGCGATTTCACTTGCAATATGCGCACTAATTAAGCTTGTACCGATTCCGCCTTTACAACCTAAAATAGCAATTTTTACAGTATCTCTTACTCTCGGAATATTGACGCCAGAGACAATTTTATCAGCCATCTGGATTAATTGCGTGTGAGAGTTAAAGTATAAGACACCTTCCCCTAATAATTTTTGAGATAACGAAATAGAATCACTATCACCAACAACACAACACCAAACATTTTGGGGAACAACACTAAAGACATGATCAATAATTGTTTTATTATTTGATTCATTCCCGGCATCAATAATCACGCCTACATAATTTTCCGCAGCAAAAGACAAGCCTTCAGAAGAAACAAAAACATCCCGTTTAACAATTTCGATATTTTCTAAACCTCTCGTACGTAAAACTTGAGCGACTTCGCTTAAGATATTTTCACGTTGAGAAACGACAGCAATAATTCTTGCGTTATCAAACGAAACTGTTTCTTGATCCAGTAATAACATATAAATACCTACTTTAATACTTTAATTGAATACGTTCATTGCTTTTTAGTGCACAAGACGTTTCATTCGGATTCCAAAATACAGACTCTCCATAGCGAGCTCGACAAGTTGCTTTCTTCGCAGCATACTGGCTCACTTCAACATAAAGAGGATAAGTTGTATTTTTATACTTTCCACCCACAATCTGAATAGCATTCTTAGAAATACCGGCTTTAACTAAATCAGTATGTAACGCTTCCGCTTTCGTTTTAGCAGGGGAAGTGTGCCAAATAATTTTTACCTTCTTCTTTTTATTACTACCAATATCACGAATAATGGTATCTAAGAGAATCGTATAATCACGCTCGGTAATCGTTGCTAAAGGATATCGATTAATCAACTCAACCCGATTAAACTCACTATTTTGCGTTGCTTGCGCAACAGAAGAATCTTGAACTAATTCGCTTGATGCAAAAGTATGTAGCGATACAGAAACACCAATCAATGCTAAAAATGTATTAAAAGTTAACTTACTCATTGGATGAACCCACTATTCTTTAAGAAATTGGTTGTTAACGTATTATGGTAGCCATCTTTTAATGGCGTTGTATGGAAATAGCGCTCCATTGTGCCGGTTTGTTCGAATGTTGGATATACGACATCTTTCCCATCAACCGGTCTGACAGTGTTCACTGTCGCCACAATAATCAATTCTTTCTTATCTCGATTTGTTGTTGCGCTGCGGAAGAACGAACCAAGAATTGGAATATCACCTAATACAGGGATTTTATTAATCCCTTCAAGGTCCGTAGCACTAAACAGTCCTCCAATGATGAAACTTTCGCCATCAGCCACTTCAAATAAAGATTTTGATTTTCTCGTATTAAAATAAGGAAGACTGCCATCACTACCAAAATTATAATTGCCGGCAATAGAACTCACGCTTTGATCAAGCACTAAACGAATTCGATTATTTTTCTGCACTTTCGCAGCCACAAATAATTTAACACCGAATTCTTTATATATAATTGTCGCACGGCCATTATTATCACGCTGAACAAATGGTACTTCCCCACCAATTAAAATATCGGCAGTCTCACCTGAAAGCATAGAAATATTTGGTTCAGCCAAAATTTTACCGTTTGATTGATCGTCTAAGGCATTAATAAAGGCCGCAAGTCCCGGTGCAGTAATGGTCAAACCACCTTGTGCACCAGTATATCCACCACCAAAACCAAAGCTTCCGCCAAAGACCGCACTTCCATTTCCACTTAATGGTCCCGTTCCTTGTATATGGCCCCAATTAATCCCCATTGCTTCAGATATTTTTTTATTTACTTCCACAACCGTTAATTTTACATTAACTTGTGTGGCATCACCGACATTAGCATTATCAACCACATTCTCATAGTTGTATTTATCCAAGAATGGGAATGTTTCATCACCTAATTTAGTTTCAATAACTTTTCTTTTTCCGCCCATCGCCTCACCAACAATGCGGTGAACCTCATCACTTTCTTCCTGTGTTTTTGCTTTACCTTCAATCACATAGGCTTTACCGACTTTCTTAACAGAAAGGTTAGAATTCGGGAAACGAGCCTTAAGTTGGTTATTTGTATCAGTGATACTACTTACAACCGAATCCACATTTACAGTGTCTGATGTCAAAGGACGACCATCTGCACCAAAAGACGTCACTTCAGCGCGTCCTTCATCTTTGGCATAAATAATAAAGGTGTTATCGTCTAAAATTTCATAATCAGCCACATTGGGAGAAGAAACAAAAATGGTGTCTATTTTTTCTTTAGTTTGAACAAGGCGCGTTGCACCTTTTTCCATAGGAAACGTTTGCGCAGAAACTTGAAAAGAAGCAAAAGCACAAAAGATCAACCCTGAAATGATGTGTTTTTTTCTAAAAATAGAATTCAAAGTCGGCATTTTATAGACCTCTTAATTTTCTGATGAATGTGCCACGGGAATCAATATACTGAGACGTATTCTCAGCAGGTAAGACGACGAGTTTAGAGTCTTTGTCTAGAGAATAAAAATTCTTTGCCTGTGCGCCTGTAACTTTTAGAGCAATAAATCCGACATATTCCATGTCAGAAGCAAAACCATCATCCGGCTTTCTCAAATTCCCTTCATCATCATCTGTTTTTGGTAATGGGAACGTTTTTGACTGTAACACTAAAACTCTTGGCGCCACCTTAATAAGATTTTTTCGTTCGTTTGAATTTCGAGAATCACTTGCAATCTGCTGGTTAAACACAGACACATAATCCCCTCCACTTACTGTAGTAAGAATATAAGCATCTTCAGGTCGAATATAAACGCGATAGGCCACTTCCTGATTCGGATTTAAACTTGCCGTATAAAAACCAGGGTCATTTGGTGAAAGAAGGGTCTTCGGTGATATGAAAGAGCCGGAAACCAAGTTCTCAGCAACTAAAAAGCCTTGCAGACTATTATTAATCGCTAAATCACGCACATCATTACTGACTAACGGGCTATCAACAGTAACTGTCATTTCGTTGAGTGCATAATCCTCTGCTTGTAACAAGCGACCTTTGTTTACATCGCGTTTCAGCTGAGCAACTAAAATTAGCTTTTCTTCAACTTTCTTTTCTGGCTCTACTTGCTCTGCAACTTGCTGCGCCGGTGTTTCATCGCCGCTAGGCAAAAACATAATACCTGCTATACCCACAAACAGTATGAGCAATGAAATAATTAAGAGAGTTCTATAGTTCATTTTTTTACCCTTTTTGTTTTAATAAAAAGCATTATCAAGCACTAGGCACGCTTGATAATGCCAAATTCGTTAGAAATCCCAGACTAATCGCCACCCCATAAGGCAATCCACGCGCTTTTATTGATTTACGGTAAAAAAGCCAGCCGATAATAATAAGAAATAATCCGGCAATGGCTGTAAAGAAGAAGAAGAAAATTATCTGCTCATAAGGAATCATAAGCATTAACACGGCTATAAGCTTTATATCACCTGCGCCCATCACATGCAACATAAAAAGAACAAACCCGACCACAAGCGCTACAAGTGCTGGAACAAGAAAAATAGATTGGTATTGTAATAAACTGAGGGGAACAACAATAAAAAACAATAGCGCAACAACACGATTACTGATAACTCGGTCTCGGACATCCGTATAACTCAATCTGAGAAGGAGACAAACTAAGACAATGTGTAAAGCAATAATTAGATAATTCATTGTGTCAGGCGCTTACTTTAAGTGAGTAAATAGTGTTCATTACTTCGTTGAAAATATTCAACATCTTCTAATTTAAGAAATTATTAGAATGTCAGCCCCATCACGATGGTCGCCACAGCTATCAGGTCATTTCTAATGGTTGATACTAAACTAGGATACGTATAAAAAGTTGCAACAATCATTGCCGCAACGGCAACCGCAATAAGACCATACTCAGTCGCAGTTACCCCTTTTTCTGAAGACTTAAATTCGTTAAATATACTTTTTAATTTTATAAAAAAAAGATTCACGTTAAAATATCTCCTCACTAAATCAAGTTATTAAAAAGGCCTCTATTAGGAGGCCTTTATATAAACTAAATATGTCTACTAATTAGATTGTAGCACCGCTAACTTTAGTTGTTAAGGTTGAGAATTTAGTTTTTAATGCATCGATGAAGCCGCCTTTGTTGTAGAATACAGCAACGATTAATACTGCGATTGCTACTGCGATTAGACCGTATTCGATTGCTGTTACACCTTCGTTATTTTCTTTGAAAGAACGGATTGCTTCGGTAACTTTAACGTATGCTTTAGTAGTTAATGCGTTTAACATTTTTAATACTCCTAATGTGAGATTTTAGATTTAAAATGAACAAGTCTGTTTGAATTATTAATCAATTCCAGTTCACTTAACCAGCCTACCTAATTAACTGAACGAGGCCTATTATAGTGATTCAAAAATAAAATGCAAACGTTATCGTCAAACCGCAAAATCTCTATAATACATAATAAAATCAAATGGTTAAATGGTATCTTATACACATCAAAACATAACATTTGCCATATTTTACATAAAATTTACAATTCTAATATTTCATTACGTTTATAGATAAAAAATGATGTTTTTGTGCATAAAAAACCAGCAACTCAAACATAAAAACTCACTGAGTTTTATTCGCGTTCATGCTATATTGGCGCAGCTTTTGGCGGCACGCTACGCTTGAATCAAGCTGAACAATCCATATTGCGCCAAAACGCAGAAAGAAAAGTGCGGTCAGAAATCACAATGAATTTAGGAGAGCAGAATGGGTAAGATGATCATTGATTTACAAATCGCTTGCGAACAAGAAACCAGCTTGCCAACCGCAGAACAAATCGAACAATGGGCAACAGCCGCAGTACAACCGCAGAGCGATGAAGTGGAAATGACCGTGCGCATTGTGGATGAAGCGGAAAGCCATGAATTAAATCTGAATTATCGCGGCAAAGATCGCCCGACCAATGTGTTGTCTTTCCCTTTTGAATGCCCTGATGAAGTGGAACTGCCGTTACTCGGTGACTTGGTGATTTGCCGTCAAGTGGTGGAGCGTGAAGCGCAGGAACAAGACAAACCTGTCATGGCGCATTGGGCGCACATGGTAGTACATGGCAGCTTGCATTTGCTTGGTTACGATCACATTGAAGATGATGAGGCAGAGGAAATGGAAAGCCTGGAAACCCAAATCATGACGGGGCTGGGCTTTGCGGATCCGTATTTGAGCGAGAAATGAGCCGAGCACTCCTCATTTTAGTGGGCGAGGATGACTTTCTTGCCCACCAATTAAACCACAACCTTTCACTTAAAAGTGCGGTCTGGATTGGCGGTATTTCGCCGCACTTTGCCACCCAATCCTCTTTTCCTTTTAGCAAAACGAAAAATCTGCTCGGAAGTGAATTGCCTGCCATTATTTATGACGCACGACAAGGCATGCACTTGGATGCCCTCGCCATTGCGGCAGGCACGTTGCAGGACGGTGGTCAGCTATTATTGTTGTTGAATCATTGGGCGGATTTAGCCAACCAACCGGACTGCGACAGTCTGCGTTGGTCGGGTGAAAAATACGCCATAAACACACCGCACTTTATCGCCTTTTTACAAGAAAAAATCGCAAAACACGGTTTTCCTGTTTATCAAAGTACGTCGTTAACGCTTGCCTCGCCGACGCCTCAAAAAGACCGTTCAACATATTGCCAACCCACTTTAGAACAAGCCCGCTTATTGCAACAAATGGCAGAGGCCGAGGACGCGATTTTGATCGTCACGGCAAAACGTGGGCGTGGAAAATCGGCGTTGGCGGGACTCTTTGCCAAACAGCAAGTGGCACAAAACCAACCATTGATTCTCACTGCGCCGAATAAAAGTGCGGTCAATATTTTTAGTGAATTTGCCGGGGCGGACATCACCTTTATGCCGCCTGATGAACTCAGTCAAAACCTCAGCGACGCGCCACAACAATTTGCCAACCATTGGTTGTTTGTGGACGAAGCGGCGATGATTCCGCTAGATATCTTATTTCGTCTAACTAAGGCTTTTAAACGGGTTGTGTTGACGACCACCATTCACAGCTACGAAGGCACGGGCAGAGGCTTCTTATTAAAATTCATGGCGAAAACCGACCGCACTTTGCGTCATTTTGAACTGTTTACGCCGTTACGCTGGCAGGCAGATGACAAACTGGAAGCGTTTATTGACGACCTGTTGCTGTGCGATTGCGAAGATCGTCTGCCACAACCGCCTTATGATTCTGTGCTTGCGGAGCAGATCCAAATTTCTCATTGTGAACGGATTCCTCATGATCAAATTGAATCTGTTTACGGCTTGCTGACCTTGGCGCATTATCGAACCTCGCCTTTGGATTTACGCCGCTTATTGGATGCACCACAGCAGCAATTTTACCTTGCTCAAGCGCAGGATGCCTTGCTTGGTTGCGTATGGGCGGTGCCGGAAGGCGGGTTGGCGGACAAAACGTTAATTCGCCAAATTCGACGTGGAGAACGTCGCCCGCGTGGCAATTTAGTGGCGCAAATGTTGTGTTTCCAAGCCGGGTTGGAAGAGGCGTGTGAATTGCGCTCTCTGCGCATTTCCCGTATTGCGGTGCAACCCAACTGGCAACACCTGGGGCTTGGACAACGTTTAATTGCCAAGATGAAACAACAGATAAAACAACAGGACGCGGTGGATTTTCTTTCCGTCAGTTTTGGTTACACGCCGGAACTGTTGGCATTCTGGCAAAAGTGCGGTTTTATTTTGGTGCATTTTAGCGAAAGCAAAGAAGCCAGCAGCGGCTGTTATTCGGTGGTGGCGTTGTGTCCCTTGAGTGAGGAAGGGCGAGCATTCGTGCAACGGACAGAAAAACAATTTCAACGCAATTTGCCTCTTTCTTTACATCCGTTGGCGACACAGTTTACTCGAACAGAAATAGATTGGACGCTGGAGAGCTCGGATTGGCAATTATTAACCGATTTTACCGATTTTTTCCTGCCGTTATCTTCTGTCTTGCCGTCTATTCAGCGTTTAATCAAATCGGCAAGTGAAGCACCTTTTCCTTTGTTGACAGATTATTGCAAACAGCCGGAAAAAAGACCGAATAAAAAAACGTGGTTAGAAAATTGTCGCTTAGAAGTGAAGAAGTGGTTGCAAAAAAATGGCGTCCTTTTATGATAACAATCTCTTAACAATTTAAAAGAAAACAAAAACCAAGGAGACAAAAATGAGCGAAGAAGGCAAAAAAAGTTGGGTGAAACGTGCCTGGGAAGCCTATTCTGATTTCTGTAAAGAAGCCGGTATTGATCAAGGGACTTGCCGTGGCTGCGTGCCTGTGGTGAAGTTTGATGAAGATCCCGAGAAGCCAGAAAAGACGCCGGAAAAGAAACCGCATGATATTCAACATTCATAATGGGTAGGCTGCCCAAAACGCAGCCTATGGCAATATTATAGGGCTAAAACAAGGACTCCCGATAAAATTAACCCTGCGCCTAGAATTAATTTCATACTGATAGGTTCGCCTAAAACAACCACCCCAAGAATAATCGCAATCACCACACTGAGCTTATCAATCGGCGCCACCCAAGAAGCAGGCGCTAATTGTAAGGCGCGGTAGTAACATAACCATGAAAGCCCTGTTGCCACACCGGACAGAACCAAAAAAACGACCGGTTTGGCGGCAATATGCTGTGGCAGTTGCCATTCATTTCGCATTGTAATAATCGCTATTACAACAAATAAAATGACGACAGTGCGGATAAATGTTGCAAGATTGCTGTTTAACCCTTCTACGCCTAACTTGCCTAAAATTGCCGTTAAACCGGCAAAAAATGCGGAACCGATCGCAAACCCTACCCAATTCATGTTTTTCCTCTAAAGTTTCTATCTATTTTCCAGTATAATGTGCCTGCCTTTTTAACCAGGCTTTTGACCTATAGCCTAGGCATTTTATCACACAATGTTGTACGGCATTGATCCTTTCTTGTGATGTAAACAGGAATTGATCTCGCCGTATTCACTACGGATAAACGGATTCATGAATCACAAAATTAAAATTCAAATTGCTTATGCCCTGCCAAATCATTATTATTTAAAAGCCTTTACGGTAGATGACGGCACAATGGTTCAAACAGCAATTTTGCAATCGGGAATCCTAACACAATTCACCGACATTGATTTACGCAACAATAAGGTGGGTATTTTTAGTCGCCCCGTGAAATTGACGGATTTGCTCAAAGAAGGCGATCGTATTGAGATTTATCGCCCACTCCTTGCCGATCCGAAAGAAATTCGGCGTAAACGCGCTGAAGAACAAGGAAAGAAAAATAAATCATCCTGATTGGGAAAGATCGCAAATCTCCCCCAATTTTAAGCGAGTTATTTGGGTGCCATCCTATAAGGTTCAAGTCGCAAGCCCAACCCATAATTATTCGGGCAAACGATTTGACCGCAACCTTGATTCAATTCTTGCTTATCCACGCTTGTCAACGATTCGCCGATGATTAGCCGATGAGCCAGTGAATCAAACCTGTTATTTCAAAGCTTAATAAGGGATTCAAAATGAACAAGAACTGCCTTCCATTCGATATTACGCCAGAAATCTTTTTACGTGATTACTGGCAAAAAAAACCGCTCTTAATTCGTAACGGACTACCGGAAATTATCGGTCAACTTCTGCCCGATGATATTTTAGAGCTCGCCCAAACAGATGAAGTTGTTGCGCGTTTAGTAAAACAACACGCTGAAGATCACTGGGAACTGCGTAAAGCTCCATTATCCGCACAAGATTTTGAAAATTTGCCTGAGAAATGGTCTGTTTTAGTGCAAAATTTAGAACAATGGTCGCCAACTTTAGGTGGTCTTTGGAATAAATTTAGCTTTATTCCACAATGGCAACGTGATGATATTATGGTGTCTTTCGCGCCAGAAGGCGGTTCTGTTGGAAAACACTATGACGAATATGATGTTTTCCTCGTTCAGGCCTATGGTCACCGACGCTGGCAGTTAGGTAAATGGTGTGACCCGACCACCGAATTCAAAGCCGATCAACCGATTCGTATTTTCGATGATATGGGCGATATCATTTTTGATGAAGTTTTAGCACCGGGTGATGTGCTTTATGTGCCTTCTCGCTTATCTCATTATGGCGTTGCACAAGATGACTGCTTAACCGTTTCTTTTGGTTTACGCTATCCGAATAGTGCCGATTTGTTTGAAAACATTGAACAAAGCCTTTGCCATACAGATTTGGATGTCAGTGAATTAGCCATTCCGTTCCGACTTGCGCCACCTGTGCAAAATACCGGCGAATTAACCGCTGATTCCGTAAAAGAATTAAAACAGCAATTCTTGCAACAACTTGCACAGTCAACACAATTCGATCACTTATTCCAACACGCCTTGGCAACTACCGTCAGCCGCAGACGTTATGAATTGCTTGCCACGGAAGACATTGCCGATCTTGATGATGTTCGAGAAACCTTTGAGCAAGGCGGAAAATTGCTGCAAGACAATAACTGTAAGTTAGTTTATACCACAAGCCCTCTTCGTCTTTATGCTAATGGCGAATGGTTAGATGAATTAAGCCCTGCCGAAGCAGAGATTCTAAAACATCTCGCCGATGGTAAAGCCGTTGATTATGCTTTCTTGTGTCAATTAGCCGACGCCGATAATACCGTGTCGCTTGACGTATTATTTGACAGCATCTGCAACTGGTTGGATGACGGCTGGGCGTTGTTATACGAATAATCAGTCATGGCCGATAACATTTATTCTGTCAGCCAACTCAATCAATCTGTGCGATTGATGTTGGAAAATCAGCTGGGTGCCGTTTGGCTTACCGGTGAAATTTCTAACTTTAGCCAACCGGTTTCCGGTCATTGGTATTTAAGTTTGAAGGACGAAAACGCTCAGGTGCGTTGCGCGATGTTCCGCATGAAAAATCTGCGTGTGAGCTTTCGTCCGACCAATGGAATGCAAGTGTTGGTGCGTGCTAATGTGAGTTTGTATGAGCCTCGTGGCGATTATCAACTCATTATTGAAAGCATGCATTTAGCCGGTGAAGGATTATTAATGCAACAATTTGAAGCATTAAAACTGAAGTTAGCGGCAGAAGGGTTATTTGCCCAACATCTCAAAAAAAACCTACCGCACTTTAGCAAGGCGGTAGGGATTATCACGTCAAAAACCGGCGCGGCATTGCAGGATATATTACACATTTTGCAACGTCGCGATCCCAGCTTAAAAATCATCATTTATCCGACAGCTGTTCAAGGCAAAGATGCCACAACTGAGATTGCGCAAATGATTGAACTGGCCAATCAACGGCAAGAAGTGGATGTCCTGATTGTCGGCCGTGGTGGCGGTTCATTGGAAGATTTATGGTGTTTTAACGAAGAAATGGTGGCGCGTGCCATTTTTCATTCTCATCTTCCGGTGATTAGTGCGATAGGGCATGAAACCGATGTCACCATTGCGGATTTTGTCGCTGATGTCCGCGCACCAACGCCTTCTGCCGCCGCAGAATTGGTCAGTCGAAATCAAACGGAATTATTGCAACAACTCCAATATCGCCGGCAACGTCTTGAAATTGCTCTAGATCGTCTCTTTGCAGAAAAGCAACAAAAGCTACGCCATCTGTCTTTACGATTACACAATCAACACCCACAGGCACAACTACGCATTCAACAACAGCTCATCACGCAGTTAAGTCATCGATTGCAACAAAGCTTACGTCATCGTTGGCAAAAAAAGGCGGAAAATCTGACCGCACTTTCGATACGATTGTATAAAAACCCGCTTCCATTACGTCTACAACAATATGAACAGCAGCTTGCGCAGCTAAAAGTGCGGTTAAATTCTCACATGAATTTAACGCTCAGTCTTCAGCAAAAACAGTTAGCACATTTGTGTGGCAAGCTGGATAGTTTAAGTCCGTTAAAAGTGTTGGCACGCGGCTACTCTATTACACAAAATCAACAAAATTTCACGATTCGTTCGATGAAAGACGTAAATGTCGGTGAACAAATCAAAACCCGACTACCCGATGGCGATATCATCAGCCAAGTCATCAAATTAGAAGAAAAAGAATGATATTTTGATTTGTCCGCTTGCCAACACCACCACAGAGAGGCATAAAGCACGTTTCAAAATAAATGAATCGGATTTTAATTTCATTTCCAACGCAAAGGAAAAATTATGCAACCTACTTTAATTGTAAGAAATCTCGGTATCCAAGATTATCAACATGTATGGCATAACATGCAGGCGTTTACCGATAATCGCACGGCAGATACGCCTGATGAAATTTGGTTAGTGCAACATCCCTCCGTCTTTACTCAAGGTCAAGCCGGCAAACCGGAGCATTTATTGCAACGTACGGAAATTCCGGTGGTACAATCAGATCGTGGCGGGCAAATCACTTATCACGGCTTAGGGCAACAAATTATGTATGTGCTGATTGATATTAAGCGCCATGAGAATTTAAATGTGCGTCAATTAGTCACCGCACTTGAACAATCGGTGGTGAAAACATTGGCGGATTATGGCATTGAAGGCTACCCAAAACCGGATGCGCCCGGTGTGTATATTGATGGCAAAAAAATTTGTTCTCTCGGTTTGCGCATTCGTCATGGTCGTTCTTTTCACGGCTTAGCGTTTAATATCAATATGGATTTAACGCCTTTCCATCAAATTAATCCTTGTGGTTATGCCGGATTAGAAATGTGTCAACTGGCGGATTTCATTGGCAGTGAGCGGGCGGATTGCCACCAAGTTTCCCTCCAATTAGTTAAGCATTTTTCCACGCTGTTAGGGTATAATGTAACAAATCATTAACAGTCTTAGTGAATTACCGTTTAATCTCGTTACCCTTGCCATTTACTCGCAATATAAGGAATTTCAATGGGAACACCTTTTAAGATGGAGCGCGGCGTTAAATATCGTGATGCCGCCAAAACCTCTATTATTCCGGTAAAAAATATCGATCCTAATCAGGAATTACTGAAAAAACCGGAATGGATGAAAATCAAAATTCCCGCCAATGGCGCGCGAATTCAAAGTATTAAATCCGGTATGCGTCGTCACGGATTGCATTCTGTCTGTGAAGAGGCCTCTTGCCCGAACCTGCATGAATGTTTTAATCACGGTACAGCAACCTTTATGATTCTTGGGGCGATTTGTACCCGCCGTTGTCCGTTCTGTGATGTGGCACACGGCAAACCGCTTGCACCGGATCCGGAAGAACCGCGCAAATTAGCGGAAACTATTCAAGATATGAAATTGCGTTATGTGGTAATCACTTCCGTTGACCGCGATGATTTACCCGATCGTGGCGCCGGACATTTTGCCGATTGCGTACGCGAAATTCGTGCCTTAAATCCGAATATTAAAATTGAGATTTTGGTACCGGATTTCCGTGGACGCATTGAGTTGGCGTTGGAAAAATTAAAAGACAATCCGCCGGATGTGTTTAACCACAATTTGGAAAATGTACCACGTTTATATCGTGAAATTCGTCCGGGCGCAGATTATCAATGGTCGTTGCGCTTACTGAAAGAATTTAAAGCCATGTTCCCACATATTCCGACCAAATCGGGGCTAATGGTAGGCTTAGGCGAAACCAACGAAGAAATCTTGGAAGTTATGCAGGATTTGCGTGATCACGGTGTGACGATGCTCACTGTCGGTCAATATTTACAACCAAGCCGACACCATTTACCGGTTGCCCGTTATGTGCCTCCGGCAGAATTTGATATGTTCCGCGAAAAAGCACAAGCCATGGGCTTTGAACATGCGGCTTGTGGTCCGTTCGTCCGTTCTTCCTACCATGCCGACTTGCAAGCCAGTGGCGGATTGGTGAAGTAACCTCCCCATTTAATAAATAAAACAAATCTGTGCATTAATTCACTCGTCTTAATGCGCAGATTTTTTTATCTATTATCTATGCGTAACAATATAACTCACTGTGTTGGCAAAAAAATTCTTCCGTCCGGAAATGTCTATTTTCATATTTTTATTTTAGATTTGGTCGTGCATCAAGATGCACGCTACGTACGAAATCGTTACGGATCGAAGTTAATAAAAAAGACCGCAAAATTGCGGTCTTTCTAAGTTGGTGCTCTGGGCGAGACTTGAACTCGCACGACCTACGGTCACTACCCCCTCAAGATAGCGTGTCTACCAATTCCACCACCAGAGCTTAATTAGATAAATTTTATTACTGAGGAATATCGCTATTTTTTGTATCTAACACAGCCGGTGCTTTTTGCTGTTGTTGCTGAATTTGTTCAGCCGTGCCGGATAAATCATCAAATGCACCTTGCTTCACATTATTTTTGTGTGAGTTGATGTTACCAATAACAATACTAATAATAAAGAAAATCGTTGCTAAAACTGCCGTTGTTCTAGAAAGGAAGTTACCTGCACCGGCTGCACCGAACACGGTACCGGATGCGCCACCACCAAAAGATGCACCGGCATCCGCACCTTTACCTTGTTGCAACAAGATAAACGCAATAAGGACAATGGAAACAACCAAATAAAGGATTAACAACGCTGAATACATTTTATCTTCTCTAATTTAGCAAATTCTAATGAAAAATAACGGCGCAGATATTAGCGGATATCTCAACACTCCGCAAGTTGTTTTATGTATTTTTACGCTATTTGGTGCAAATTCACTCAGTAAAAACATTTTGAAAAACGACCGCACTTTTAATCCTCATTCACTTTTCTTTGTTCTCGGCGCAGCCTTTTTCACGCTTTGATTATGCCGGCTTAACTCGCGTAACGCAGAAAAATTAATGTAATGCAATAATTCAGGCAAAAGCTGTGTGAGGTTTTGCATAAATTGCTGATAACTCGCCTGTTTACGGCTAATGCCATCAAGCTGTGACTCCCAATGTGCCGTCATATCAGGCTGTGTTGCCACATCCGGCAAGGCGTTAATTAAGATTCGCCCCGCCTCGGTGCTGTGAATATTACGCCCTTTTTTATAGAGAAAACCACGCTTAAACAACAATTCAATAATGCCCGCACGCGTTGCTTCCGTGCCTAAACCATCAGTTTCCCGCAAGATTTTTTTCAATTCCTTGTCTTGCACGAAGCGAGCAATACCTGTCATAGCGGAAAGCAAGGTTGCATCCGTAAAGGGTTTCGGCGGTTGTGTTTTTTTACTGATAATTTCACCCTTTTCACAATGCAACATTTGCCCTTTTTTGACGACTGGCAGCAGCGTATCTTGCTGTTCATCGTCGCTGTCTTCTTTGCCCCAAAGCTGTTTCCAGCCGGCAATTTGCAAATTGCGAGCCTGCGCCACAAAAGTCCCACCGGCAATATTCAAGGTGATTTTACATTTACGATATTCTGCGTCAGGACAGAACTGCATCAGGTATTGGCGGGCAATCAGAAAATAAATATTTTGTTCCGCCGGACTCAAACTCACCGGACGGTTCTTTGCTGTTGGGATAATGGCATGATGTGCTTCGACTTTTTTATCATTCCAACAACGATTTTTTTGTTCAGGATCGATAATTTCAGGCAAGGGCTGAAATGGGGTTAAATGGGTAGAAATGGCGTTCATCAGCGCCATGCGATCCGCAAAATGTTCTTTTGGCAAATAACGGCAATCAGAACGCGGGTAAGTAATCAATTTATGGGTTTCATATAAACGTTGACAGGTATCCAGCACTTCCTGCGCGGACATCCCAAACCGCTTGGCTGCATCAATTTGCAACGCTGACAAGGAATAGGGCAACGGTGCCGTTTCTTTTTCCCGTTTATCCGAATAATCCGTCACTTCTGCCGGTTGGTTGGTAATGCGCTTCACCACATTTTCCGCCAGCGCATGAGATAATACGCGCCCATCCTCGTCTTGATAATCTTCACAGGCCTTGCTCGGTTGCCACAACGCCGAAAAAAGTGCGGTAGCTTTCTTCGGTGTTTTTTCCTCTTTTGGGTCACGCAACCAAGCCAACACTTCAAAGAAATCTTTTGGTTGGAAATACTCGATTTCTAAGTCACGGCGTACGATAAGGCCAAGTACGGGCGTTTGTACTCGCCCAACAGAAAGCACACCATTATAACCTGCCTGTCTGCCTCGAATGGTATAAGCCCGTGTCATGTTAATGCCATAGAGCCAATCGGCGCGCGCACGTGCCAACGCGGAGGTGGCAAGGGGCACAAAATCACGATTAGGTTGCAATTTTTTGATGGCTTTTTCTACCGCACTTGGGTTCAAGTCGCTGATTAAACAACGCTGAATCGCATTGCGTTTTTCCGGTGGTAAATTGAGATAACTGAACACTTCGTCCACCAGTAATTGCCCTTCACGATCCGGGTCGCCTGCGTTGACGAGGATGTCCGCTTGCTGCACCAACTTTTCAACGGTTTTCAGCTGTTTATAGGTTTCTTTTTTCGGAATTAACTGCCACTTTTGCGGCACAATCGGCAAATCCTCTAAACGCCATTGTTTGAAACGCGCATCATAGACATCAGGTTCTGCCTGTTCCAGCAAATGCCCCACGCACCATGTCACGCAGTCGTTATCACCACATTTGATAAAGCCGTCACCGCGTTGATGTGGTTTCGGCAAAACATCCGCGATAGCGCGTCCAAGGCTCGGTTTTTCTGCTATAAAAAGTCGCATAAACAAGAAAACGCAGAGGAGAGAAAAGGTTAGCCGATTTCGCGGCGAC
>ERZ772909.221-NODE-221-length-38279-cov-4.685721_pt1 | contig 38279 bp, 34 predicted proteins | sample MGYA00511137_ERZ772909 | MGnify/ENA primary metagenome ERZ772909 (study PRJEB29015, sample SAMEA2738095) | human oral metagenome | biome: human oral; feature: human-associated habitat; material: saliva | place: China | collected 2270 ... | reverse complement strand
ATCAGTTCCTTTTCCCATTGCAATTCCAACTTCTGCATTCACTAATGCTGGTGCATCATTAATACCATCTCCAACCATTGCAATTGTTGGATATTTCATAGACCACTCTTTTAAAGTATTTGCTTTTTCTTCTGGTAATACATTAGCTCTTACTTCATCCACTTCTAATTCGTTAGCAATTGCCTCAGCTGTTTGAATAGAATCTCCCGTTAAAAGCATCGTTTGAATATTTTCTTCTTTAAAATAATCAATCACTTGTTTTGCTTCTTCTTTCGGAGTATCTAAAAGGGCTACTGCTCCAACTACTAAATGATCCTCACTTAAAACTACAACTGTTTTCCCTTCATTCATCCACTGCTCAACAATTTCTGTATATTTTCCTAATGTAGCAAAACTAGAAGGTTTTCCAATACGATATGTGTGATTTCTGTAAGTTGCTTCTAATCCAATTCCTACTTTTGGTGTAACAGATAATGAGTAAGTACGATAAGCTAATCCAGATTCTACGATTGCAAAGGCTAATGGATGATTTACTTTTTTCTCCATCGATACAAGAATGGAATATAATTCAAATTCACGATCTTTATCCATCACTTTTGCCACAACTTTCGGGGTACCATTTGTGAGTGTACCAGTTTTATCAAAAGCAATCGCTTCAACCTCAGACATTTTTTCTAAAGAAGATCCAGATTTAATAAAAATTCCTTTTCTAGATAAAGTGGAAATAGCGGCTACTGTTACTGGTGTAGCACTAGCGGCAAGTGCACATGGAGATACCGCAATTAAATAAACCATTCCACGATAAAAAGCTGTTAAGAAATCCCATTTTAACAATAAAATTCCAATCGCTAACACAACTGGGAATAAAGCCAATACGATTGTAACATAGACTGGTTCCCATTTCTTTAAGAAACTACCTGTACGAGTTAATGATTGACCAGCTTCTTGTACTAAAGTAATAATCTTTCCAAGTACACTATCTTGTTGTTTTTTAGTAACCTTAATGAGCAATGTTTGGGTTAAATTTAAAGTTCCAGCAAATACTTCACTTCCTACTTCTTTTTCAACTGGAATTGATTCTCCAGTTACAGAAGCTTGATTAATAGAGGACATTCCTTCGATAATTATTCCATCTGCTGAAATTTGACTTCCATTCAATACTTGGATAATATCTCCAATTTCTAAAGAAGAAGCCTCTACTTCTTCAAAGTGTCCATGATTCATTTTTTTCAACGCTACTTTTGGTTGTAATTGTAATAATTGAGTCATATCTTTACGACTTTTCTTTTCGACATATTCTTCAAGTGAATGGGCAATTGTAAATATAACAATTAGCATTGCTGCTTCTTCAAATTTCCCAATAAAAATCGCACCAAGAGCAGCAAGTGTCATGAGTAAATGAACATTTGGACGAAACTTTTTGAAATGCTTTGTTTCTTCAATAGTATCCATAATTCCTTCAGTAATGACTTCTTTCCCAATACAAGCAATTGTTAAAAGGAATAAGGCATTTGCTATCCAAGCTACACTACTTTCTAAAAACAATGCTAATACAAACATACCAATCGCAAGAACCCAACGTTGCCAAGAAATTTCATGATGATGATGACCCGAACAATGTCCACAATGATCATGATGGTGGTGGTCACCGTGTTCGTGTAAATGATGATGAGAATCACGATTGTGACTATGATATTCACAGTGCTCATGAGAATGATGATGAGAATCATGATCGTGACTATGATGTCCACTGTGTTCATGAGAATGTTCTTCATGATGATGTATTTCTTCATTTTTATTTTTCATCAATAATTGTTTAAAAATGTCGATAAATTCTTCTAAGGCTTTAAATTGCTGTTTCATACCCCACACCCTTTCTTACTGAAATTAGTATACATGAATATATATTCATGTGTCAACTAAAAAGAAATGACTTACCATAATAGCAGGAGATTCACTTGCAAAGCTGCTGGCGTCCGTCTGCTATTATATCTATAAGTCAAGTCTTATACGTGCATTCATAACTTACCGTACAAAAGAAATGACTTTTTCTAGTAGTAGTTTAGCCAAAAGCCATATCTCAATCGTTTATTCATATTCATGGTAATAAAAAAAATGACTTATCATAATAGCAATAACTCATATTTATACGTATATTTCTAACTCGCCGTACAAAAAAATGACTTTTTCTAGTAGTATAAGCAATATAAGCCACTTTGGCTTATATTGCAGGAAACTTCGAGACCGAGGCTCGAAGTTTAGCCATGAGATTCGCATAGCGAAGCTGCTGGCGTCCTTTACTACTTAAAAAAGTCAATTTCGAGAAATTTTCATAAAATATTAATCTAACAAAGCACTCAAATCAATGGTATCCAATGTCATTTCCGTTGAAGTTTGAGCCATAATCGATTCATAATCAAAATAATCATTAATCGTTAATTGATTCAACTGATAAATTTGCTCAAACAAATTTTCAGGCTTCTGCTTCTTCCAACGATACGTCACAAAATAACTTGCAATATCATAACTGGAAATTGATTCATATCCTTGTATAATAAACTCAATCGTTTTATATCCTAACCAAGGACGAAATTGTTCTAAAAATTCTTCTTGCTTATTCATGGTTACTATTAGTAGCCGCCACTACTGAACCTTCTTCTACTTCACCAACAGTTGGAACAACATGATGAATCGCACGACGTTCAAATGTTAAATAAATACCATCACAATCGATTTCAACCGTTTGTGCATCCGTATCAATATAATGAACAACCCCATGCAAACCACCAATCGTAACAATGTGGTCTCCAGCTTTCAAAGCATTCATTTGCTCTTGTAATTTTTTATTACGCTCACGATTTTTACGACCAATAAACCACCAAAGGGCTCCTAAACCTACAATATAAAGTAACATTAATGCTAATTGACTCATTTTCAACACTCCTTCATTTAATGTATTACTACTGTATCAAATTTTTCCTAAGAATACTAGAAATTGCGAGCATTTTCTTTATTAAATCCATATTCTTCGAAAAATGCTTCTCTAAATTCTAATAAATTATCATCCATAATCGCTTGACGAACTTGTTTCATTAAGTTTAATAAGAAGTATAAATTATGATAACTTGTTAAACGTAAGCCAAATGTTTCATCTGCTTTAAATAAATGACGAATATACGCACGAGAATAATTACGACAAGTATAGCAATTACATTTTTCATCAATTGGACGGAAATCACGTTCATACTTCGCATTTTTTACAACAAGACGTCCTGCACTTGTCATACAAGTCCCATTTCTGGCGATACGTGTTGGAAGTACGCAGTCAAACATATCAACTCCACGAATCACTCCATCAATTAATGAGTCTGGTGAACCTACTCCCATTAAGTAACGTGGTTTATGAGATGGGATCAATGGTGTCACATAGTCCAATACTTCATTCATTTCTTGCTTTGTTTCCCCTACAGATAATCCACCAATAGAATATCCTGGGAAATCTAGTGAAATCATATCTTTAGCATGATCCATTCGTAAATCTTTGTATCCTGCCCCTTGTAAAATTCCAAATAAAGCTTGAGTTTCTGGAGATTTATGAGCTTTCAATCCACGTTCTGCCCATCTAGTTGTACGAGCAATGGAATTTTTCACGTAATCATGAGAATGATGGAAATCTGGGCACTCGTCAAAACTCATAATAATATCTGCTCCAAGTTTATTTTGAACATCAATTGAAATTTCCGGAGATAAAAATAATTTAGAACCATTTAAATGATTTCTGAAATGGACTCCTTCTTCTTCTATTCTTCTCATATCACTTAAAGAAAATACTTGGAAACCACCTGAATCCGTTAAGATTCCTTTTTTCCAATTCATAAAATTATGTAATTTCCCTGCTTCATCTACAATATCCGCACCTGGACGTAACCATAAGTGATACGTGTTACTTAAAATAATATTGGCTCCCATTTCATCTAATTCTTCAGGAGACATTGATTTTACAGTTGCTAATGTACCTACAGGCATAAACATTGGAGTTGGAAAAGTTCCATGTGGTGTAATAATTTCTCCAAGACGAGCACCTGTATGTTTTTCTGTTTTAATTAAACGATAAGTTACAGCTGGTTGTGTCATTTCTACATTCCTTTCTTTTGATAGTCAACTCTATAACTGTATCTTACTATGTTCTATTTGTCCAATATTTTCTCTACTTTCAAATTAAAAAGACATAACGATTACTTACTATAATCGCTATGTCTAAAAATGATTATGATCAAGTTGTTTTATTCTAACTAAATTTCTTTATTCATTATCAATGTTCATTTTCTTCATGAGGAGGCATTCCTTGCTGATGATTAAATCCTCTAGCATCATTCGGTGGTCCCATCATCATTGAATTTTTAATTTCTGATTGTTTTTCTCCATTTATTGTAATTTCACCACCTGTATAAACAGCAGTTCCATCAAAATCAAATCCTGGTTGACCAACTAATTGAATAGTGCCTCCTGTTACTGTAATATTACCGTTTGAATCAATACAATCCGTATCACCTTCTCCTACTTCTACAAATAAATTTCCACCATTCATTGTAAAAGATATTTCATCTTGATTCACATTTGCATTTGCAGCATTGACACCATCATCACTTGCATAAACTTTAACATCTCCATCTTGAATCGTAATAGTTCTTCCTTCAATCCCTTCTGTTGAATTTTCAATTACATATGTACCACTTTCAATAACTAAATTACCAGACGCATGAATTCCATCATCTCCAGCTTTAATGGTGAACGTATTATCAGATAAAAACATATTTCCGACTGAAAGATTCTCATCATTATCCACTTTCACTGCATCGTCTTTTGCATCGATACTCATGTTAGTATGAGCAATATTTAATTCATCATTTACATTAAAAGCATTTCCGATTGTATTTATATGGTAAGTTCCTCCAGTAATATGAAGTATATCATTTGCTTTAATACCATTATTTTTTTGAGCATTAATATTTAAAGTCCCAGTTCCATTAATGATTAAATCAACTTTAGAAAATAAAACTGTATTCGCTTTTTCATCACTATTTTCACTTGAATCTGACAAAGTATTATTGGTTCCATCTTCTAAAGTAATGGTTACAATATTGGCTTTTTGAATATTAATAGGTGCATTGGTATTAGTCATCGTCACACCTTTAAAAATAATATGAATATCTGCTTCTTTTTCTGCATCGACTTTCAATTGAAGGCCATTAGATTCTCCTGAAATAACATAAGTTCCAGCTTTTGAAATTGTTATGGTAGAATCTGTTGTTGAAACTCCATCTCCTGAAACCGATACCGTATCTCCTAATAATTGAATCTTTATAGCAGTTGCTTCATCGTATTGAGTATTAAAATCTTTATCAGAAAAATAAGTTGTATTCGTTGTTGTACTGATACTAGAATTAGTCGTATTTGTTTCATTAGCTGTTTTTGCACCAGCTTGGGTGCAAGCTGTCATCAATACTGTCGTTGATAAACCTATTAAAAATACTTGATATTTTTTTAAAGTCATATAAATTCCTCTCTTTCTTTATGAGATGAATTTATATTAATGAATATTCTTGAATTTAAATGATATAATTTATGAAATATTTATAACAATTTTATTAAATAAATTTTCAAAAGAAAAAACTTTTCTCTAACTAAGAGTAAAATCCAAATACTGGTTTATCATACTCATACTATTAGAGAAAAGTTTTTATACTTATGTTTTATGCAGTTTGAATGGCACGATAGCTATAGGATGGTTCTTTTAGTTTTTCATCAAACACGACATCTAAATCATGTCCTTGGAAAAACCATTCATCACCTGTTTCAACAAAATAAATAATCCCATTTTTTTCCACACTAACAAATGGATTATTTGGTGAATCTACTTCTACGGCTAAAGAAAAGCCTTCATGAATTGGACTACAACCATAAACTTTTCCTAAAAAACGAACTCCTCGTTCTTTAGAAACTCCCATTTCTTCTTCAAACCATGCTTGTGATTTTTCATCAATTGTTAATTTCATATGTCCCATCCTTTGACTCATCTTTTCTTAATTCAAGTGTACCATAGTTTTAAAAATCATGCTTTTACTTTGCTTGCAATAATGGATTAGCCATAAAAGAAGTACATCCATATTTAGACAAAGCAGTAAATCCATTCGCTTCATAAAATGCGATTGTTTTTAATTCACTATCCGTTGTTAAAATGATTTGATAAACTTCATTAAAATACTCCAGCGTTTGACGAAGTAATTGTGTACCAATTCCCTGTCTTTGATACTCCGGAAGTACAATAATATCTTGAATATAAACAATAGAATACCCATCTCCTACTGCTCTTAAAAATCCAATTAATCTTCCTTTTTCATCTCTTGCTGTAAGAATAAACAAACTATTTTCTAATGCATTTTGTAGCATTGTTGGATTAGTCGTATAATTTGTCCATCCTACTGCTTCATATAATGGAAATATTTCATCAAAAGAAACTGTATCTTTTTTCTTATACCCAATCACTTTATTCACTCCTCATCTAATACGATTGATTCAATCCATTCCCAAGCTTTTTCTACCCCTTCACCTGTTTCAGAAGAGAATGTTAAAAATAATTCTTCCGGTGGTTTCCCAAAAACTTTTCGAATTTGACTCACATGTTTATTCCATTTACCACGAGGAATTTTGTCACATTTCGTCATAATAATTCGATAAGGAATTTCATAATACTCTAAAAATTCACGCATTTGAACATCTTCTGTACTTGGTTCATGGCGGAAATCAACGAGGATTAAAACTAGCTCAAGATTTTCACGAGTTGTAATGTACTCTTCAATCATTTTTCCCCATTTTTCGCGTTCTTTTTTAGAAACTTTTGCGTATCCATAACCTGGAACATCGACAAAGTAAAACAAGTCATTAATATGATAAAAGTTTAATGTCTGAGTTTTACCTGGTTTACTAGAAGTTCTAGCTAAACTTTTTCGTTGAATTAAACGATTAATAAAAGATGATTTTCCTACATTCGAACGACCCGATAAAGCAATTTCAACTTTTTGATCTGTTGGATATTGATTAGGACCCACCGCACTAATCGTAAATTCAGCATTTGTCACTTTCATATTTATACTCCTTCCTCTGTTGTTTGAGGATTAATTTTAACCAAGAATAGTAATCCTCCTCCAATTAAGAATAGAAGAATAAGAGAAAAGACTCCATGTAATGAATTACCCGTCATTTGGGCTGTAATTCCTAATAATGTTGTTCCTAAAATAGATGAGAATTTTCCAAAAATATTATAAAATCCAAAAAATTCATTCGCACGATTCGCAGGAATAATTTGCCCAAAAATAGAACGACTAATTGATTGTACCCCACCTTGAGCTGTACCGATACAAATCGCTAATAATAAGAAATCCGTATAAGTTTTTAAGCCAGTTGCTAAAATACAAATAATCACATAAGTCGCAATTCCTAAAAAAACGGTATTTTTCGATCCAATTTTCTTTGCTAGATATCCATAAATAATACTGAATGGGAATGCTACGATTTGTACAATTAACAATATTACAATCAAACTATTTCCATCTAATCCCACATCACTACCTACAGCAGTTGCCATTTTAATAATCGTTCCAATTCCATCAATATAGAAGAAATAAGCAATTAAGAATAAAAATACATGTTTATGTTCACGAATATGTTTAATCGTTGTAAATAATCGTGCAAAACTATCGTAAACGGGATGTTTGTCATGTTCCATAAAGTGTTTTTGTTTTACATGTTTCCAAAATGGAATGGTAAAGACAAACCACCAAACAGCAGTGATGAAAAATCCAATTTTAACAATGACATCTCCAGACAATTGAGAGAATTGCATAATCATCATAAATAATACAAACGGAATAACACTTCCAATATAACCATATCCAAATCCTGCAGCAGAAATACGATCCATTCGTTCGTACGTAGTTACATCCATAATTGAACTATCATAAAAAATATTCGATGCAGAAAATCCAATAGCAGAAATCGTATATAAAATTAATAAAAACATCCACTGATCACTACCAGCAAACATCATCCCTAACACAGAAAATACCCCTACCATCGTTGAAATGGTAAACATAGGATTTCGATATCCTCGATAATCCGCTAATGCTCCTAATACTGGTGCCATCACTGCAACGACAAATGTAGCAATTGAGTTTGCATAACTTAAGTATGCTGTTGAATTAGCAGCAGTCACTCCCGCATTAGTTGTAACTGTTTTAAAGAAGATTGGAAAAATAGCGGTTGTAATCATTAATGAATACACTGAATTAGCCCAATCTTGTAAAATCCACGAAAATTCTTCTTTCGTATATCGACTTGCAAAAAACTTACGAATTGCAGACATAAAATTCCTCCTAAAAATTAAGCTTTCAATAATTTACCTTTTTTATTGTATAATTCTGGTTGCCCTTCATTATCTACAACCGCTTTTGTTACAACGACTTTAGAGACTTCTTCTCTACTTGGAATTTCAAACATTAAATCCATCATCACAGATTCAATAATTGAACGAAGTCCACGAGCTCCTGTTTTACGTTCAATGGCTTTAGCTGCAATTGCATCTAACGCTTCTTGATCAAACTCTAATTCAACTTCATCCATTAAGAATAGTTTTTGATATTGTTTCACTAATGCATTTTTAGGTTCTGTTAAAATAGATACTAAATCTTTTTGTTCTAATTTTTCTAATGCTGCAATAATTGGTAAACGTCCAATAAATTCTGGAATTAATCCAAATTTTTGTAAATCTTCTGGAATAATCATTTGCATCAAACTTTCATGCTCGCTAAAGTTTTTATTTGAAGAACCAAATCCAATGACTTTCGCTCCAAGTCTCTCCTTAACAATTGTTTCAATGCCATCAAATGCTCCACCTACAATAAATAAAATATCGGTAGTATCGATTTGAATCAATTCTTGTTGTGGATGTTTACGTCCACCTTGAGGAGGAACAGATGCAATCGTTCCTTCTAAAATTTTTAATAAAGCTTGTTGAACACCTTCACCACTTACATCACGAGTAATGGATACATTTTCGCTCTTACGTGCAATTTTATCAATTTCATCAATATAAATGATTCCTTTTTGTGCACGTTCAACATCATAGTCAGTTGCTTGAAGAAGTTTTAGTAAAATATTTTCCACATCTTCCCCAACATATCCAGCTTCGGTTAATGTTGTTGCATCTGCAATTGCAAATGGTACGTTTAATAGACGCGCTAATGATTGAGCTAAATAAGTTTTCCCTGAACCTGTTGGTCCGATTAAACAAATATTACTTTTTTGTAATTCTACTCCATCTTCTTCTACTAAATGATTGATTCGTTTATAGTGATTATAAACTGCAACCGCTAATGCTTTCTTAGCATTCTCTTGTCCAATGACATATTCATTTAAAATTTCACGAATTTCTTGTGGTTTTGGAACTGTAATTTCTCCTTCAAAAAACTGTGTTAATAATTCTTCATCAATAATTTCTTTACATAAATCTACACATTCATTACAAATAAAAACATCTGGTCCAGCGATAATTTTCTTCACTTGATCTTGTGACTTCCCACAAAATGAACAACAGACATGTTTTGGTTCATCTTTATACAACTAAGAACCCTCCATTTCATTTTTTGACACTATAATAGTAGATTAGCATATCTGAGTAGTTTGAACAAGAAAAGTCCATCCTAGATTGAAATTTTTCCATAAAAAAGAACAATCCTGTTTCCAAGATTGTTCCCTAATCATTGTAATATTAAGCTTCTACTGCAGAATCAGTAATTAAAGCTAATGCTTTTTTCATTGAAATATCGTTTTTCAACATTTCAACTGAAACAGCTGCACGAACAGCTCCTTCTTCCATACCATATTGAGCAGCTAATTCTTTCACTTCTGCATCAACATCAGCATCTGTTACTTCAATGTTTTCATCTTTAACGATTTGTTCTAATACTAAGTTAGTTTTTGTACGAACGTCAGCATCTTTTTCCATCATTTGGTGTAAGTCTGCTTCAGTTGTACCTGTGATTTGGTAGTACATTTCTGGTGTAATACCGTTACGACGCATGTCGTTTAAGTAGTGTTGCATTTGACGGTGTACTTCTTCGTGAACCATTTCAGCTGGTAATTCCACGATTTCAGCATTTTCAACTGCTTGACGTAATGCTAAGTCAGCTACAGCTTCATCAGCTGCTTCAGCTTTAGCTTCTTCTAATTCTTTACGGAATTTTTCTTTTAATTCTGCTAATGTTTCAACTGAATCATCAACATCTTTAGCAAATTCATCTGTTAATTCTGGTAATTCTTTTGTTTTAACTTCGTGAACTGTTACTTTGAATACAGCATCTTGACCTTTTAAGTTTTCTGCATGATATTCTTCTGGGAATGTAACTTTAACTTCAACATTGTCGCCTTCTTTAGCGCCTACTAATTGATCTTCAAATCCAGGAATGAATGAACCTGAACCTAATTCTAATGAGTAGTTTTCACCTTTTCCACCTTCAAAAGGTTCTTCACCTAAGAAACCTTCAAAGTCGATTACAACTGTATCTGCTAATTCAGCAGCACCTTCTTTAACAACTAATTCAGCTGATTTAGCTTGTTCTTGTAATAAACGATCTTCTACATCTTGTTCAGAAACTGTACGATCTTGTTTTTCAACAGTTAATCCTTTGTATTCACCTAATTTAACTTCAGGTTTTACAATTACAGTTGCTTTGATTACCCATGGTTGACCTTTTTCTAATGATTCGATATCAATTTTTGGTTGAGTTACTGGGAAAATACCAGTTTCTTCTACTGCATTGTCGTATGCATCTGGTAATAAGTAGTTTAATGCATCTTGATATAATGCTTCTTCACCATACATTTTGTTGAAGACTTGGCGACTTACTTTACCTTTACGGAAACCAGGAACGTTTAAGTTCTTTTTCACACGGTTAAAAGCAACTTCTAAACCTTGTTTAATTGATTCTTCTGAAATTTCAAATGTTAACACAACTTCATTTGTGTTGATTTTTTCAAATTTTGCTGTCATAGCTTTCCTCCAAAAAATTCTTACTTCATCAAATTTAATTGATGAGCGTTTTACATACTCATTTATTTTACAACACCTTTGTAAAATTGTAAAATATTTCTGATTATTTTTTTAAAATAATTCTCTAAAATACTGTTTAGAAATATAATTGTAATGTAGTTGTTGTCATTCTTAACAATAATTTTAGCTTTTAGTGTTCAATCAATGGTATAATATGGATAGATTTGAGGTGATATTATGATTCAATACCCAAAAGGACAACAAAGAGTCTCTTCTACTCAAACTTCTACTGTTTCATATGGTAGTCGTGGAATGTTCTTAGAAACTTTATTGAATCAAACAAACGATTATTATCGATTAAGAAAAATAGCTGTTATCCATAAAAAGCCAACTCCTATTCAAGTCGTAAAAGTAGATTATCCAAAACGAAGCGCCGCAGTGATTAAAGAAGCTTATTATCGTCATGCATCTACTACAGACTATAATGGAGTGTATCGTGGATGCTATATTGATTTCGAAGCAAAAGAAACGAAAAATAAAACTTCGTTTCCTTTTATAAATATACATCAACATCAATTACAACATATGGAAGAATGTATTCATCAAGGTGGAATTGTGTTTGTTATTTTTTACTTTTCTTCATTAAATGAATATTATTTATTAGAAAGCCAGTATTTGCTTTCCTTTATCAAGGAGAATAAAGAAAACAAAAAATCAATTCCATTAGAGTTTATCCAAAAATATGGTGAACCCATTTCATTAACCGTTCAGTCTATTTTGGATTATATTCCTATAGTTGATAAATTAATTGATAAAATTTAGGAGGTATTCTATGCCAGAATCACGCCGAACTAGACGTACACAACACAGCAAAACAAAAAAAACAAGTAAAGGAAAAGCAAAATCTATTTGGAAAAAAATAATGATTGCATTCTTTTCAATCATTACACTTTCCATTATTTGTTTCACAGGATTAGTTTTCTATTATGCTTCCACTACACCAGAAGTTACAGCAGCTGACTTGCAAGGAGCTACAGAAACACAAATTTTTGATATGGATCAAGAACTCATTACAAAATTAGGTGGAGAAAATCGTGATTTAATTGATCCGGAAGAAGTTCCTCAAGGATTAAAAGACGCCATTACTTCTATTGAAGATAAACGTTATTATTCTCATATGGGTATTGATCCTATTCGTATTGTTGGTTCTTTTGTTCGTAACCTACGTGCGGGTCATATTACTCAAGGTGGTAGTACGATTACTCAACAATTGATTAAATTATCTGTCTTCTCTACTAAAAAAGAAGATCAAACTTATAAACGTAAAATTCAAGAAATTTTACTAGCTTTACAAATCGAACGTGAATTTTCAAAAGAACAAATTCTGACTTATTATTTGAATAAAGTATATATGGCGAATAATACTTATGGATTTGGAACTGCTGCTAATTACTATTTTGGAAAAGAATTAAAAGAATTAACGATTCCTCAATTAGCACTACTAGCTGGGATACCACAAGCACCAAGTTCCTATGACCCATATGCTCATCCAGAACAGGCAAAAGAACGTCGTGACCTTGTATTGCAATCAATGAAAGACAATGGCAAATTAACAAATGCTCAATTACAAGAAGCTAAATCGACTCCTATAGACGAAGGATTAGTCGCAGAACATGAACAAGTTTCTAATGATGATAACCGTTTAATTTTCGATTCATTTTTAACAATGGTTGCTGATGAAGTAAAAGAAAAAACTGGTTTAGATGTTTATTCCGATGGATTAACAATTGAAACTACTGTTAATTCACAGGCGCAAAATCATTTATATGAAATCCTCAATACAAATCGCTACGTTCAATACGTAGATGATAACGTACAAAATGCGGTTGTGATGTTAGACTCTACTACAGGTGCGGTAAGAGCTATCAATGGCGGACGCAAACAAACTAATTTATTAGCTTATAATCGTGCCATTCAAAATGATAGAAGTACGGGTTCATCGATTAAACCAATTATGGATTATGGCCCAGCTATTGAATACTTAAACTATTCTACTGGTCAAACCATGGTTGATAAACCTACAAAATATTCTAGCGGTTTTGAATTAAATAACTGGGATAATCAATATATGGGAACAATGACAATGCGCAGAGCTTTAGTATTGTCTCGTAATACTCCTGCCTATCAAACTTTTAAAGCAGTTGGAAATGATAATGTTCAAGCTTTCCTTAAAAAATTAGATTTATCTGTTATGAATGACGGAAAAGAATCATTAGTAGAAAGTAATGCGATTGGAGCAAACTTATCCCCATTAAAAATGGCAGCAGCTTACACTGCTTTTGCTAACTATGGTACTTATTCAAAACCATATACTGTTACAAAAATTACGACAAGAGATGGTCAAGTTTTACAATTTAAACCTGAACAACATCAAGCGATGAAAGACTCTACAGCATATATGATTACAAATATGCTAAAAGATACATTTACTTATGGATTTGCAAATGACTTACAAATGGGAAATCTTCCTCATGCTGCTAAAACTGGTTCATCGAACTATACACCGGAACAAAAACGTGCAATGGGAGCAAGTGAAGCAGATAATATTATTCCTGATTCATGGTTCATCGGCTACTCTCCTGCCTACACCATTTCAATATGGACTGGATATGATAACCCTTATACAGCAGGAAGTGGATTAACATTAACAGAACAAGCTTATTCTAAATGGATTTATGGTCACTTAATGAATTATGCCATGAAGCAAACTCCTGTTAAAGATTGGGAACAACCTTCTAGTGTTGTATCTTCACCAATTATTGTTGGTTCAAACCCATTAGCATTAGCTGGACCAAACACTCCTTCTGATCGAGTAAGTACAGAATTATTTGTAAAAGGAGCTTTACCAGCACATCAACAAGTTGTTGAAGAAAAAATTGCTCCACCATCAGGATTAAACGTAAGTTATGATTCTGCTAAGAAAGAAGTTACAGTAACTTGGAATGCAGTTAAATCTGATGGCGATAAACCAAGTTATACGATTAGTGTTGGTGGTCAAACACAAACTGTTGACAAGACAAGTGCAACCTTTAAAAATATTACAGGCGAATCCGTTCAAATTAGTTTATCTGTCTCTATTAAAGGTAAAACATCAGACCCTGTAACTCATGAGTTGAAATTAGGTACTAAGACCGAGGAAAAACAAGAAACAAGTACTACTACTAATCAACAAAATCCTCAGCAACAACAGCCGCCACAGCAAAATGGGCAAACAACTCAAGTACCTGCAAGAAATGAAGTAACAACACAGGCAACTGAACAAAATAATTAATTATGAACCCTTCTCAGTCACGAGAAGGGTTTTCTATTATAAAAAAACACGCTAGAAAAATCTAGCGTGTTTTCATTATTTAGCATATTCTACAGCTCTTGTTTCACGAATAACTGTAACCTTAATATGTCCTGGATATTGTAGTTCTTCTTCAATTTGTTTACGAATTTCACGTGCTAATAAAATTGAACTAGCATCATCAATTTTCTCTGGATGAACCATAACACGGATTTCACGACCCGCTTGAATGGCAAAGCTACGTTCCACACCTTCGTGTTCATTAGCAATAGCTTCTAATCGTTCTAAACGACGAATGTAGTTTTCCAAGGATTCACTACGTGCTCCTGGTCTTGCAGCTGATAAAGCATCTGCTGCAGCTACTAATATCGCAATTGTCGAGGTTGCTTCTACATCTCCATGGTGAGATGCAATTGCATTAACCACAATTTTGTTTTCTTTATATTTTTGAGCAATTTCCGCACCAATTTCAACGTGGGAACCTTCAATTTCATGATCTAATGCTTTTCCTAAATCATGTAATAAACCAGCTCTTTTCGCTAGATTTACATCTTCACCAAGCTCACCTGCCATAATGCCGGCAAGTTTGGCAACTTCAATACTATGATTTAAAACATTTTGTCCATAACTTGTACGGAAATATAAACGACCTAAAATTTTAATTAAGTCTGGATGTAATGAATGAATACCAACTTCAAATGTTGCTTGTTCCCCAATTGAACGAATTCTTTCATCCATTTCCTTACGAGATTTTTCGACCATTTCTTCAATTCTTGCAGGATGAATACGTCCATCTGCAATTAATTTTTCTAAGGTCATTTTAGCAATTTCTCTACGAATTGGATCAAATCCACTTAACACTACAGCTTCAGGTGTTTCATCAATAATTAAATCAATACCTGTTAATGATTCTAATGTGCGAATATTTCTTCCTTCACGTCCGATAATTCGTCCTTTCATTTCATCATTTGGTAAGGTCATGACTGTCACAGTATTTTCAGCCACTAAATCAGCTGCTGAACGTTGAATCGCTTGTAAGATAATATCTTTGGCAGCTCTATCTGCTTCATCTTTAGCACGCTGTTCAGATTCTTTAATTAATACAGCACGTTCATGATTTAATTCATCGCGTGTTTCTTGCATAATAATTTGTTGCGCTTCTTCACGACTAATTGTTGAAATTCGTTCTAATTCAGCTTTTTGTTCAGATAACACAGCGTCAATTTCTTCTTCTTTTTCAATCATGACTTGTGTTCTCTCTTGAAGTTTATTTTCTTTATCTTCAATGGATTGTTCACGTTTTTCAAGAACTTCATCTTTACGATCAAGATTTTGTTCTCTTTGAATCATCCTTTTTTCTTGAAGTAAAACTTCATTTCTTCTTTCTTTTAACTCATTTTCAACTTCAGTACGATATTTATGATTTTCTTCTTTAGCTTCTAATAATACTTCCTTTTTTAATCGGTCAGCATCTTTTTTTGCATCTTCTAAAATCATTTCAGCCGATTCACGAGCAGCTACAACTTTTTTCTCATAATTGGATTTGAAAACAAAATATCCAGCAACAATTCCGATTACTAAAGTTAAGATCGCGAGGCCTCCAGTTAATAGTCCTGAGTTCATTGAGTCACCTCCGTCTCATTTTTAATTTTTCAAAATTAATTGCATAAACAATCGTTGGATAGAATAATCCAACTCAATAACCATTGTATTATTCTATCCAACTAAAGTCAACTATAAGTCCTTATTTATTCAATGAAGCAAGAAATTTTTTAGAAGATTCATTTAGTTCTTCAGACATTTGATGAACTTCTTCTAATGTTTTCACGACAGCACCAGACGCTAGAGGATGTCCTCCACCACCATGGTTCGCAGCAATTTCATTTACGATTGGTCCTTTTGAACGTAAATTACAACGATATGTACCATCTGGTTGCTCTACGAATAGACACCAGCAATATACACCTTCAACTGTACTAGGTAATGAAATAACCCCATGTGTTTGATGTTCTTCTACTCCAAATTCTTTTAATTGTTCTTGGCTTAAAATCGTAATCGCTACACCATTTTCAGAAATTTCCATATTTTGGTAAATATACCCTGCTAAACGACTAACTGAAACAGGATTTGTAATCATATGATAAGCAATTTCAGAAATTTTCACTGGGAATTCTAATAATTTAGAAACCATTTCAAATGTCACTGTTGTTGTTGCTGGATATAAGAAACGTCCTGTATCCCCTACAATCCCTGCATATAATGCATTGGCAACTTCTTCATTTACTTTCCAAGGAGAATTTTCACTAAATACAAATTGGCATAAAATTTCACTTGTACTACTTGCAGTGGTATCAACATAAGAAATTTTTCCATATACATCTCTATCAGGATGATGGTCAATTTTAATCACTTCTGAAGGATTTACTTCATAAGGAGAATCAATACGGGGAGTATTCGCAGTATCATTCACAATAATTAATGAAGCATCAAATACTTCTTGAGAAATAGTATCCATTGTACCAATATACGCTAGATCATCATTCATTTCTCCTAAAGCATACACTGTTTTGCTAGGATAAGTTGCTTCGATGATTTTTTTCAAAGCAATTTGAGAACCAATCGCATCTGGATCTGGCAACTCATGGCGTAAAATAACGATTGAGTCTGCTTTTTGGATTTCTTGATCAATGGCTACTAAATATTCTTGTTTATTCATTCTAATAATTAATTCCTTTCCATTAACTGACTAGACATGACAGCTTTTGCAACAATGGTATTTTCTAAATACACTGAAATATCTAATTTTGTTATTTTTCTTCCATTATCTAATGATTGAATTTGTAAAACAATTTCACTATCAATTGGAATCATTTTTAAATAATGCAAATCTAATTGCTCAATAACTGCATTTCTTCTTTGACTACGAGAAATGAATTCTTTTGATGCTACACTGACAACTTCGCAAAGAACACCAAATGATAACATCCCTAAATTATTCGTCATTTGTGGAGTTACCGTAAATTGGAATTTGGCTTGTTGTGTATCCATTTCTAACACATTTAAACTTTCAGCTACATCATCTTCAAAAGTATTTCCAACTTGAGGTTGACGTTGCGCTAATTGCATAGCCTTCATTACATCCTGTCTAGAAATAATGCCTAATAATTCCATATTATCTTGAACAACAGGAAGCATTTCTAACCCATTCCAAATCATAGAATGTGCAACACTGGCAACACTGGCATGCAATTTAGTCACACTTGGATTTTTTGTCATCACTCTTTCAATAACAAGATGATCACTTTTTCCAATGACATCTTTTGCTGTTACAACTCCTACAAGACGATTGGAATGATTAATAACTGGGAATCTAGAATTTCCAGTTTTATGATTCATTTTTCTATAATCTTCCACTGTATCATCAATCATTAAATAATGTGTGTGTGAATAATCTGTATAAATATCTGATACAATCATGATTTTTTTCTTAATCAATTGATCCGTCATTGCACGGTTAATCAGTGACGCAACCGTAAATGTATCATAAGTTGTTCCAATTACCGGTATCGCTAATTCATCAGATCTACGAATTAATTCATCAGATGCAGTAAATCCCCCTGTAATTAATACAGCTGCCCCTTGTTCAAGTGCTAATAATTGCGCTTCTTTACGATTCCCAATAATCACTAATGATTCTGGATGAATATAACGAGTCATCGCATCTTCTGTCATCGCACCGATTACAAATCGATTTAAAATTTTATCTAAACCTTCAGAACCTCCATATACTTCCCCTTCGATAATTTTTACAATTTCACCAAAAGAAAGTTTTTCAAAATTCTCTTTAGATTTACGTTCAATTCGGATTGTCCCAACACGTTCAATCGTTGAGACTACCCCTAAATTTTCAGCTGCTTTAATCGCACGATAAGCAGTACCTTCGCTTAGTTGCATATTTTTAGCAATACTACGGACAGATATTTTTTCACCAACAGGCAAAGATTCAATGTATTCAATAATTCGTTGATGTTTGGTTGACATATTTTCCCCTCCAAATCAGTATTTATTTCATGCATTGCTTAATTTTCATGTATTGTAGGAATAATTTCTCCATGAGGGCAATGAGTCGGATCATCAAGAAAGTCTACTAATCGATTAATCAATTCAGGTGTAGAGGCATGTTCTAAAACTTCTGCCTGTACATGAACTTCATCTGGTGAAAAACCTAATGACTGTACTAAAAATACTTCCCATATTTTATGAGTACGAATTAATCGTTCAGCAAATAAAATCCCCTTTTCTGTCAGTCTAGCTCCTTTATATCGTACATAATCTACATATTCTTCTGTAACTAGTTTATTCAACATTTCTGTTGTAGATGCTGCTGATATTTGAAGCATATTGGTGATTGACTTATTAGAAACGATTTCATGATTACCACCTAATTTATAAATTGCTTTGATATAATCCTCTTTATTAGGGGTCATATTGTTTCCTCCTTTAATCCTCACTGACAACTTATTTAAAAGATTGAATAACCTTTTATTCCTTCAATAGTATACCATAAAACTGTATTAAAATAAACTGAACATCTGTATTAGTATTGATTCAAATTAGTAAAATTTTATATAAAGAAAAAGCGTAATAGTCCGAAAACTACTACGCTTGATAACTGTTTAATCGATTATTTTAAACGTCCTGGGCGAGCTGCGTATCCATAGTATGCATCTGCAAGAATTTCTTCCATATGAGCAACCATTGGTAAACGAGGGTTCGCTGGTGAACATTGATCTTCATATGCTAACAATGCGATTTCATGGATTGTTTCTTTCCATTCTTTTTCATCTACACCTTGAGCTTTGAAGTTCATTTCAATTCCTACACGTTCTCCTAATTCATAAACAGCTTTTGCTAAAGCATCTACTGCTTCTTCTGGAGTTGATGAAGGTAATCCTAACATTCTAGCAATGTCTTGGAATTTTTCATCTGCACGGTAGTAGTTATATTTAGGCCATGTAGCTGCTTTAGCTGGGCGAGTACCATTGTAACGGATAACATATGGAAGTAAGATTGCATTTGTACGTCCGTGTACTGTATGGAAGAATCCACCAACTTTGTGAGCCATTGAGTGAGACATTCCAAGGAATGCATTGGCAAATGCCATACCAGCCATTGTAGAAGCATTATGCATTTTTTCTCTTGATACGAAGTCTCCATTTTTAACTGAACTTTCTAAGTTTTCAAATACTAATTTGATTGCTTGTAAAGCTAAACCATCAGTGTAGTCATTAGCTAATGTTGAAGTATAAGCTTCAACTGCGTGTGTTAATACGTCCATACCTGTATCAGCTGTAACAAATCCTGGAACTGTCATAACTAATGCTGGGTCAACAATCGCAATTGTTGGAGTTAATGAGTAGTCCGCTAATGGATATTTACGGTTATTTGCTTTATCAGAAATAACGGCAAATGGAGTTACTTCAGAACCTGTACCTGAAGTTGTTGGAATACCAACATATTTAGCTTTTTCACCTAATTCAGGGAATTTGAATGCACGTTTACGGATATCCATGAATTTTTGTACTAAATCACGGAAGTCAATTTGAGGTTGTTCGTAGAACATCCACATAACTTTAGCAGCATCCATTACAGAACCACCACCAAGAGCTACGATTGTATCTGGTTCAAATGATTTCATAATTTCAGCACCACGGTTAACTGTTGTGATATCTGGATCTGGTTCAACATCTGAGAATACTTCGTAAATAACTTTGTTAGGGCGTAATTCTAATTGTTCAATCACACGTTGTAAGAATCCTAAGTTAACCATTTGTTGGTCAGTTACGATCATTACACGTTCTACATTTTTCATTTTTTGTAAGTATTGAATTGAATCACGTTCGAAATAGATTTTCGAAGGAACTTTAAACCATTGCATATTATTTCTACGTCTCCCTACTTTTTTGATATTTAATAGATTCACAACGCTTACGTTATCACCAACTGAGTTACGTCCATAAGAACCGCAACCTAATGTTAGAGATGGAATGAAGGCATTGTAAACATCCCCGATACCACCAAATGTAGATGGAGCGTTCCAGATTACACGAATTGCACGAACAATACGTCCGAATTCTTTCGCTAAATCAGCATCTTCTGTATGAATAGCTGCAGAGTGTCCTAAACCATTAAATTCAACCATTTGTCTTGCTTTCTCAACACCATCTTCACGAGATTCAGATTTTAAGATTGCAATTACTGGAGATAATTTTTCACGAGTTAAAGGTTCTTTTTCCCCTACTTCGCTACATTCAGCTGCTAAAATATTTGTTCCTTCTGGAACCGAAAATCCTGCTTGTTCTGCAATCCATGCAGCAGGTTTACCTACGATATTAGCATTTAATTTAGCACCAGCACAGTTTTTGCTGTTTGCTTTTACACCAAAGCAGAATTCTTCAAGTAATGCTTTTTCTTTTTTAGATACAAAATAAGTATGGTAGCTCTTTAATTCCGCTACAAACTCATCATAAATTTCTTTATCAATAATAGCTGCTTGTTCAGAAGCACAAACCATTCCGTTATCGAATGATTTACTCATTACGATATCATGTGCAGCTTGACGAATATTTGCTGATTTTTCAACATAAGCAGGTACATTACCAGCACCTACCCCTAAAGCAGGTTTTCCGCATGAATATGCTGCTTTAACCATTGCGTTACCACCTGTAGCAAGGATAGTTGCAATTCCATCATGATTCATTAAAGCATTTGTAGCTTCAATTGATGGGTGTTCAATCCATTGAATACAATTTTCAGGTGCACCAGCTGCAATTGCTGCATCACGAACAATTTGTGCTGCATGAGCTGAACTCTTTTGAGCTGATGGGTGGAAAGCGAACACGATTGGGTTACGTGTTTTCAATGCAATTAATGATTTGAAAATCGCTGTTGATGTTGGGTTAGTTGTTGGTGTAATACCACATACAACCCCAACTGGTTCTGCGATTAATGTTAAACCTGTTACTTCGTCATCTTCAATAACTCCAACGGTTTTCGTATGACGCATATTATGAACTACGTGTTCACAAGCAAATAAATTTTTAGTCGCTTTATCTTCAAATACTCCACGACCAGTTTCTTCTACAGCATGTAAAGCTAACACACCGTGTTGATCAAGAGCTGCTACTGATGCTTTCGCTACAATATAGTCTACTTGTTCTTGATTGAGCAATCTAAATTGTTCTAAAGCTACTAGCCCTTTCTCTACTAATTCATTCACTTCTTTTTGAGAGTCTACTACTTTTTTCTCTTCACTCACTGGGAATTCCTCCGTTGCTTGTTATTTTTATCACATGTTTATCATAACCTATTTCAACGATTTTGTAAATAGGTGAAAACGAATTTATTTTAAGAAAATATTTTCTTTTTGCTTGAAAATTTGTTTTCATAAAAGCTCTTATATTCGTTAAATTGAATATAAAGAGGAGAAACTTCTCCCCTCTATATGTTTTATTATAAGTGGACTGTTACACCATTTTCTTCAATTGTAAATTCTTTTGTAGCTAAGTTTGCTACTAAGCGAGCTTTTGATTGATGATCAGCGCTTGAACGTACAATTTCAATTGTTGATTCATCCGGAGTTGAAATTTCAATTTCACCTGCTAAGTCAAATGCTTTTGAGGTATTTCTAAAACGTAATAACGATAATAATTGTTTGACAACTGGACGCTCTACTTCTTTTTCAATTTCTTCTAATGTATAGTAATGACGATTAATATTACGTCCTTCTTTTGTTGCTTCAAGAAGTTCAATATCATTTTCACCTGCTAGTAATCCTACATAGTATATTTGAGGGATACCAGGAGCAAAGCATTGTAAAATTCTTGAGAGTAAGTAACTCACATCATCGTTTCCAAGTGCACTATAGTAAGTACTATTTATTTGATAAATATCTAAATTATTGTATTTCTCACTAGAATAAACTTTCTTCACATTTGCTCCAACTTTATACAATTGTTCTGAAGTATAGTCTAATTCCTCATCTGTTAATAAATCTCTTGCATCTACAACACCAATTCCATCATGTGTATCTAATGTTGTAAATTGTTTCATTGGGCTCATTTTTAACCAATTTGCAAGTCGATTTGATTTCCCACTATAAAGTGAATATAAAACAACCATTGGTAATGCAAAATCATATACAAAATAATCATGATCTGCAATTTTCATTTGAATAGAATAATGTTCATGAATTTCAGGTAATAATTCTACTTGATATTTCGCAGCTTCTTCTCGTACTTCATCTAATAAATTCCAAATTTCAGGTTCTACAAAGAAATCATTTGTATCTAATTTTTTCACAGCATAGGCAAAAGCATCTAAACGAATTAAGGAACATCCGTGACTTGCCATATCTTTAATCGTTTCACGAATAAATTCTTTTACAATAGCCTTATTCACATCTAAATCAATTTGTTCTTCACCAAATGTATTCCACACTTCTTCTGTTGTACCATCTTCAAAATGAACTGTTTGGAAAGGTGCTTTATCTTTTCTCTTATAGATTAAATCGATATCTTCTTGTGTTGGACGTCCAGGAGGGAAAAATTCATGCACACGAATAAACATGTCTTTATAAGGAGAATTTTCATGATTCTTTTTAAAATCTTGGAAAAATTTTGATTCACGAGAAATATGATTAATCATAAAATCAAACATTAAGTAATATTGCTCTCCTAATGCATCGACATCTTCCCAGCTACCTAAGTCTGGATCAACGGTCGTATAATCACTTGGTGCAAATCCTCTATCACCTGTTGAAGGGAAAAATGGAAGTAAGTGTACTCCTCCAATTGATTCTTTAAAGTAAGTTTCTAAAACAAATTTTAGATCCTTCATGTTTTTTCCTAAGCTATCTGAATAAGTTATCAGCATAGCTTCGTTTTTTATTTGCACATCTATCAACTCCTATTCATACTATTATTAAACCGTTTGCATAAGTTTATTTTACCAAAAATTAAAACGTTTGCATACTAGTATGCTTAAATTTTTTTTGCAAGTTTTATATCCCTCCTGTATACTAGATAAAGACTATTTTTGAAAGGAAGTTATTATGCCTAATATATACGAACATGAACCTTTACACTTATACAAAAATTATGAAAAAGCTAGCATTGATTTTTCAGACACAAAAATTTATGTTGATCAAGTGTTATCTGCTTTCCCTGAATTTAGATTAGAAACTACGTATCAAGAAAGCTTGAAATTTATTCAAAAACGTGCCTTTCAATTAGCTAGTTTAGGAATTAAAGCAACAGAAAAAGTAATGGTATATAAATCTTCTGCTGTCGATACTTATTGGTTAGCTTGTTCCATTTCCTATTTAGGAGCTATTCCTGTCATGACTTCTGCTCATCTTCCTGCTACCATTATAGATACATTTTTTGAGCGATTAGAAGATGCTTGGTTAATTTATGATGATGAAACAGCAGAGAAAGTAATGCTTTTACAAGAAAAAAATAAAGCGAAGGCTCTTTCTATACAAGAAATCCAAGAACAAATTGAAAACATTATCCCTTTCATTTCCCTTGATACAAATGAAATTAGTTATATGACACATACTTCTGGTACAACCGGTATTCCTAAACTAATTGCACACTCAGCTAATAGCATGGGATGGCGAACCACTTTCCAAAAAAGTATTTTTTCAAGAATGGAAGAAAAAGGATTGCTAGCTTTTCATATTTCTCCGGTACATTCTCGATTTAATATTGGAATGTCTTCTTTAATGAGTTTAGGATTTCCTTATTTAGCGATTAAAAATCCTAGTATTCAAAATATCGAACATTTACTGCAACAATACCAACCAATTGGAATTGAAACGCATCCGAATAATTTTGTTCAATGGGCTACTCTTGCTAAAAATCGTCCAGAATTATTTGAACATACTCGTTATTATCACTCGACATTTGATGCGATTAATAAAGAAACGATGGCTACTTTCTTAAAAACGAATCGCAAGAAAAATGGCATCTATTTACAAATTTATGGACAAAGTGAATGCGGACCTGCCATCGTTCGTAAACACACATTAGAATCATTACCAGGAATAAATATCCGTAATATGGGGATTGGATTTGAACATTTTACAAAAGCAAGAATTGCAACAAATGACGGAACACTTCTACCAACGAATACTCCAGGTAATATTCAACTATTTTCTAAAGGACGAGCGTTAACTTACTTCAAAGAAGACAATCGATTCCAAGAAAATGTATACGATAAATGGTGGGATACTGGTGATTACGGGCTTATCAATGATAAAGGGGAATTACTTCTACACGATCGTCAAGTAGACTTAGTTGAAACTCTGAATAGTACACTTATCATCGAAGATTATTTATTAGACCATCTTCCATTCCTTGAAGAAGTTGTTATTATTCGTGATAATCAAGGTTATCCTCAGCCAATTGTAGCTATTACAGATGGCGAACGTTTTAAAGATGAATTATGGTTTAAAGCCATTGAAAACTTACCTCATTTAAATGAGCCAATTATAATGGATTATGATAAAATCCCAAGAACGGCAACAATGAAAGTACAACGACGTGCATTAGAACAATTATTATTTAACAATTAAAATAACGCTTCACAACAAGCAAACTAACTTGTTGTGAAGCGTTTATTGTATTACAAAACTTCTTAAACAGCTTCTTCAAATTCTCTAGCAAATCTCATTAGTTCCTTGACCGTTGATGGTTCCATTTGCGCATGTCCTGCAGCAGTAGAAAAGACTAATTCAGCATGTGGCAATTTTTGTTTTAAATCATATGCCCCACTTGGACGACAATCGACATCATATCTACCATGAACTATTTTAATCGGAATCTCTTTTAATGTATCTGCATGATTAAGAATATAATTATCATCTTCTACAAAGCAATGATGGTAGAAATAATGACATTCCATAATGGAAATTGCAAGCATGTCCTCATCGGATTCCTCACCAATAGTTTCCCTAGGTAATAAGGTAACAATGCCGCCTTCCCATCTAGCCCATTGACGAGCAGCTTCTAAACGGATAGAGGCATCAACGCTTGTCAACCGTTTATAATAAGCTGTTACTAAATCACCTTGTTCTTCTACTGGGATATGGTTCAAATAAGGCGCAAATTGATCTGGGAAGAAATCACTAGCTCCTTTTTGATATAGCCAATCAGTATCTTCTTGTCTCCCTAAGAAAATCCCACGTAGAATTAATCCCATTACTCTTTCAGGATATTGGATAGCATAATGAAGCGATAAAGTCGTCCCCCAACTTCCACCAAACACAACCCATTTTTCAATTCCTAGCTTTTCACGGATTTTCTCCATATCAGAAACTAAATGCTGCGTTGTATTCTCTTCCAATGAAAGAAAAGGCAAACTTTTTCCACAACCGCGTTGGTCAAACTGAATCATACGATAAATATCCGGGTTAAACAATTGACGAGTTACTGGACTTGAACCTCCACCTGGTCCACCATGAACAATAATGACCGGCTTTCCATTTGGATTTCCTGATTCCATCACAAATAGTTGATGTGTCGAAGAAACTTCTAAGTAAAACTCATTAAAAGGTTCAATTGGTGGAAATAAACTAACATTTTCCATTATTTCTCCCCCTTTTATAAGTGAGTTAAAGCTACTCGAATGGCTTCATCGTAATTTGGTTCATCTGTCATTTCTTGAACAATTTCTTGATAGACAATTGTTCCATTTTGATCGAGTACAAAAATCGAACGTTGGTCTACACTTAATTCAGGAACATAAATGCCATATGCTTCTCCAAATGTAAAATCAACATCGCATAACATTTCCATTGCAACATCATTTGCAGAACACCAATTTTTAAATTCATCTTTGTTATTTTTACTAATCGTCACTAATTGAATACTTGGATGTTCTTTCATTTTTTTATGGAATGCTTTCGTTTGAATATCGCAAACTCGAGTATTAATATCTGGAACAACACTAATTAATGTTACTTTTCCAGCAAATGATTCTGGAGTTTTCATTTCTCCATGAATACATTCTAATGAAAAGTGAGGAGCTTTTTCTCCTACTGTTGGTAATTCTCCTTTTAATTCATATGGGTTATTGTGTCGAGTAATAAACATCATTCATTCTCCTTTATAATTATATTTTTTACAATGATTTTTAATTCTGGTAATACTTCTTCTTCAAACCATGGATTTTTCTTCATCCACCTTATATTTAAAGGGGAAGGATGTACCAATGGAAAATACTTTGGCAAGTATTCAGTGTAATTTCTTACAGTTTCAGTTACATTTTCTTTTTTTGTATCTTTTAGATAATAATTTTGTGCGTATGATCCAACTAGCAAGATACACTCAACCTGTTTCAATAATGGTAAAACTAATGGATGCCATTTTGGGGCAAACCCTTTTCTAGGTGGTTTATCTCCACTTTTACCTTTTCCAGGATAATAAAAATCCATCGGAACGACTGCAAATAATCCTGATTCGTAAAATAGCGTTTCATCAATTCCAAGCCATTCTCTTAAACGGTCTCCACTTTTATCCCAGAAAAATTTTCGACTTTCTTGAGCCTTTAATCCTGGTGCTTGACCGATAATTAATATTTTAGCTGTTTCCGGAATCCAAAATAATGGTTCAATTCCTTGTTCTGTAAACACATGATTTTCTTTATCCTGCATAATTTGTTCTTTTAACTGTTCAAAAGACAATTTTCTCATCTCCATTTTTCATCATAAATTTAACGATGAACAAACATTGCATCTCCAAAACTAAAGAAACGATAACGTTCACGAATAGCATGATGATAAGCTTCTAATGTAAAGTCACGTCCTAAATAAGCACTCACTAACATCACTAATGTAGATTTTGGAAGATGGAAATTCGTAATAAAGGCATCCACTACTTTAAACTCATATCCTGGAGAAATAAAAATATCTGTCCATCCACTACTTGGAACAATTTTACCATGATTAGCAGAACCTACTGTTTCTAATGTACGAATCGAAGTAGTTCCAACTGCAATAACTCGTTTTCCATTTTTCTTCGTTTCTGCAATAACATCTGCTGTTTCTTTTGAAATATGATAATATTCCGAATGCATTTTATGGTCTTCTAAGTGGTCTACAGAAACCGGTCTAAATGTTCCCAAGCCTACATGTAATGTAATTGGAACAATTTGAATGCCTTTTTGTTGAATTTTTTCCATTAATTCTTTTGTAAAATGTAAACCTGCTGTTGGAGCAGCGGCAGAACCATTTTCCTTTGCATAAACCGTTTGATAACGTTCTTGATCTTCTAATCGTTCTTTGATATATGGTGGCAATGGCATTTCACCTAATGATTCTAAAATTTCTAAAAATACTCCTTCGTATTGAAATTCGATGATTCTTCCACCTTGTTCTAATTCTTCTGTCACAGTTGCCTTTAATCTTCCATCACCAAACGATACAACTGTTCCAACTTTCATTCTTTTAGCTGGCTTTACAAGAGTTTCCCAGTAATCTCCATGCGTATTATGTAGTAGTAGCACTTCAATATGAGCCCCTGTTCCCTCTTTTTCGCCGTATAATCTAGCTGGCAATACTCTTGTATTATTAACGACTAATGTATCACCTTCTTCTAAATAATCAATAATTTCAGAAAAACGTTTATCTATTACACTATGTTCTGTTTTATTAACGACTAATAAACGTGATGAAGTTCGATCTTTCAAAGGTGTTTGAGCAATCAGTTCTTCTGGTAAATCAAAATCAAAATCTTGAGTTGTATAATTCATTCTTATTCCATCTTTCTATTTTAATATCTTCTGTTCAAATGAACATAAGCTTCAGGTGTGACCATTCTTCCTCTTGAAGTTCGCTTAATAAATCCGATTTGTAATAAATACGGTTCATACATATCTTCGATTGTTTCAGCATCTTCGGAAATATTGGCAGCTATCGCTCCTAATCCTACTGGTCCACCATCATATAAATCAATCATCGCATTTAATAATTTACGATCAATCGCATCTAAGCCCTTTTCATCTACTTGAAGGACTTTTAAAGCTTTTTGTGTAATTTCTTTTGAAATGCCACCTTCTTCATATACTTGAGAAAAATCACGCACACGTTTTAATAAACGATTGGCAATACGAGGGGTTCCTCTTGAACGAAGAGCAACCTCTCTAGCTGCTTCTTCATGGATTTCACTTTCAAATACACTAGCTGTTCGCTTCACAATTTCTGTTAAGGATTCCTCATCATAATATTCCATATGAGAAACAATTCCAAAACGATCTCTTAATGGAGCTGATAATGCCCCAGCACGAGTTGTCGCTCCTACTAAAGTGAAAGGAGGTAATGGAAAATGAACGGGATGGGCTGTTGGTCCTTGACCTACTACAATATCAACAAAGAAATCTTCCATTGCTGAATAGAGCATTTCTTCTACTACACGAGGTAATCGATGAATTTCATCAATAAACAATACATCTCCAGCATTTAAATCATTTAATAAAGCAACTAAATCTCCAGGTCGTTCAATGGCTGGACCACTCGTTGTTTTAATTCCTACTTCTAGTTCATTCGCAATGACCATTGCTAGAGTCGTTTTCCCTAATCCAGGAGGTCCATATAATAAGACATGATCCAATGCTTCTTGCCTGCTACGTGCTGCTTGAATATAAATGGATAACTCTTCTTTTACTTTTTGCTGACCAATATATTGTTGTAAATTTTGCGGTCGTAATGATAATTCCGTTGAAACTTCTTGTTCATCTAAGGGACTACCATCTACAAATCGATGTTCTTCCACACAATTCTTCCTTTCTATTTCATCAATAATTTAAAGGCAATGGATAATGCTTCTTGAGTTGTTTGAGGAGCCGCTGTCTCTAAATCTTTCCAAACTTTTGTAATTTCTTTTGCAGAATATCCTAATCCTAATAAAGCTTCTCTTGCTTCTTCTAACTGTTTCACTCCAGTTGTCGTCTCTACTTCTGGAGTCGCTACTTCTTCCACTACAATATTCGTGAATTTTCCTTTTAAATCTAATACAATTTGTTGAGCAGTTTTTTTACCCACTCCAGGAAATTTTGTTAAGTACGTAATATTACCTGATTCTACTGCTTGGATAAAACCATTTACATCATCATTTGCTAAAATCGATACAGCACTTTTGGGTCCGATACCAGAAACACTAATTAGTTTTTGGAATAATTCTTTTTCCTCATCACTTAAAAAACCATACAATGTAATCGAATCTTCTCGAACAATTTGTTGAAGCTCTACTCGAATGACTGCATTCAATTTTGATTGGATACGATAAGGATTGGCGAATATAATTTGATATCCAATCCCATGATTTTCTACGACAATATAGGTTGGCTGAATAGCCACTAATTCTCCTTTAAGATACTCGTACATCTCATACCTCCATTTTATTTCATCCTAATTAGTGTATCACGAAAACGGTATAAATTCTAATAATCTTACGTATCAGCATTTTTAATTTTTAGCATCTTAAACTGCATCATAATCCACCTTGTAAACTCGTAGCAAAAATAAAAAAACGCACCAAAAAATTGGTGCGAGAATTTTTTTGTCTATACTTTTTTCTAAATTACTCATTCATTGATTTTTTTCTTGTTAACAACAATGAACCAACCAATGTTAATACTCCAAGCAGAACTGTACTTAATTTCTTTTCACCAGTATTTGGCAAAATTTCATTTTTACGTTCTTGAGAAGTTTGCTGTGATTCCGGTGTCGGCTGCTGTTCTGGCATCGATTGTGGTTTCGGTGCCGGTTGTAGTTCCGGTTGCGGCTGTGGATCCGGTGTCGGTTGTGGATCCGGTTGCGGCTGTGGATCCGGTGTCGATTGTGGCTTCGGTTGCGGCTGTGGCTGTGGCTTCGGTGTCGGTGTTGGAGATTCATTGAATTCCCATTTCCCTACAAACTTAGCATCTGCATTATGAATAGTTTCCTCTAATTGATCATATCCTTTGAAAACCCATTCTCCATTTTCAACTTTAACTTTAGTTTCTTTTGGATTTTCAGCCTGAATTTTTTCGCCGTTTTTATGCCCACCCGTACTTGTTGGTGTCATTTTTTTTACTTCACTAGGTAGTTCTTTTCCAGGTGTAGCACTTACAAACTCATAACTTACCGTATACTCATTTTCTTTCCATTGTGCTACTAAAATTGTATCTTCTTTTAACAAAGTAGCAAAATCGAAAATTTTATCTTCTCCTTTTTTAGCCCAACCTACAAATGTATATCCTTCTTTCGTTGGATCTTTTGGTTTAGAAGCAGTACTATCAACCTCTAATACCTGTCTATCAATTTTATTTGGAGTTCCTCCTTGAGTATCAAAATCAACATTAATTTGATTTCCCCAAATAGCATATACGGTCATATCTTCTGATACAGCTGTTTTGTCAGTAAACATAGTCCCCGTTCCATCTTCTTTTGTATTCCACCCTTTAAACTTATACAACTTATTATTTACAGTAATATCAGTTGGGTTATCTGGCATCGTATCCCCTATCTCTGTTTTCGATGGTTTCGTTCCTGTTTTTAACCCATCTGTTTGAATAGCTTTATTATGTTCTACATTTACTGTTCCTAAATCTTGTTCCGAGTCATCATTGTATTGACTTGTATTTTTATTAAAACTTACTTTGTTAAATTCAAAATTTAATGATACTAATTTACCTATTGTTTTTGGAATCGCTTGTGGCCCCCCCAATGTAATTCCATAAAAGCTATACGCATATAACTTAGCCCATCCATCAATATATCCATTGATTTCTAGCGGATTAGTTTCTTTTTTTGCGATTTTTAAGATTTCTTCTTTAGAAATAGAAAAGTTATCATCTTTATTCGAAATTAACTCCATATCACTTGATGCAGTAGCTAAAGGAACATTCTCCTGCATGTTTTCACTTCTTCTAATTCTTGTTCTTAAAATAAACTCATTATCTACCAAACCACTTGTGTTAAATTTCACTTTAGAATTTGGAGTATCTTTACTTATCTCAAAAGTCGCTGCTATCTTATTTCTATTTTTATCTAGTATCATATGTGGCTGGAATGAATATGATTTCAAATCGAAATCCAATTCATCCGCCAACTTAATTCTCTTATCTAATTGAACATGCAAATCAACATAAGTATATTCTTTATTCGTTGGATCTGCTAACTTATCTACATCAGTTGTTGGATAGTGTTCTGCTGTCCCTGGTTGGAAATAATGTGAAGGACTATAGCGAACTACCGCTGTTACAAAAGGATTCAGAGTAAATGATGAACCGAATTTCAAATTATATTGATTCTCATCAGTACTAGGATAATAAGTGAATTCCACTTTATTAGTATCAGTAGTATTATTTTTTAACTCCATACGGTTATACAGTGTTTCTATTGGGGTGATATTTTTATTAATGACAAGGTTCCCTTTTAATCTACTACTTAACCCTAAAGCTGAACTTGCAGATAAATACACAGCATATACCTTTTCTCCACCTTTAAGTCCTTCTGGAAACAGATTTTTAATAGGTTCATTTTGATAAACCATTATTTGTCCATCACTACCATTATAATACTTAACATTTGAAAATCCTTGAAAATAAGCTTTTGTAGTTCCACCACCTGAATCTCCAGTATTAGCTTTATTCCCATCAATATCTGTATGATTTAACACATCATCTTTACTTGTAAATTTTACGTTTATCTCTCCATGATTCGTAACAAACGTCACAGTTCCATTATAATTTTTTTCAACTTCATGAGAGCCTATGGAAGGGCTTTCTTCAGCGTTAGCTCTACCCCCCCCCTCCCGAAAATGTAGCAATACTACATGCCACTAATACGGAGGCTACACCTACTTTTAACTTTTTAATACTAAATATATTATTTTTTTCTGTTAAAACATTTCTTTTAAAAGTCATAACACTCATCCTTTCAATAGATTTTTACACATAAAGTATATTATTTTCAATTAATTGTCAACACGCAGTAATCGTTATCATTGCTTATTTTACGGTTCATCGGCTCAATTTCTACTTCTTTTGATAAATTTCGGATTAAATCTTTTAATTGCCTTGATGAATAAATCATTATAGTAACACCTCCAAATACTTGCTTAACACATTGTTAACTCGAAGTTTTTTCGCATAATCCATTAGAAGATGTAAATTTTTATTTTTACGCTTAACGTATTGTTTCAATGCATCCTGAAAAACTTGAATTTCAATTTGCGAACGATTACGAATCATATCACAAATAGTACGTTCAGGATTGTAGATTAAAACTTCATTTCCAAAAGGAGTTTTTACTTTTACACTCCCAAGTTCAAAGAAATCTTTTTTGATAGCATATACTTTAATTCCCTCTTCTCTTAAATGAGTAGCATTATATCCACTTTTTACCGTAACGGTAAATTGTAATGGCTCTTGATCTGTCATATCAAGTAAAAATAAGGCTGTATCGTGAGAAAAGATAATTTTTGGACAACGAAGCTGCAACAAATACATTTCGTCCTTCCATCCATCTGGAGAACAATAAACTCCCTTTGAAACACGCTCATAATTATATTTCTCCACAAATTTTGCTAAAGTGGTTTTAGAAATACCTTTACTAACAACTTCTGATGTTCTTATGATTCCATTATTTACAGTTGAAATTTCTATAATTTGTTCAAATTGGTTCACCTAACCACTTCCTTTCACGCTCTTATTATATATTAAATAAGCGTGAAAGTAAAAATATTGTATCAATCTTATACAAAATTCTAAAAGTAAAAACTCCAGTATTAACTTTTGTAGAAAAAAATAAAACCACCTAATGATCATTAAGTGATTTTACAGTTGTAATTCAATATTCTTTATAATCAAGAATACAGTCAAACACTAAAAATATTTTTCTTAAAAATTAAGATTTACAACAGTATCTTTACTCAATCATGAAACAATATTTCTTATAATATTAGTTCTTCTTTATTGATTGTTTTCTGTCTTGTTCCTCCGTATTTGCAATTGAGTTTGCCATTCTTGCATTTGATCAATAAACTTTTTCCCTTTTAATCGAATTCCTACATATTCATCCATTAATGAGTCACAAAGTCTTTTTAAATCAGCTTTAGTTTCCGAAGATAGACTCAATGATTGAATTTGTAAAGGAGATTTCATTGCAACAAGAAGTCTAGCTATATGCACGGCTTTTGGACTTAATTGTAATCTCTTCTCATCTTTATCATCATGTCTTGAACATAACAAGCCATGATGTTTCAACGAAATATCAAACGGTCCAACCGACTCTTCGCAAAAACAACACTGTTGCCATTGAAAGGCCACTCCAAAATATTTTAACATTTTTAATTCAAAATAATGCATTAAAATAAATGGATCTAAGTCATTTTCCACCGCACGAATACAATTTTCTAATAAATCATACAACTCTGTATTCACGATTCGATCTTCCATCACAGCATCGACTAATTGCATCATATACGTCATGACCGCTTGAACTTCAATTTGTTCATAAATCCGTCGATGATTTTGTACTTCAAGACATTCCCTAATAAAGCTAAAGCCATTTTGGTGAATGGTTCCGATAAAAACAGCTCTCGTAAAGGGTAACGTTGCTGCAGATAAAGGATGGCTCAAGCGTTGTAAATTTCTTACAAAAAACATTTGCTTGCCAAATTCTCGAGAGAAAATCTTAACAATCATATCGTGTTCTTTATATTCTTGTCGAAATAAAACAATGCCGGTAAACTTTTGAAAGTATTCCATAAAGTCACCTTAATCTTTATAGTCTGTTGTACGATAGCCAAAGTCTTGTAAATGGCTCTTTTTCTTACGCCAATCTTTTTCAACTTTAACCCATAATTCTAAATATACTTTATTTCCTAGTAATTGTTCGATATCTTTTCTTGCTCTGACACCAATTTCTTTCAGTAATTTACCACCTTTACCAATGATAATTCCTTTTTGAGTTGGTCGCTCAACAATAATATTGGCATAAACATGTACTTTATCAAATTCATCTTTTTGCATTTTATCTACAGTAACTGCAACTGAATGAGGAATTTCTTCTTTTGTTAAATGCAAGATTTTCTCACGAATTAACTCCGACACAACGAAATATTCTGGATGATCTGTAATTTGATCACTTGGATAATATTGAGGTCCCTCTGGTAAATGATTCGTTAAAGTTGTCATCAATTCTTGAACATTGTTTCCTTGTAAAACTGAAATTGGAATAATGCCTGCAAATGGAATCGTTTCTTGATATGATTCAACTCGGTCTAACAATTCATCTGGAGAAATTAAATCAATTTTATTCAACACTAGAAATACAGGTGTTTTAATTTTCTTTAATTTTTCAATAATAAAGTCATCACCAGGACCTCTTTTTTCTGCAGCATTCACCATAAATAATACAGCATCTACTTCTTTTAATGCTGAATAAGCACTTTCTACCATGAAGTTTCCTAATTCATGCTTCGGTTTATGAATTCCTGGAGTATCTAAAAAGACAATTTGACAATCTTGATTCGTATATACCCCTTGAATTTTATTACGTGTTGTTTGAGCTTTATCCGACATAATGGCAATTTTTTGCCCTAAAACATAATTCATAAAAGTAGATTTTCCTACATTTGGTCTACCAACAATTGCTACAAAACCTGATTTAAATTGTTTTGACATATGACTCTCCTTATAAAAATATTTGTAAAATCTTTGGAATAAAAATTCCAGAAGCCATAATGAGTACAAATATAGCTCCCATTAATACGACACCCGCTGCTACATCTTTTGCTTTTTTAGCAGCTAAATGATAATTATGTTCTACCATTAGATCCACTAATTGTTCTACAACGGTATTTAACATTTCTAAAATAAACATTAAAAAGATACAAAATACAATCCAGTACCATTCTAATCTTTCAATTTTTAATAAGAACCCAAGGATAACGACTACTATTGCAGCAACAACATCGAATCTGAAATTTCTCTCATCTTGAAATACCGTTTGAATACCATTTACAGCATGCAGCATGGATTGTTTGAAATGATGATTTTTTTCAACCTGTTTATGCATTTCTCGTTAAACCATAGGCCGTTAAAATTTCTGTTTGTAAGCCTGTCATTTCTTTTTCTTCTTCTTCTGTTTGATGATCATAACCATTTAAATGTAAAAAACCATGTAACGCTAAAAATCCTAATTCACGCTCTAAACTATGTCCATATTCTTCTGCTTGTTCTTTTGCACGATCTACTGAAATAATGATATCCCCAATGGAAGTCACAAAATTTTCATCTGAAGCCATAAAGTTTTTAATTGGATCCATATCTTCGTCTTCATCGTCTAAAGCAAAACTAATGACATCTGTTACTTTATCAATATTTCTAAAGTCTCGATTAATCTCACGAATTCTTTCACTTGATACAAATGAAATACAGCATTCACGATTTTCTGGATAATGTAAATAGTCACTTGCAAATGATACAACATCTTCTACTAATTTTTGATATTCTTCTTTGACTACTTCTGTTTCGTCTATTAATTCAATAAACATAATATTTCCTTTCTACTTCACTTCTTGTTTTTTAATTGTTGGATATTCAATTCTTGAATGGAAGGTACCATTTAAAGAAGTCACAATCATTTTTTCAACAATTGCTATTTCTTTCATTGTAATATCACACTCTACAAACTGTTCATCTTCTAATCGGTTCATAATAATGGAATGGACTAATGCTTCAACTTTTTCTAATGTCGGTTCTTTCATCGCACGAGTTGCTGCTTCTGCACTATCCACGATATTAATAATGGCTGCCTCTTTTGTTTGAGGTTTTGGTCCCGGATAACGGAAATCTTCTTCTTTTACATCCGGATTATTTTTTAACGCTTCCGCATAAAAATATTTCATCAATGTTGTGCCATGATGTTGTGCACAAATATCAATGACTGCTTGAGGTAATTGGTGTTGTTTTAAAATTTCTACCCCTTTTGTTACATGGTTAAAAATAATATGAACCGATTCTTCAGCGCTTAACATTTTATGAGGCGATTCCATATGACCAGGTAAGTTCTCAATAAAGAATAATGGATGCTCTAATTTTCCAATATCATGATAATAGCAGGCTACTCTGGCTAATTGAGAGTCGCCACCAATCGCTTCTACACAGTTTGCAGAAATATTTGCCACCATTAGACTATGGTGATACGTTCCAGGTGCTTGTGTAATCAAATCTTTTAACAATGGTTGATTCGGATTCGATAATTCCGCCCATAACAATACTGAACTATCTTCAAATACATATGCTAAATACGGCATTAAAATGACTGGTATTAAAAATGATAAAAATCCACTTAATCCTAAAAATAGAAAGACGAACATCGTTTGTTGCGTTTGAAACTCATAATTACTATAAAATACAAATGGAATTCCTAACAACACAGGATAAAACAAATATTTCATAAATCGTTTCATCCATAATTGATTCTGCCAAAGTTTTTCGTTTAATATTCCAATCCATGCAATCATTGAAAGAAATACTGTTGTTAAAATTAAGTGCAAACTATTCGTTGTCTGAGAAAAGTAATACCATGAGAAAATTGGCATTAACACAATTGAAGCAATCGTTAATCTTAAACTCTTTGTTAAACGATACAATAGATAAATAAAACCAGCAATTGGGTATACTAATCCAATATGTTCTACACCTCTTTGTTGCACCGAAGCAAGAATTTTTAAGAGAAATACCCCCGCAACAAATATCAAACTAAAAACAGTTAAAGCTGTGGCTGTATCACTAGAATTTTGTTTATCTGATGCCGTAGGTTTATAAAAATATACAGCTAAGAAAACGATGATTCCAGTTAAAAACATCAAATAACTCAATAATTCATGATAGTTTGGTTGTCCATTCCTTAAACCAAATAACTCAATAAGGCGAATTTCTTGATTTGAGATAACGTGCCCTTCTTGAATCAATACCTGACCTTGTAAAATTTTCACAGGAGTTACAGCTGCTTTAGCGGCATCTTTTGCTTTTTGAGTTGCTTCTTTATCAACTACATTATTGACAATAACCGAAACAGTGACTAATTGCCCCAATAAATCTCTTTCCGTATCAGAGTAATCACTATAAAACAATGTCTTCTTCGCTTCTTCTTGAGCTTTTGTAACGGTACTTTCACTTATTGGATTTTTCATTTGTGTTTCTACAACTGATTTTAACGTTTTCTCATATGAAGCCAACTGTTCATTATTCGCTTGTAATAATTGCGAAATATATTTATCCGGGATAAAAATCGCAAACTCTCTGATAGACTGATTCTCTTTTTCAAGAGATTTCTTAAAATATTGAACTCTCTCTTGAGTCGTTGCTACTCTTGTCACAGATTCTTCAGAGGAATTACTTTGATCTGTTTTAATAATTTCTGCGGACGCTTTGGATGCAACAGACTTAATTGCTTGGAAAAATTGCTGAATATTCGTCAATTGTTTCGTCAAACGTTCTTGGTCAAAGACTAATACATCACTAACTGCATCCATTGCTATTTGTTGATTCTTTTCTGTTTGTGTTTTGTCTTCTAAGGTTCTTGGCGCTCGAATCGTTTCCTTAGCAACTTGATTTAATTCAACAGTGTATGTTGTTGGTTTAACACTGCTATAACCAATCGCTAACAATGCGATGAATGTTAAAAAAAGAAGCAAGGGCAAATAGAAAACGCCCAAAACTTCCTGAAATTTTCGCAGTTTCTGTCTCATTTTTCATTTACTCCTT
>ERZ772909.220-NODE-220-length-38313-cov-8.464426_pt1 | contig 38313 bp, 36 predicted proteins | sample MGYA00511137_ERZ772909 | MGnify/ENA primary metagenome ERZ772909 (study PRJEB29015, sample SAMEA2738095) | human oral metagenome | biome: human oral; feature: human-associated habitat; material: saliva | place: China | collected 2270 ... | reverse complement strand
AAAGTTTAGCGGACAGTAATAATATCATATGCATAGGAGATTTCAGCTATGCTAGGATTTTTTTGAAACAACATTGCCCTTTCCTTATTATTGGTTTCATAAAAATCCTCCCATGCAAGCATTTCTGTATCCACGCTGTGAGAGCGCATATACTTATAGGTATACACCGCCGGGATATAAGTCCCAAGTCCACATTTTGCAGTAAGGATAACTATCTTCACTTCGTAATGACTTTATCTATTAACTTACACCAACCAGCTACTGTATGCATGTCTTTTGTGCACAGTCCCGTAATGTCGATTTTACAATCATACTTATTCTCAAGTTCTACAATGAACATTACCATATTAAGAGAGGTCATTCCCATATCGGTAATATTTTGACAATTTATTATCTCATTAATTGATTTTTCAGAGATTGGCTCTTCTAAAATCTCAAGCACAATTTGTGCAATTTCTTGTTGTCGTGACATAATTATAATCGATTTAATTCTTCAATATTTTTCTCTACCTTATTGAATTTCTGTTTGCCAAAGCTATAGCTGAAGCGCAGGATGACTTTACGGCTTTCTCCATATCCCCACGACGAGAGATTCAGGGCATCTTTTACTCCATAACTATCCCAACGCTCTGTATGTAAAATGTCGGTCATCAGTAACGAAAGTCGAATACGATTCTCAAGCCAACTCTTATTGAATCCCAAATCAATGCTTCCTGTAGGTTTGCTAATCTCATAACTTCCTCCTTGGCGTTTTGAGTAATATCGTCCGGAGAGTTCAAAGTTTATGCCCCAAGGCAGAAGAATATTATTGTTTGCCGAAAGGAAACAAGATGGACGCTTGTATTCTTGTTTGTATCTTTCGTAATCCAACTTATTCACAAAGTAGTAAAGTCCAACGCTTGTACTGAAATCCCACCATGAAGTAAGGCGTTTAGAGGAAATCGCTTCCAATCCAACTTGCTGTTGTGTTCCGATGTTTTTCGTTGTCATTATCGTCTTGTTGTTCTCAAAAACATCTGTGAGGGAAGTGAAATAATCATCAAGTTTGTTGTAATATAAGTTCAAAGACAAACTCTTCCGTGTATAGTTCAATGTTATTTTATTGCTAATCTGTGGTTTGAGGAAGGGATTTCCTTTCCAATAGGAGAGTTCATCAAGTAGATATTCAAAGGGATTAAGATCTTCATATCGCGGTTTATCTTGCCGTCTGCTGTATAGAAGGGTCAATTTATTCTTCTCATTGAACGTATATGATACAGACATATTAGGAAATAAACGAAATTTTTTCCTGTTATTTTCTTCTGTTTTGTGATTGGTATAAACATTTAGCTTGTTGTGGGTGTACATATATTCCATACGCAGGCCTGCACTTAACTCCAATTTATTCCAAGTGTGCGTATATTGCGTGTAACCTTCAATATTATGTTCATTGTAATCAAATTTGTTTGAGCGTTGCAGGTCAATAGACCCATTTCTCTTGAAGAGGAAGGTGTTGTTACTTTTGATAAGCGAAGTCTTGATGCCTGCAAGCCACTCGTTCCGCGCATTAGGATTATACTTATAGTCTGCTAACAAGGCATAAATGTCAATGTCTTTATCGGGCTGAGAGTAAAACAAATCAGAACGAACAAGCTTGTTCATCGGTGAAAAATAATCATTAGGCTGCTCGCATCGAGCTTTACCATCAAAGTGGGTCCAGTCTGCCGAAAGCGACAGCTGCTGTTTTTCGGAGGGTCGGTACAGGTAGTTCATGCTGTTACTGTATCGAACTGTTTTCTGCTCTACATAGTTGTTGCGTGCTTTCAAGATGCCATCTAACGTGGAAGTCCCTTTATACACCCTTGTCGTTGTCTCTGTCAAGCCAGGTCCAACAAGCAAGTTCACCGTACTGTTCAAGAACAATTTGCTCTTCTGATTGGGTTGCCAGGAAAAGTCAATGCCTGCCGAATGCGTGTTTCGTTTATCAGTATCTATGGTTTCAGATAAACTTTTATCACCGTTCTGAATTTTCTCATAGCCATAATTCATGGCATGATGTCCTATACTGTGGTTGTAATTCAATCCCAATTGCCATTTATTAGTGTTATAGGATAATGCAATATCAGAGTTCTGTCTCACGTTTTCCCAATAGGCAACGCTATGTGAAGTGGTCAGGAAAAAGCCCGATTTCTCAGTGGTTTTCAAGATGATATTAATAATTCCTCCGGCTCCGTCTGCCCCAAAACTCGCATTTGGATTGGGCGAAGTTTCTATCTTGGAGATTTTCGATGAAGGCAGAGAGCGCAAATAAGCCGACAGCTCTTCACCTTGCAACATAAGTTTCTTTCCATTGACATATATGGCAGTGCCTCCGAGTGATGCCAAGGAAATATCACCTTTACTGCTTACAGAAATTCCTGGGGAATGCTTCAAGACATCTAATGCATCTCCTATATCCGTAAGATAAGATTGCGCCACGTTAATCTGTATTTTCCCGTTAGACGAACTTGTCATCGGCCGAGATTTCCGTGCTGTTATGACTACGTTTTTCAATACGATTTCATCTGGTTCTAATTGCATGTCGGGAATTTTCGCGTCTTCACGGATAGTGATTTTCTTTTTAATCTCTTTATAACCCAACATTCTTACGCATAAAAGGAATTTTCCTATCCGTAATGGAAACGAAAACTTTCCGTTGCCGTCGGTGAATGTTGTCTCTGCAAGAATGCTGTCAGGTTGGGTAAACAACATAACGATTGCTGCGTCGGCTCCTTGGTTATACTCATCTAAAATTCTTCCACTTATTTTATTCTGGGCATTTACAGATATAGCATAGCCTATTCCGATACAGAATAGGATTTTTTTTATAAAAGAATTACTCATAGCTATCAATTTTTAATAGTGATGTATTTAAGAGTTTGTTAAAATATTTAATGTCATATTCTGTATATAATGCCTTGTTGAATGCATACTCAATAAAAACGGCGTTTTCTTTCTCTATTATATAGCTAAAGTTTCCCACCCTAACAAATAGATAGAAAAATAACAGTTTGTCGAATTTTCTTTGTAAATTAGTAATCGTAAAAGGACTGATTTTAAAGACAAAACAACAAAACTATTATGGAAGCAAAAATAGAGAAAATAAGTGAGTTATCCAAACTCTTGAGTGTTAAAACTCGAGTGAGTGATGATTTATTTCATCTTTTTGGCAAGTTTGGCAGCAGTCACTTGTTATCTCGCCTTTCATTATAGATGACACCATGCTTAGAAAGAGTGGCGTGAGAAAGGAAGATATCAGTCGTGTTTACGACCATGTAAAAGACAGGTTCGTATTGGGCTACAAACTGTTACTTTCTGCATTCTTTGACAGCAAGACAACCATCCCCTGTGATTTTTAACTGCATCAGAAAAAGGGGAAAAAGGAAACTAAGCAGTATCTCGGATTAGGTGGTTATCAAGGTTGCGACTTCAATGGTCAGATAGCCGATGCTACGCTGTGTTACCTTACATATACCGTCATGGCCTTGGAAAAGAGATTCACAGAATATCAAACCATGGACGAACTCTTTTCGGAAATGGAGGAAAATCTCATGGCACTCATGTTATGGAAGAGATTTCTTGCTTGCCTCGAACGCATTCTTCGTGTTTTAGGAGAAACGCTTGGGGTGACGCCCCAACACCTTATGGCTACAATCAGCGATAATAACAAAGCGATGTACAAAATCTTTGTAATGGCTGAAGCATTGGAAAAATTGGATGAAGTATATGGACAGTCTGCATAACTTCTATTAACCATGTGTTAAAAGTCTATGAATATGGGGAACGACAGGCAAAGGTAAATGAGAAAAGCCAGTGTTTTAAGGGGTGGAAAACTTTAGTTATTTTGATAATTCCCACTTTGGAGTATTATCTCTGAAATTGAGCATATTAAAAATACTCCTCAATTAGCCTACTTAATCTGGAATCAGTAACCTCTTTTGCAGTTATTAAATTCACTATTTACTCTTTAGTATAACCACTTATATTTTTTACAAACGCCCATCTTGCCTCAAATTTAATTTTATCACAATTCGCCTTATTCGTAAGAATAATGATATGTTCATTTCCCCGTAAACTCTCTATTCTAAAACAATAATTGCTTCCATTATCTATATTAAAATTTATAATCTTCACCCCAATAAAATCCAATTCAATTTGAACTGTATTTACCTTGCGGTCTAACCATTTTAAAGGTAATTTTTCTGGAAGTTCTGATGTATCTAATGTTAGTATAAGTTCGAGGTCTTCGCCTGGAACTACGATAATTTTTTTTATTTCTACATCTTGGAGTTGAGGTATATTTTTATATAGTGCTGTTAGACTACGTACATTTTCAAATCGTGTTATGTCCATCATTTATTTTATGAGATAATGTTTACTTACTTTGGGATTTCAATGTATATAACTAACTAAAGTTTCCCACCCTAATAAATAGATAGAATGATAACAATTTGTCGAATTTTCTTTGTAAATTAGTAATCGCAAAACAACTGATTTTAAAGACAAGACAACAAAACTGTTATGGAAGCAAAAATAGAGAAAATAAGTGAGTTATCCAAACTTTTGAGTGTTAAAACTCGAATGAGTGATGAGTTATTTCATCTTTTTGGTAAGTTTGGCATTGGTCACTTGTTATCTCGCCTATCATTGGAGAAACATGACGGAGTTTCGGCTTCGGAATTGATTCTTTCTCTTTGCCTCTTTCGTATTGTTGGTGAGAGTATTCATAGTATATGCAAACATAAGATATATGAACTTTCAAATCATGGTAAGAACTGTTTCTATCGGATAATGATTCGCCCACAGATGGATTGGAGGCGATTGATGAACCACTTTGCACTGCGTTATATATGCCTCTTGCGTAAGTATGGCGAAGCTCCTCAACCCGATACCACGACCTGTTTCATCATAGACGACACAGTGCTTGAGAAGAGTGGCGTGAGGATGGAAGGTATCAGTCGTGTTTACGACCATGTAAAAGGCAGATGCGTATTGGGCTACAAACTGCTACTTTGTGCATTCTTTGACGGCAAGACAACCGTACCCTTCGATTTTTCACTGCATCAGGAAAAAGGGAAACAAGGCGACTGTGGGTTGACAAAACAGCAACGTAGAAAGGCATATCATACCAAGAGGAATACCGGCAATCCTGATTACAAGCGATTTCAAGAGTGTAAGATGTCCAAGATAGAAGTTGCCATGGATATGCTTCGTCGTGGATGGAAGATGGGACTACATGCGAAGTATGTGATTACCGATAGTTGGTTCACCTGCGAGCAACTTATGGCTTGTGTTAGAAGCATAGGTAAAGGGGCGATGCACTTTGTCGGACTTGCTAAAATGGGAAAGACGAAATACACTGTATCAGGCAAAAAGAAAAATGCTGCAGAACTCATTGCTACCTATGAACGTGAACGTGGAAAGAACTGTCGTAAGTACAAATGTCGATATATTCAACTCAACGGCAACTTAGGAGATATACCTGTTAGAATCTTCCTTATCAAAAATGGTAGAAACTCCACATGGAATGTCCTGCTCACCACGGATACTACGATGTCTTTCATAAAAGCCTTTGAAGTGTATCAGATCAGATGGAACATAGAAGTGATGAACAAGGAAACTAAGCAATATCTCGGATTAGGAGGTTATCAAGGTTGCGACTTCAATAGTCAGATAGCCGACGCAACGCTGTGTTACCTTACATATACCGTCATGGCTTTGGAAAAGAGATTCACAGAATATCAAACCATGGGCGAACTCTTTTCGGATATGGAGGACGACCTCATGGCACTCACGTTATGGAAGCGAGTTCTTGCCTGTATTGAACGCATTCTTCGTATTTTAGGAGAAACACTTGGGTTGACGCCCCAACATCTTATGGCTACGATCAGCGGCAACGACAAAGAGTTGAGCAAAATCCTTGTAATGGCTGAAGCATTGGAAAAATGGGATGAAGTATATGGGCACACCGTATAACTTCAGTTAATCATGTGTTAAAAGTCAATGAATATGGGGAACGACAGGCAAAGGGAAATGGGAAAAACCTGTGTTTTAAGGGGTGGGAAACTTTAGTAAGATTTATTTGTAACTTTGAAACGGATTTTGTGAAAACTTAGTCCATTTTATGGTAAAAAAGAGGCGTTATGTCTTCTTCTTGTATGCACGAGGCCTAGGAAACTTCAAAATTCAGACAAGAGACGGCGTAATAGTCTCCACGCATATGCGTGGGGCTGTTATTTCCACATCTGTCTGAAAAGGTTTTCCTAGGGCCTGTGCATTAAGAGTGGGGCATACAGCACCACGCTTCTGCATTAATTGAGGGCTCTCTTTTGGTTTGCTGGGTGAGCAAAACGAAAAGGGCTAATATGGCTAATTTGAAATTTCCAGTTACCGAAATTGAGGGCAATAAGTATCATCTTAAAGTTGATACGTCAATCTATGATAAAGATGCTGTTAATGCAGCCGCATACAAATTTACAGGAAGATTTTATATCCACCAACAGACTAACAAGACCAATCCGACCTACATTGACATAATATTTGAGTCTAAGGACGGTTTGTCCGTAAAAGAGTCTGACATAAAAGCATTTTACAATGAACTTATTGATCAACAACTGCGCATTGTTGTAAACAGCAAATTTGGTAAGATTCGTGATCTGATAGTAGAAGAAGCTTTTAAGCCAGTAAACAAATAATATTTACTATTCTGACTATGATAAAGTAGTAAAGAAATGAATTATCAAATATTACCATTCAGATTCGGACGCTTCGATGACAAGAAGTATCTACTATCCAATGACGTTGGAGAATATATTTTCTTACAAAATGAAGAATTTGAGGCATTTGTAAATGGAAATCTTGATACAAATAGCCAGCTCTTCTATGATATTGAGTCAAAACAAATTGCAACAACTGACCATGTTGATGATGTTGTAAGCATGTTGGCAACAAAGTTTAGAACGAAGAAAAGTATATTAGAAGACTTTACTTCGCTCCACATGGTTGTTCCAACACTCCGCTGCAATTCTAGCTGCATATATTGTCAGGTTAAGCGACATGAAAGCACAGACCATTCTGCTGATATGTCAAAAAAAACGGCAAAGAATATTGTGAAGACTATATTCATGTCCCCTTCACCATGTATTAAGATTGAATTTCAAGGAGGCGACCCCTCTACTGACTTTGAAATGGTGAAATACATCATTGAAGAGGCAGAGTGGAAAAATCTATTTAAGAAAAGGGAACTTGATTTTGTGATTTGCACCAATATCACCCTACTTACGGAGGATATGGTGAAATATCTAAAGAAGCATAAATGTCTTATATCGACATCTTTAGATGGCCCTAAAGATCTGCATGACACAAATCGTCCACTTCAAAATAAATCATTGGACCATCATCAAATTTTTGAGAAGAATTTGCAAATGATAAGAGATGTTTGGCAGGATGATGATTGTGCTTCAGCATTAATGACAACATCTCGTTATAGCCTTGGAAGATTTAAGGAAATCATCGATGAGTATGTTCGTCTTGGTTTTCATAACATTTTCCTGAGAGCACTAAACCCATATGGCTTTGCTAAGGAATACAAGAATAAAATAGCATATCCTGTTGACGAGTTTGTTGAAAACTTCAAAGAGGGATTGGATTATATAATAGAACTTAATAAGAAAGGAACATTCTTTGTTGAAGGATACACTGCGCTTTTATTGCGACGAATGTTAACTCCTTTTGCCACAGGATTCGTTGATTTACAATCTCCTGCTGGTGTTGGCATATCTGGCGCAATTTATGATTATGATGGAAGTGTCTATGTAGCTGATGAAGGTAGAATGATGGCTAGATTCAAAAACTACTTCTTTAGACTTGGAAATGTAAACACTGATTCATACCAAAGTATGTTCAATGGTGAAAAGCTACATGAAATAATAAGAAATTCATGTAATGAATGTTTGCCAGAATGTGCGGAGTGTGTATTCCAACCCTACTGCGGCGCAGACCCAGTGCGCAACTTGTCAGAGCAAGGCGATATGGTTGGGCATCGTCCAACAAATGAAATGTGCAAAAAGAATAAAGCCATAATGCACTATTTGTTTGAACTTTTAGAAAAGCACAATCCAGATATTAATAGAATATTTTGGTCATGGATTAAATAAGAAGCAGACATGAAGGAACTTAAATCCATAGAACATAGTAACTATAGAGAAATCTTGGGTAAGGTTACGCTAAAGAATAAAAATATATTCAAGCGGTCCCAAAACATATTGGTTACCGATGAGACTAATGTCCCTAGCGGATATAAAGCTGTCATAACCGATAGAAAAGAGTTAAAGACAAGTTCGCCACTTATTGTTGTTGATAATATAAAAGAGTTTACTGAAGGAGATGTTGTTAACATCGACACGGGTGGACGTATTATATGGTTGTACGAAATTATGTCGACTTCTAATGCAATATTTGCAACTGCTCGTTGCAATCATCGCTGTATTATGTGCCCTCAGCCACCAATTGCAAAAGAAAATGACAGAACAGAATTCAATATTGCATTATTGAAGCTATTCGACAAGAATACAAAAGAAGTTGGCATCACTGGTGGAGAGCCAACAATCATTGGGGATAAATTGTTTGAATTAATAAAACAAATTGTAAAATCATGCCCCAGAGCAGGTATCAGTATCTTATCTAACGGTGTTAAGTTTGAAGATATTGAATATGCTGCAAAACTTGCAGCATGCAACCATCATGACCTTCAAATTGATGTACCTATTTTCTCTGATATTGCAGCAGAGCATAACAGAATAGTCGGTGCAAATACATTTTACAAAACAATAAGAGGACTGTATAACCTTGCAAAATTCAATCAAAGAATAGGAATAAGGATTGTTGTTCATAAACAGACGTATCAAAGATTGCCCCAGTTGGCCAACTTCATTTATCACAATTTCCCATTTGTTAGACAGGTGGCTTTTATGCAGATGGAAACGACTGGTTTTGCAGTGAAAAATCTAAAAGACTTGTGGATAGATCCCTATGACTATAACAACGAACTTAGAGAAGCTGTGCTCTTGTTGAATGATCGAGGAATAGACACATATGTATACAATGCCCAGTTATGTGTGTTACCAGAGGAAATCAGACCTTTTGCTAAGAATTCGATAAGCGAATGGAAAGACGTTTATATAGATAAATGCAATGGATGTTCTTTGAAAGGTGAATGTGGTGGATTCTTCTCCACTAACCATGAGAACATCAGTTCGCATATTCATCCATTAGAATGTACAGCTCATGTACAGAGTGAGTAATTAATATTATTGTTTAACAAAAAAAATCAACATGAAGAGACTAATGTTTATGCTTGTTTCAGCTTTCATGGCTGCAATAGGCTTTGCCGCTAACGTAGCAGAATCAATCTCTGCTATTAGTAACGACAATGAATCAACTCTGATTGAGAAGCAGAAGAAGCAGCCATTTGTTTTGAAGAAGGCTGTTGACATGATGAAGACTAATATCCTTGGTCATGCTTCACATGCATCACACAGCTCTCATCGTTCGCATTATTCAAGCAGATAAAGCTGTAGAACAACCCGTAGGCGTGTCTAGGAAGATTCAACAGTACAGCTATAGATTCTCCTGGCCACGCCTTTAATTAACTTATTAATGAATATGAATACTGTAGTCGTTTTACCTGCATACAATTGTGCCAAGACACTATAAATGACTCTTAAGGATATACCTCAAGATGTATAGTTAGCGATATACTGTTAGTTGATGACTGCAGTAAAGATAACACATGCAAGGTGGTAAAAGAGTTATTGATACTTCACGTATATAAGCACCTCAAGAACGTGGGCTACGGAGTTAATCAAAAGACATGTTATGACTATGCCTTAAAGTTGGATGCCGATATAATTGTTTTGCTTCATTCCGACTATCAGTAGATCCAAAACTAATAACAAAAATTATTGAGAGTATAAAATATGGTAATGACATCGTATTTGGTTCACGATATCTCCATAAGAACGAAGCATTACAAAACGGAATGCCACGATATAAATATTATGCAAATAGGATTTTGACAGTTTTTTCAAAACCATATGCTCAATAAGCATTTGAGTGAATACTGGGGATGGTTTAGTCTCTAAAAAGGATATGCTTATGGTGCCAGATATGATGATTCTAATAACTATGACAATTATTTTGAAACAAAGTATCAGGAGGGCTACGAAGAAGGCTATGAAGAAGGCTACTCAGATGGTAAGTCCACTTATGAGGAAGATGACGAGGGTGAGGAAAATGAGTAGTTCCTCTTCTATTTTGCTAACTGGCGAAAAAATCAATGTCAATAAAACTCTGTGTACTGCTGAATGAGAATTCTCATTATGGTTTATAAGTTATGTGTTTATGGCCAGCACATATTGTGCGGATGCTTAGCACCAATGGTGCGGAGGGTAAACTCCCTATGCAAATGGTTCTTTGTGATAGGGAGTAACTTATAGAATAGCTTGTAAGTTTAGTGAAACAGCAGGGTAGTTATAAGGGATATTATTACCAGTTAATTCCAAATCCGATACTTGCAAAGACGACAGTTCGGTCTTTGTAGAGATTTGTTCGTGAGTTGTAATGGCGGACGCCCAATCCGAATCTTGGCTTGATTTTACAAGTTCCTAAGTCGGTGAATGCCATTGCCTCATAGTAGTCATATTTCCAATCACTATTTTTTCGTTTCATATTACTGCCATATCCGATTTGTGCACCAATATTACAATTCTCTGTGTGATAGACTATGTAGCCAAGATTTAAGCCTACAATGTGACTATGAGCATAGTCTTTTACACCATTTTCTTTAAAGAGAGCAATAGCGTTCTCATATCTAAGGTCTGCATATAGGTTATCGGTAATATTATAACCTAAGTCGCAACAAAGTTCGTAGGGTTTAAACTGTTTTGAAAGTGCTGAACCTTGAACCTGCATTAAGGTCCTAAATGTCCCTTTCTGTGAGAATGCTGCTATTGGAATTAGTAATAGGAAAAGAAGAATAAGTCTTTGTCTCGTTTTCGAAACAAGGAACTCTGCGTAAGATAGTTTTCTCATTGTAACTGGATTTAATTAAATAATTAATACTCGTTACAAAAATAGAAAATATAATGTTTCATGTCAAGTCTTTTTGGAGATAAAGTTTGAAAGATTTTTTAGGGTCTTCGGGATTTTGGAGTGATAAGGTTTGCTACTTAAGGTTAGGTTTCTGTCGAAATGTCACACGGAGAAAAGGAGAGGGCGGAGGATTATTAAAATAAAGCAATAGAAGTCACGGAGGCATCGTCGGTGCTTGGAGCGACGGAGCTTGTTTACCAATTCTATTAGCAATTTATATACAAAGCGTTTATCCCAACAGAGTTATCAGGAATCTGTACGCTACACCTCCGTCGCTATTTGTGCCGTCGGCACCTCAGTGACATTGCGTTTACCTCCATTCACTCTGTGACTCCGTGTGCCTATTATATAGACTTTTAGTTTACACTCTATATTTCAGAAGAACCTTTCTTTAACGAAGTTCGATAGTTGATAGGTAAGTGATACGTAGATTAGATGGGCTTGTATGTGATTTAATTTGCTGTCATTCCTGTCACTCTTTATGAGTTCTTAAATGCTTAATATATAGGAATTTAATGAGAAATGTTAAAATGACAGCAAACGAAATTATACTTATATTTGGGTTAATGATTAAGTTTTTGACAGTCTTATGGTATCATGTAGAGTCCCTTCGATGAATAATTTATTTTATGTATTATGTTTTAAGTTTCGTCGGGAGTGTTCTTATAAGTAAATAAAAAAGGCGACTATCTGTGTGGATAGCCGCCTTTTGTGTTTTATGTTTAGAACTCTGCGTTCTTAGGAGTACGTGCGAATGGGATTACGTCACGGATGTTTTGCATACCAGTAACGAAGAGGATAAGACGCTCGAAACCGAGGCCGAAACCACCATGTGGGCAGGTTCCGTACTTACGGGTATCAAGGTACCAATCGTAAATGTCACGCTTCATACCGCGGCTTTCAATCTCTTCAACCAGCTTCTCGTAGCTTTCCTCACGAACTGAACCACCGATAATCTCACCGATACGTGGGAAGAGTACGTCAGTTCCCTGCATTGTCTTGCCGTCCTCATTCTTCTTCATATAGAATGACTTGATTTCACTTGGATAATCGGTCATGATTACAGGACGCTTGAAGTGTTCCTCAACGAGGTAACGCTCGTGTTCACTGCTGAGGTCCATACCCCAGTGAGTGATAGGGAACTCAAACTTTACACCGTCAGCAGCAGCTTTCTGAAGAATCTCGAAACCTTCTGTGTAAGTAAGACGAGCGAAGTCTTCCTTCAATACACCCTCCAGACGAGCGATAAGCTCCTTATCAATCATCTTATTGAGGAACTCAAGGTCGTCCTTACAGTGCTCCAAAGCCCAACGAACACAGTACTTGATGAAGTCTTCCTCAAGATCCATCAGTTCGTCCTTGTCAATGAAGGCAACCTCAGGCTCAACCATCCAGAACTCAGCCAAGTGGCGTGGAGTATTTGAATTCTCAGCACGGAAGGTTGGACCGAAGGTGTAGATAGCACCGAGTGCAGTAGCACCTAACTCACCCTCCAACTGTCCAGATACGGTAAGGTTAGTACGTTTACCGAAGAAGTCAGCACTATAATCAACCTCGCCACCCTTTGCAACGCGGTCAAGGTCGAGTGTAGTCACCTGGAACATATTACCAGCACCCTCAGCATCACTACCTGTAATCAGTGGAGTATGGAAATAATAGAAACCATGCTCATGGAAATACTGATGGATAGCGATTGCCATGTTGTGACGAATACGGAACACAGCACCGAAGGTATTGGTACGAAGACGCATGTGACCATACTTGCGCATGTACTCAAAACTCTGTCCCTTCTTCTGCATAGGGTAGTCGCTTGGGCAGAGACCGTAGATTTCAATCTCCTTGCACTGAATCTCTGAGGTCTGACCAGCACCCTGACTCTCTACGAGCGTACCAACAACGCTGATACAAGCACCCGTTGTGATGCTCTTCAGCTTGTCTTCGTCGATAGTCGAAGGGTCAACAACAACCTGGATGTTCTTAATCGTAGAACCATCATTCAAGGCGATGAAGTCAACAGCCTTGCTGCTTCTATGAGAACGAACCCAACCCTTTACGTTGATATCCTTACCAAAATCGGTGCAAGCAAGTGCATCGACGATTTTTGTTCTTTTCATTTGTTATATTGTAATTAGGTACTCCCCAAGTCTCTCAAAAGGCGAGGAATGCTATTAGTCCATGTGTCTAATGCCTAAATAGTGGCATTGTTAGGTCTCGCACATCCACTTTTTTTTGAGAGGTTTGGGGAGGTTTCTATTTTATTCAAACGCACCCATGCGCAGCATGTCAACCTCCTTCTCAGTGAGGAAACGCCAATCGCCACGACGTACATTCTTCTTAGTCAAGCCCGCAAACTGTACACGGTCGAGTTTTACGACACGATAGCCGAGACTTTCAAAGATACGACGTACGATACGATTCTTGCCGCTGTGGATCTCAATACCAACCTGTGTCTGATCCTGTGGGTCGGCATATTCGATAGCATCTGCCTTGATCTCGCCATCTTCCAACTCGATACCGTCAGAGATCTTCTGCAGGTCATTAGCCGTAACAGGCTTGTCGAGGAATACGTGATATACCTTCTTCTTCAAGAACTTAGGATGAGTAAGCTTTGAAGCAAGGTCGCCATCGTTGGTAAGAAGCAGTACACCAGTTGTGTTACGGTCGAGTCGACCAACGGGATAGATACGTTCTGGGCACGCACCCTTCACGAGGTCCATCACAGTCTTACGTTGTTGAGGGTCGTCACTTGTAGTTACATAGTCCTTAGGTTTGTTCAGAAGGACATAGACCTTCTTCTCCAATGATACTGGTTTCTCTTGGAAGAGTACCACATCAGAGCGTAGAACCTTACTACCGAGTTCCTTTACGACCTCACCATTTACGGTTACTGCACCAGAGAGGATGAACTCATCAGCCTCACGACGTGAGCATACACCAGCGTTAGCAAGATACTTGTTCAAGCGGATTGGCTCATTTGGATCGAAGTTCTCCTCCTTGTATTCAATGCGCTTCTTAAGTGAATACTTTGCATTTGGGTCATAATCAGCACTGTGCTGACGGTATCCACCCTGATTGTATCCGCCACGGTTGTTGTATCCGCCACGGTTGTTGTTGTATCCACCACGGTTGTTGTTGTATCCCCCGCGATTGTTGTTATATCCGCCACGGTTATTGTTGTATCCGCCACGACTCTGATAGCTTCCCTGCTGGCGAGGCTGGTATCCACCCTGACGAGGCTGGTAACCGCCTTGACTTGCCTGATAGCTTGTCTTCTCCTCACCCTCAGCACCATTGTTGGCGTTGTAACGTGGGCGATAAGCCTGTGACTGATAGCCATTTTCTTCACTGTTGTAACGTGGACGATAGCCACCCTGCTGTGGACGACTCTGGTATCCGCCACGATTATTATATCCACCTTGGCGTGGCTGGTATCCGCCTTCTTCACCGTTACTATTGTAACGTGGACGATAACCACCCTGCTGTGGACGGCTCTGATAGCCCCCACGATTGTTGTTATATCCGCCATTATAGCTGTTCTGACGTGGACGATAGCTGCCCTGTTGTGGGCGACTTGCACTCTGCAGACCAGAGCCGAAGCCCTCAGGACGGAACCCGCCTTCGTCGTTACTGCTATTAGCCTTATCGCTACTGTAAGCGCGTTGGCTGTGAATACGTGGACGTTGTGTACGTCCTGTGCCACGGTACTCTCTTTGATAGCCGCCTTGTTCGGCTGCTGAATAGCCGTCGCGGCTGTTCTCATTCTGCTCAGACTGAACTTCTTTGTTCTCGAATTCTTCTGTCATAATTGTTTAACTTAAGATTTGATACTACTGGCCTCACGGCCAATCCATTTATTTATTAATTATTAAAAATCAAACTCCGTTAGACGGAGAGACTCAGTTTAATATCTTCTTTATACTTTATTGTACCCTATAAGACGGATTAAATGCCCGTATAGTTGTGTGGATTGATAGCCATTAGTTCGGCTTTCACACTGTCGCTGACATTGAGTGTCTGAATGAAAGCATGTATTGTTTCCTCTGTCATCTTCTTGTTTGTGCGTGTGAGTGCCTTTAATGCCTCGTATGGATGTGGATAAGCTTCACGGCGCAAGATAGTCTGAATAGCCTCTGCCACAACTGCCCATGTGTCCTCAAGGTCAGCTTTTAGTTTCTCTTCGTTGAGGATGAGCTTGCGAAGACCCTTCAGTGTGCTCTGTATGGCGATGATACTATGTCCAATAGGAACACCTACATTACGCAGAACAGTTGAATCTGTAAGGTCACGCTGCAGTCTACTTACTGGCAACTTCTGTGCCAAGAACTGTAGGATAGCATTGGCTACACCGAGGTTACCCTCACTATTCTCGAAGTCGATAGGGTTCACCTTATGTGGCATTGCACTTGAACCTACTTCCCCAGCCTTAATCTTCTGCTTGAAATACTCCATTGAGATATACATCCAGAAATCGCGATCGAGGTCGATCATGATGGTGTTGATTCGGCGAATAGCATCAAAAATGCTACCTAAATGGTCGTAGTTACTAATCTGTGTCGTCCACTGCTCGCGCTCTAATCCTAATTTCTCACTGACAAAACGGTTGCCGAAAGCACGCCAGTCATGTTGTGGATAAGCTACGTGATGGGCATTGAAATTACCCGTAGCACCGCCGAACTTAGCCGTCATCTTACAGTTGCGCAGGCTTGCGAGCTGCTCGCTGAGTCGGTAGACATAAACCTCTATTTCCTTACCTAAGCGAGTAGGGGAGGCTGGCTGACCGTGTGTCTTTGCCAACATCGGTATGTCCTTCCACTCATCAGCATATTCCTGTAATTGCGCTATTAGCTCCTCAACCTGAGGATAGTAGACCTCTTCGAGAGCTTCCTTTATAGAGAGTGGGACGCTGGTGTTGTTGATGTCCTGTGAGGTTAGTCCAAAATGAATGAACTCCTTGTAGTCATCAAGTCCACCAATCTTGTCAAACTCCTCTTTAATAAAGTATTCTACGGCCTTTACGTCATGGTTAGTTGTCTTCTCAATCTCCTTTACACGTGCTGCAGAAGTCTCATCGAAATTGCGATAGATATCACGCAATTGCTCAAAGAGAGCACTGTTGAAACTTTCCAGTTGTGGTAATGGTAACTCGCAAAGAGTGATGAAATACTCAATTTCTACGCGTACACGATAACGGATAAGTGCGTACTCTGAGAAATAGTCAGCAAGGCATTCCGTTTTACTTCTGTAGCGACCGTCAATAGGCGATACGGCTGTTAATGCGTCAAGGGTCATAATTTCATTTATTAATATGCTGCAAATTTAAGAATAAAATCATTAATAGCGCAAATAATAATAATAATAATATCAAAAAGGAAGCAGATTAAAGCTGAATAAAACAAAAACGACTTCACAACAAAGTTGCAAAGTCATCATTTCAAAGTCTCATCGGTGGGCGTTGACGGATTCGAACCGCCGACCCTCTGCTTGTAAGGCAGATGCTCTAAACCAGCTGAGCTAAACGCCCTTAACTTGTAAGGCGGATGCAAAAGTAGATAATTTATTTTAACGCTGCAAATTTAGTCGTTCTTATTTTACAAAATTTAAGAATAAAGCAAGTTATCTTGCGTTTTCAATTTATTTCAAACCTGAAAGGAAGCAAAATCTATCATGGTTAGGCTTTTTTGCGTTCAATAGGTCGCGTTGCTTGTCTCAACCATTCACGTTCTTCATCGTTTAATTCGGGTGAAAGCGTTTCATAAACTTCCGCATGATAATTGTTCAACCAATTGATGTCTTCGTCAGAGAGCATAGAAATAATGATGGGTTTTGTATCAATAGGGCAGAGCGTTAATGATTCCATACGTAGGAATTTGCCAAATTCAGTCTCACAATCTGCTGTGATTAACAAGGTGTTTTCTATACGAACACCGAAACGATCTGCAAGATATAAGCCTGGTTCATCCGTCACTGTCATACCTGAATGAAGTGGGGCGGGCATGTATTCCATGCGAATCTGTTGCGGACCTTCATGCACATTGAGATATGAACCGACACCATGTCCAGTGCCATGTAAGTAGTTATAGCCTGCACGCCATAGTGGTTCACGTGCTAAAACATCAAGTTGTGTGCCACTGATTCCATCGGGAAAGCGAGCCATTTCGAGTTGAATGTGACCCTTTAATACTAAGGTATATATACGTTTTTGAAGTTCAGTGATAGGCCCAAGTGCTATCGTTCGTGTGATATCCGTTGTGCCATCTTGATATTGAGCACCACTATCAATAAGCACAAGTCCATGAGGTTCAATGGCAATGTTGGTGGCTTCATTCGCCTCATAATGTACAATTGCACCATGATGTTCATAACCTACTATCGTGTCGAATGACAAACCACGATACAAAGGCTGCTCTTTTCTGAGGTCTGTTAATTTCTTATCCAGCGATATTTCAGTCTCATTACCTTCTTCAACCGCAGGAATCAGCCATTTAAGGAACCTTACCATGGCCACGCCATCACGTTTCATGGCATTACGAAATCCTTCAATTTCCGTCTTGTTTTTTATGGCTTTCATTGCTGGAATGGGTGAAGTCTTCAACACAACTGAAGCTCTTCCTGCTTTCGCACAAGCCACTAAATAACTACTTGTCTCGTGAGAATCAAGCATGATATTATAGGCAAAGTAATCGCGTTTGAGGTATTTCCCTACTTCGTTATATGGAAGTAGCTTAATCGAAAGCGCTGATAGATAGGCTGAAACTTCTGTCGTGAGCTTATCTTTATCAACAAATAATATCGTTTTTTCATGCTCCATAAGAAGATAAGCCACAAAAACGGGGTTGCAATGCACGTCTGTTCCACGAAGGTTTAGCGTCCATGCAATGTCGTCTAAGGCTGATATCAGCATGCCATCACAATGATTTTGTCGCAAGCTTTCACGTATTCTTTCCAGTTTGGAAGCCGTAGTTTCCCCTGCATATTCAAGTGGATGAAGTTCAATTTTATGTTGAGGAATTGGGGGACGATTATCCCAAATACGTGTCAATGGGTCGAAGTTAAGGCGCAATGTCATTCCTCCTTGCTGCCGAAGTTCGGCTTTTAGGGCCTCCGTTTCCGCGAAACTACTCACCGTTCCATCAATTCCCACTTCACTTCCTGCTTCACATTGTTGTGCAATCCATTCAGAAACTGTCGGTGTTCCAGCAACTTTGAGCTTCATAAGTTCATATTCTGTGCCCGCAAGTTGTTGCTCGGCGGCTAAGAAATAGCGAGAGTCTGTCCACAAAGCTGCCCCGGTCAATGTCACAACTGCCGTGCCAGCAGAGCCATTAAACCCTGAAATCCATTCACGACTTTGCCAATGTGGCGCCACATATTCACTGTTGTGGGCGTCTGTACTGGGAAAGATGAATGCACTAAGATGTTCACTTCGCATGACATCGCGTAAAGCTTCAAGTCGTTGGTCAATTGTTTTCATATCCTTAGTTTTGCTAAATCGACATGACAAAGATATGTTTTTTAAGATTAAACAACAAATAATATCTTCAAAAAGTACATTATATCTTTGGATTTTTACTAACTTTGTGGTCGTAAAACCAATAGGAATTAGATTTCTAAACAAAACAATATTTATTACAATTATGAAGTATTTATCGAATGACAAGCTTGTTATCGTTGGTGCAGGCGGTATGATTGGTTCTAACATGGTACAGAGTGCGTTGATGCTTGGGCTTACTCCTAACATCTGTCTCTATGATATTTTCGAGCCAGGTGTACACGGAGTATACGACGAAATGGCACAATGTGCATTCCCTGGTGCTAACCTTTGCTACACCACTGACCCTGAAAAGGCTTTCACAGGCGCTAAGTATATCATCTCATCTGGTGGTGCTCCTCGTAAAGAAGGCATGACTCGTGAAGACCTTTTGAAAGGAAACTGCAAGATTGCTGCCGAGTTTGGTGATAACATCAAGAAGTATTGTCCTAACGTAGAGCATGTTGTTGTAATCTTCAACCCTGCAGATGTTACTGCATTGACAACGTTGATTCACTCTGGTTTGAAACCAAATCAGTTGACATCTCTTGCTGCTCTCGACTCAACTCGTTTGCAACAGGCTCTTGCTGAGGAGTTCGGTGTACAGCAAGATAAGGTTACTGGCGCACACACTTATGGTGGGCATGGTGAGCAAATGGCTGTATTCGCTTCTCAAGTAAAGGTAGATGGTAAGCCATTGGCAGAGATGAATCTTTCTGAAACACGTTGGGAAGAGATCAAACACCATACAGTTCAGGGCGGATCTAACATCATTAAGCTCCGCGGTCGTAGCTCTTTCCAGAGTCCTGCATATAATGCTGTGAAGATGATTGAGGCTGCTATGGGCGGCGAGAAGTTCACTTTGCCAGCTGGTTGCTATGTATGTAACGACAAGCTTGGCTTCAAGAACGTTATGATGGCTATGCCAACAACTATTGATAAGACTGGTGTTCACTTCACAGAGCCTACAGGTACGAAGGAAGAAATGGATGGTTTGCAGAAGTCTTACGAGCATCTTTGCAAGATGCGTGACGAGATTGTTGAGCTCGGTATTGTTCCTTCTGTTGACAAATGGAATGAAATGAATCCAAATATCTAATCGAAACCTACGATTAGTAACCATAAAAGGTTGGAAGACGATGGCTGTTTAAGGCCATGTCTTTCAACCTTTTTTTATGCAGTTTGATTTACCTTGTGCGTTCATCTGAGGTAGTCTACACGATGATTTGATTTATTTCACCATGCGATTTGATTCATTTCACTCGATGATTTGCCTTATTTTACATGATAAAGTGACGCAAATTGTGGTATGAAATGATGTGAATTACACTGACTTTTAATAATCTTTCGTGTGTAAGTCCTGTTATTTTTCATAATAACTTGAGACTCAATGTGTTGTAAGCAGTATGACGCTGCGGATAGATTTAACCGAATGGACAAAACGATTTGGATTTAAATGCAATTTAGAACAAGCTGATAGGGGCTGACAAAGCTAATGATGCAATCTCTTGTTTGTGCCATTTCAGCGTACTATATGGAACATCATGGCAATAAAAAAGGCTACACCATGCGCGTCATGATGTAGCCTTTCGTTTATTATCAGTAGCGATTAAGCTTCTGTTTCTTCTGTTGTTTCTTCAGCAACAAAGTTCTTTAAGTCTTCAGCCTTGAATGCTTTGATGTATGCAGCCTTACCAATGACACCTTCTTCTGCCATGCGTACATAAACATTTGCACTCTTTTCGAAGAGTTCTGGCGCCTTACTTGCATCAATACAAATCAGTAATGACATGATGATTTCAGCCGTCATATCATATAAACGACGTGCAAGGAAGTCGTGTTGCTCCTGATTTTCATCACTATTTACCTTATTGAGTGCCTCTTCATACAGGGCAACTAACTCTGCAATACGCACCTTTAGAGGTTGCAAGTTGTCGCTAACGGGAGTCTCAAGCATCTCTTTCATGATGGCAAGATAAGTGCCGTTGGTGATATAACGCACTGCAGCAACGACCTGAAGTTGGGTTGTTCCCTCATAGATAGAGAAGATTCGAGCGTCTCGATAGAGGCGTTGACTCTTGTATTCCATAATGAAACCTGAACCGCCATGAATGGAAATAGCATCATAAGCGTTTTGGTTTGCATACTCAGAGTTCATACCTTTGGCAATCGGTGTAAAGGCATCAGCGAGTCGAGTGTATTGTTTCATCTCCTTACGCTCCTCAGGTGTGAGCTTGCGTTCACGCGAAATGTCTTCAAGCGCCTTATAGATGTCAACGTAACGAGCCGTCATGTAGAGCAGCGAACGACCTGCATCAAGCTTTGCTTTCATGCGAGAGAGCATGTCATATACGGCAGGGAAGGTGATAATTTTCTTGCCAAACTGAGCACGTTCCTTAGCATAGGCGAGGGCTTCATTATAAGCTTCTTGTTCAACACCAACGCTTTGGGCGGCAATTCCGAGTCGAGCGCCGTTCATGAGTGACATGACATACTTGATCAAGCCTAACTTGCGGTCGCCACAAAGCTCGCATTTTGCATTCTTATATACAAGTTCACATGTTGGACTTCCATGGATTCCGAGTTTATTTTCAATATGACGCACGGTCACACCACCGTCTTTTTTGTCGTAGATAAACATCGAAAGACCACGTCCATCGCGTGTACCTTCCTCTGAACGAGCCAGAACAAGGTGGATATCTGAGTCTCCATTGGTGATGAAACGTTTCACTCCATTGAGTCTCCACGTGCCATCTGCGTCCTGAGTAGCCTTTAACATCACGCGCTGAAGGTCTGAACCAGCGTCTGGTTCGGTAAGGTCCATCGACATAGACTCACCAGCTGAGATGCGAGGGATATACTTTTTACGTTGTTCTTCCGTACCAAACTCGTAGAGTGTATCAATACATGACTGTAAAGACCAAATGTTTTGGAAACCTGCATCGGCTGCAGCGATGAGCTCAGAAGCCATGGAGAAGACGATGTTTGGAATGTTCAGACCGTCATATCGGCGTGGCATGGAGATGCCCCAAAGGCCAGCTTGGCGTGTTGCTTCAATGTTTTCAACAGTCTTACTGGCATAAAGCATACGGCCATTCTCCAAGTGTGGGCCTTCAAGGTCTACGCTTTCAGAATTTGGTTCGATGATATTTGCAGCGACATCTCCCGTGATATCGAGCATACGTTTGTAGTTTTCGAGAGCATCCTCGTAGCTAACGGGAGCGTCTTCAAAAGCATCTTTGTCTGCATAGTCGCGCTCTTTGAGGTCAACAATGCGTTTCATCAGAGGATGGTTCAAATGAAAACCTATCTCTGGATGGTCGGTGTAATAGTTTGACATAAGCTAAAGCCCCACCCCCAACCCCTCCCCGAAGAGGGAGGGGAGTAGCATGTCATCTCCTTGATAGACGGAAAAGGGTTGGTGATGGATTATTTTATTCATTATATAATATGTTATTAATCTCTCTTATTACTTCTTGTAGATTCTCTATAACTTGTTCATTGGTGAAGCGTATTACGTTAAATCCCAGTCTATTTAGGGATTCTGTACGTAGTATGTCATCGTGGGTTTGCTGTAACTTTTGATGATAATCACCGTCTACTTCAATAACTAAATGTAAATCTAAGCATACAAAATCAACAATAAAGTCACCAATAATGTGCTGTCGTCTGAATTTAAATGTTTTAGGTAATGCCCTTAATTCATTCCAAAGTATAGTCTCTGCAAGAGTCATCTTCTGTCTGTTCTCTCTGGCATATGCTTTCAAGAGTGCATAACGATCAGGCGAAGAACTCATATAGTCAAATGGAGTCTTTACCTTTTTCATGAGATTTTAAGAGACTATTCCTTTGTATTCATTCAATAGAAAAGCACATTACTCCCCTCCCTTTTTGGGGAGGGGCCGGGGGAGAGGCCCCTTATTTGCTGTTCTGCTTATAGTACTTAATCAGCTTTGGCACTACTTCTTCAACGGAACCGGTAATGACATAGTCGGCAATCTTATTGATAGGAGCATCAGGATCATTGTTAATTGAGATGATAATGCCGCTATCTTGCATGCCGGCGATATGCTGAATTTGACCAGAAATGCCACAAGCGATATAGACTTTTGGATGAACAGTGACGCCTGTTTGACCGATTTGGCGGTCGTGGTCAACCCATCCTGCATCAACAGCTGCACGACTTGCGCCCACTTCTCCATGGAGTTCTTTCGCTAATTGGAATAGAAGATCGAAACCTTCTTTGCTTCCTACGCCGTAGCCTCCAGCCACAACAATCGGTGATCCCTTAAGATTGTGCTTGGCAGCTTCTATGTGTCGGTCGATGACTTTAACCACATAATCTTCTTCTGGGACATATTTTGCAACGTCAGGATAAACTACTTCGCCCTTACTTTGACCCTCATAAAGAGCCTTTTGCATTACACCTGAACGCACAGTTGCCATTTGTGGGCGATGATCGGGATTCACAATAGTCGCTACAATGTTACCACCGAAGGCGGGACGGATTTGATAAAGCAAGTTATCATAATGCTTTCCAGTCTTCTTTTCGTCGTAATCTCCAATCTCAAGTTGGGTACAATCGGCCGTAAGTCCAGACGTTAGAGACGAACTTACGCGTGGACCGAGGTCACGACCAATTACTGTTGCGCCAAGCAAACATATCTGAGGTTTCTCTTCTTTGAAGAGATTCACGAGAATATCTGTGTGAGGTGCTGAGGTATAGGGAAAGAGTTTGTCTCCATCAAAGACGTATAACTTGTCCACACCATAAGGTAAAATCTGATCTTCTACCTTGCCTTTAATGCCACTTCCGGCTACAATTGCATGCAGGTCTACACCAAGTTTATTGGCAAGTTTGCGACCTTTAGTGAGCAATTCCTGTGAAACTTCCTGAACGGTTGTCTCTTCTAATTCGCAATATACAAATACGTTGTTCATAATTTGAATGAGGATTGTGGTATGAAGAAGATGTTGTTAGGATTTCGAATAAATCAAAAAGGTTGCCCGTGGCTTTGTTTTTTCCGCTTATTCAACCTTTGCTTGTCCAACAAACTGAGGTTCTTCAACCAACCATTCCTATGTTTTTAGCCAATAATCTTTTCGTTTAATAGTTCCTTTACCAAGCTTTCTACATCGTTGTCACTGCCTGTTAAGGTTTTGCTTTCCTTTGCTTGGAACACAATATTCTGTACCGTCTTCACCTTAGTAGGTGAACCTGCCAAGCCACATTGGTCGTAGTCAGCTCCACAATCGGCTATACTCCACTGACCAAGTGTCAGATAAGGGCGCGTCTCATAAAGCGAACTCCAAGGTTCATCGCCTTTACGTTCCATCGGACAAGTTGCATATTTGTATTTCATTACAAGCTTTGCATTGCATGGACGAGCTGGAGCGGCACTGCCATTTACGGTAATCAACACAGGAAGTGGAGTCTCAACAGTCTCTACACCGCCATCAATGTGACGACGAATGGTTGCTTTTCCGTCCTCAATCTTGACCACTTCTTCGGCATAAGTCACTTGGTTCAAACCGAGTTTCTGTGCTACTTGCGGACCAACTTGTGCCGTATCACCGTCTATTGCTTGGCGTCCTCCAATGACAATATCAACGTTTCCAATCTTCTCTATGCCTTTAGCGAGGAAGTAGGATGTTGCTAAAGTGTCAGCGCCTGCACTCTTTCGGTCGGTCAAAAGCCAACCTTCGTCAGCGCCGCGGTATAGCCCTTGACGGATAATCTCACCTGCACGGGGAGGTCCCATCGTTAGAATTCCAACTGTAGAACCTGGATTTTGGTCTTTGATTCGTAAGGCCTGTTCAAGTGCATTCAGGTCTTCCGGATTGAAAATTGCAGGGAGTGCTGCGCGGTTTACTGTGCCTTCAGCCGTCATAGCGTCTTTTCCTACGTTTCGTGTGTCAGGTACTTGCTTGGCAAGTACAACGATTTTCAATTTCATAGAATGTATATAAAGTATGTGTATAGTTTCACTTTAGCGTACGCGCAAAGATACATTATTTTTGTTTATTGACCAAATTATATGCACAAAAAGCTTTTTGATGTGTATAAAGCCCCTTTTTAGTGAAGCTACTTTGCCTCTACCAGCGAGTGAAAGGCTGTTTGTTTTTCTTGTGTTTTGCCCCTGTGCTTGCCCTTGATAAAGTGACTTTCAAAGTTAAGTTGATAGCTATCAAACATCTTTACAATAGGCTTTGCATAACGCGCATATTCAAACCACAACTTCTTTTCGTTGAAAATACGCGAGTTTTTGCATGGGTTGATAAAGTGTTGGCAGTCAGATGATTATAAAATTTATTAGATTTTAGTGTCTTCGATGGTGCAAAAAGGCCGATGATTTGTGTTGTTTCAGTGTGTAATCTGTGTCATTTCGCCCTGTCTTTTCAAGCAGATTGTGTGATGAAATGATGGGTTTAGAGGCGTAAAATGACTGAGATTGAACTTTGAAAGAGGGATTTTGAGGGAGAAAAGGACCTGCAATCGAACGATGTTTTGTATTTTTCGCTTATTTCGTTTCTATTTACTCGTCTTGTGAAGTGTTAAAAAACGGGTTGTTTATTTTACAAAATGGTGGTGTAAAGACAATTCAAAAAGCATAGAATCGGAAGGCAATAATCCATAAAATAAACCTCCCTGAAAAAGCGATATGGCGCAGACCGAGAGCCTGTCTTATAGACCTTGGCTGTTCGGTTGCGCCATATCGTGTGCAGAGCCTTTGCACCTTATGAACTTATTCAGCAGGTTGTTGCTCGTCTTTTGTTTCCGTTTGTTCCTCAATTGCAGGCGTTTCAGCCTCTTGTTTGCTTATTTGTTTCTGACAAGAATGTATCTTCAAGCTGTTGATACACTCCACAACGCCGTATATTAGCATGCACCATCCAATGACAAATAAAGGTGCAGAGGCGATTGCTTTGGGGTAGATGATGGCCACAAGTCCTGTTAACAAGATGACAGAAGGCATCAACCAATAGTATAAACCAATGTCAGCATACTTGCGCGCTGAAGCCAAATTGATGAATTGACTGATAGCTCCCACGATGAGAAGTGCGGCAATAATATAGGTGAGTCCATTGATAAAGGTGTCTGGCATGAGGGCTAAGATAGCACCGAGGATTACACTTCCTATGCCAACAATAGGCAAAGCAGGGCGCGGACCGCCTGAAATCAACTCACCATTGCTGTTGTATACCTCTGGGCCTCCAGCCGATTTGTGAGCCGAATAGTAGGAAGCCAGCGACACAACGCCCGAAAGAAAGAAGATAACTCCAATGGTGATGGTTAGCCATTGCATGGTTTCTTCGCGATATTTAATGAGTAATGCGCCGACAATAATCGCACAAATGGCGCGGAAAAGTGAGGTCTTGAATACTTTCATATCTTATTTATTATCCAACGACAAAGATAAGAAAAAACTATGAACTCACTGCTATGTGTCTGTTCTTTTTTGTATTTTTGCAGTAAAAATCAATTGGTTATGACAACATTATATTTGGTGCGGCATGGTGAAACGATTGATAATGCAGCACAGATTCTGCAGGGTCATCTGCAAGGTGAACTCAATGAACGCGGTATTCAGCAAGCCGAGACCACGCGCGACAAGTTGAAAGACGAGCCGATAGATGTCTTTGTGTCGAGTGATTTGAAACGTTCTGTCGACACCTGTAGGATTATTGCTGCGCCACACCATAAGGAAGTCGAAACAACTCCTTTGCTTCGGGAGCGTGATTGGGGAGATTTCACGGGGAAGTTTATTCCTGATTTGAAGGACAAACCATGGCCTGAGAATGTCGAAAGCCTTGAAGCCTTGAAACAACGCGCACTAAAATTCTTGGAGTTTCTTCGCACTTCATATCCCAACAATACGGTGCTTGCCGTGGGACATGGCATCATCAATAAGGCCATTCAAAGTGTTTATTTTCATAAACCAATGGGAGAAATACAGAAAATGGATAATGCTGAGGTCAGAATTTATCAGTTATGATGTTCTAAAATGATTTCCAACGCGGGTCAAGAAATATGGGATTATCGTCGGGCTGAAACCCTCTGATAATCCCATTTGATTGAATTGTATATATTGTATAATTTAGAATGTGTTGGTCTTAGCTTCTTCTTTTATCGTCTTCCGCCAAAAACACCATGACTTCCTTGCGTAGTTCCGCCGCCACCGAATGAGCGAGTAGGAGCACTTTCGCCTCCAAACGAACGGCTTGGTGCGCTATTTCCGAAAGAGCGTGAAGGCACATTGTCGCCAAATGAGCGTGTAGGTGCACTGCCACCAAATGAGCGTTCGCTGTTTGAGCGGTCGAAAATGCGGCTTGGTTCCTGGTTCATGCTGCCACGATCTGCTCCGAAAGCACGGTCGGGAACAGCCGGAAGAGTAGACCGAGTGCTGCTTTGTCGGTTATTAAATGTGTTGTTACTGCGGCTCTCTGTTGCTGCACTACCTCCGAATATGCGCGAACGACTATTGTCAAATGGGCGATTGTAGCGTGAGTTATAATTGTCGTTGTTTCCAAAAGCCCTACTATCTCGGTCGTCATTACCATAGAGTCGGCTGTTGTGTGAGCCTCCAAACACACGATTATCATTGTTATAGTTGTCGAAATTGCGGCTACTGAAACCACGACCATAGTTGCCTTGGTTGAAGTTGTCACGCATTCCTATGTAACGTCTGCCTTCTCTGAAGCCAAAATCTCTACCGCGATACCAACTTCTTCCGCCATTAATTCGCCAGCTATGTCCACCTCTATACACCGCATAAAAGCTTGGTCTACCAAAGTAAAAGTAATCTCTGTGAGGGTAACGGGCATAGACTCTGAACCTCCAATAGCCGTCATCCCAATACAAAGGGCGGTAGAAATAGTTGGCAGAACAATAGGCTCTGTATTGCCAATCAAGTAGAATGTAACTTAAATCTAAGTTGCGTTGTGTCCAATAAACATTGTAAACATCGTTGTAATCATTGATGCTCATCAGATAATCGAGGTTGATTTCATAAGCAGCCTCATACTGTTCATCTGTGAGATTCAGTTCATACGCCATCTTATCTGTAAGGAACAACGCTTGCTGACGAGCCTGTTCGTAACTCATTGCGCTTGCCGACACCATTAGTGTGAACAGCATTGTGAGGGCTAATATAAACTTTTTCATATTCCGATCTTTTATTTGTTACAGAATAAATTGTGAGCATTGAAGCACTCATCGCTTAATCTTCACGATACAAAAGTAGAACAAATAAGACATCGTTTGAAAGGATTTTCCCTAAATAGGGAGGGGAAAATCCCTAATGTTGGCTTTGGCTTTTTCGGGAATCATTGCCTCTTCAAGTGGCATATCGCTTGGTGTCACGGCGCAGGCCGCTTTGAATCCGGCTGTGATAAGACTATCGCGGTCTTCAATCTGACCAGACAATAATAGGGTGGGGAGGTGATGTTGGCGGGCATGTTGCATGATGACAGCCGGTAGTTTGCCCATCAGCGTTTGACAATCACTCTTGCCTTCGCCTGTAATGACGATGTCGGCATGGGCTAACAGCTTGTCAAACTGGAGTAAATGCAAAAGCAATTCGGCACCCGATTGCATCTTCGCATTAAGAAACTGCATGAAGGCATAGCCCAAACCACCTGCTGCTCCTGCTCCGGGCTGCATGCTTTTATCAAACCCCATGGCTCTTTTTGTGTGCAAAACAAACTGTTTAGCCCGTGCATCTAAGGCCTCAATCATCGATGAAGTAGCCCCTTTCTGCTTCGCAAAGACATGGGCTGCGCCATTAATTCCATAGAGAGGATTTGTTACATCGCTTGCCAAAATCACCTCACAATTATCGAATAAGGGGCGAATGGCATTAAAATGATCTTCTGGAGCAAAGGTATCAATCAGCGCACGAAGCATCCCTATGCCTGCATCGCTTGTGGCACTACCTCCTAATCCGATAATCATCTTATGGCAATTATGGCGCAAAGCGTCTGCAACAAGCAAGCCCACACCATATGAAGTGGTGCGCATGGGGTTGCGTTGCTCGTGTTCTATATGCATGAGTCCACAGGCTTGAGCCACTTCTATGATAGCGGTTCCGTCAGGAGTTATGGCATATTGTGCCTCAATCCGACGCATTAAAGCATCACGGGTAGGTACAGAAAGTCGTGTGGCATGTGTGGCTTTACAGAATGCATCAAGCATACCTTCGCCACCATCTGAGACCGAAAGTACTTTAATTTCTGCTTCTTCATCGTGGCTTTTCAAATTATCGGCCACCGCTTTTCCTGCTTCTTCAGAGGTAAGACTCCCTTTGAAAGAGTCCATAGCAACAATATATCTCATAGCACTACACTGATTTTTTCTTCTTTGAAAACTTCTTTTTTATGATACTTCTGTAGAGGAAAAGTCCTGTTGTTATTGCTTCACCTGGCCTTTTCGCCATAGATAAACGCCCAAGACAGCAAAAGCTGTCAGGATAATCAGCATGGGAAGCGCGTATTTTTCAGGCTCTACCCAGAACTCCTTGAAGAAATTGATGCGCCCAAGTATCTCTACGGGCACCCAAAACACAATCACTGTGGCTACTGCCATACGGATATTGGCACCCCAGGAAGCAATATGCAGTTGCCTTTCTAACATGAACAGCGACCCCACAAGACAGCCTAAGCCAACCAAGAACGTAACAGGATGATGATCACCAAAGAAGTTTTTGTCGTAACAGAACATCAACAAGAGATAGGAAGCCCACAGCATCATGTTGGTTTCCATGAAGGTTACGATTGAGGTGTGACGTGTCATGGGCTGCACGACAATTGCTTTTCGCTGACTGCGGAAGCACACTTTCTGCACCCACGTGATGAAAAGACAGCCATTCTTTGTGCTGAACACATACATCACCATCGTCATCATCCACATGCCAAACGATGCAGGAAGGATGAGATATTCAGGTTGTGTCACCACCACACCATGCTCTATCTCGGGCTGAACGCCGTAGCGCCGCGCATAATACATAAAGAGAAACTCTACCCATCCCGTCCAGAAGAGGAGCCCACCGAATAGTCCCCATAAAGTCTGTCGGGTGTCGCCTTTCACAAAGACGCCGATAATCACCATCACAAGTCCTATCAATCCAATCATGAAACCAGCCACATGCAGGCTTCCCTCATTCATGAATCTTTCCATTAACTTCATGGCTCCGTGTCCCAAAGGCATGGCAAAGAGTACTACTAAGAATGAGATGAGCGTCTGTTTGATATACCACTTCTTGTTATTTCCCATTTTTTTATTCGTTATCTGCTGTTTATTTTACTCTGAAAAACTTGATTTATTTTAATTCATCACAGTAATAACTGATCTGACCTCCTGTATCTCCGACCTCAATATCGCCTTTATACCAACTTATAATCTGTAGCTTGAAATAGCGTTTACCATCGGCGGTGCGCACAACATAGGTGTGGAAAGAAGGCGAATATACGGGTGGTGGCCCGGTAAAGGTCATGGCTCGTGCCAGTAGTGGATTGGCATCAGTCAGTGTTGTGGCTGGTCCTCGGTTGGGATCAAACCATGGATTCTCATTAAAATCAAGGTGATTGGCAATGAGATACTTATTCCAGTCGTTGCGTGAATAGGTAATTGATACAGTGTGATCATCTACAACCCATTGGATGGTGTTGGGAAGTTGTGAAACGGTTTGCCATTTTTCATAATTCCCACTGCCTAAATCGGCAGCCCCACCTTGACCGTTTCCCGAAGTTCCACTATTCGTTCTGAGACGATAGCCACAGAAAGCGAGATCCCAGTCCAAACGGTTTCTCTGTTCACCCTCTTTGATGTCACTGCCTGGCTGATAGCTGTTGAATACCTCGCCTGTACGTAGATTGAAATAAATCCAATCATTGGTAACACCTGTAGAATAACCACTGACACGGGGAAGTGTTTTCCCCGTGAAAGGCTCGGCATCGTATTTTACACATGAGGTGAATGTAAAGAGTGCACCTAAAAGTATATATAGTGTTGTTTTCATTATTTATGTTTCAAGGTTTTAATAATGTCATCGACTAAGAATTCCACTTGAATATAGCCTCTTGTGCCGCATGTTGCTGGTACATTGAACATCGTTATTCCCGATCCTAAGGTATGAGGAACGTAGTTGAATAGGTTGTCAACGCCCAAGGTTACTTTTACTTTATTGCAGAAAGTCTGCACGACGGCCAAGTTACAAAGTACATATGTAGGCAATGTACAGCGGAAATAGGCATCGTAACTCTTGTGATGTTCGTCTACCCACACGCGGTCTTGCACATCAAACTGCTTCTGTCCCATGAGCGATGCACTGAGAATGCTCTTCAAACGATAATTCTTTTGGTTGAGCGTATAGTCTAAACTGCCTGTTGCCGCATGTGGAGATGTGGTGTTTACCTGTATGCCTTGCTGCTTACTTACATTCACATAGCTATACGTTCCGTTAAGGGTAAAGCCTTTCGCGAAATGCCATTTGAGAATTGCTTCAATGCCCAACATGCGCTGATTTCTTAGATTTGTATATTCAAAGTTATATTGCATGTCGTAGATATGCCATACACCTTCAATCTTCTTTCTGAAGAAGTTTCCGTATGCATTCACGTTGACAAAGAAATGATCAGTGGTGTATTCTGTGCCCACTGATACATAATGGTTCTTCTCCGGGCGTAATTCTTCGTTACCGCGGATTTGAAACATGCCTAAATGATCCCAGTTAAAGAACAGCTCTTTGATGCTCGGTGCACGATAACCCATGGAGTAATTGGCACGAAAAGCCCAGTGATTGTTGAGTGAATACTTGGCGGCAAGCTTCGGCATCCACATGAAACCAAAAGCTTTCGAGAAGTTTGTGCGCACACCAGTTGATAGTAACCAATGTGTATTGGGTATCCATTCATCTTGTAAGAAGTATTCAGTTTCGTGCAAAGCACGTGTTGTCATCTTGCGATTCACAAAGCGATCGCTCGTCAATTCATCGCTGGTATGCTCTATTCCGAAGATAAGACTGTGGTGATTGAAGTAATTACTCGTGACAGTTAGGCGTGGTTCGAGGATACAGCTCTTGTAAACCTTCTTGCGTTCATCAAGTCTTTCATGCCTTTTGAAGCGATCATAAAAGTCTGCATGCATACTTAAGTGGACAGAAAACCAGTCTTTTACATCGTATTTTGCTTTGAATCCCATCATAAAGTCACGGCTCTGTGTGAATGTCATGTCTTGAATCAAGTCATAGGAATTCATGAAAAACAATGTACCATAAGTCTCAATAGACAGGTTCTTGATAGGATCGATATAGAATTTCTGTGCAACCGACACATGTTCCGTACCCTCGATGCCCATTGGAGAGCGCTCAGCTACGCTGTTTAAGATAATGTCATGCGGTAAGAAAGAATTGGCTTCTTTCGTGTATACCTTTTTATCATGTTTGGATTGATACATATAAAAGGCATCACTTTCACTATACCAAACGTCTGTCTGCGAAGTAATTTTCTTGTATTTCATACCTGCCGACACCCACGCTTGCAGGTTGGGGCGGTCGCTATTCTTCTCAAACATGTAAAGAAAGTCATGCTTTGAAGGGTGTTTGTAGTTGCGTTCGTTCATCTGTCCCCAGCGAAAACCTGCTTGAATGTCTATCGGCTTCGTGGCTTTCTTGGAGATAAGGTTGATCACAGCACCTGAAGCACGACTTCCATAGAGCGTGCTGCTGGCACCTTTCACAATCTCTATGCGATCTATAGCGTGCAGATTAAAACGCTCATAGTCAAGGTTTCCCGCCATTTCTCCCGTCATTCGTTCGCCATCTTGTAGGAAAAGCACGTGTCGGGCATCTAATCCTTGCATCGAAATCTCGTTGCCAAAGCCCACTTTCTGGATGTTCATACCGGGTGTTTCCTGCTGGAGCGCATGTTGAAGGTCGCTGTATCCGGCATCCACTAAAGCTTTTCCACCCAGCACTTGCGTAGTAACGGCCGATAGTTTTATAGGGCGTTCAGTACGGGAACCTGTTACAACAACATCATTCAGGTGCATAACATCCTCCCGCATCACAATATTTATTGTAGTGTTCAGAGGCAGTTGTATATCTCCAGAGACTGAAATATAACCTACAGCTGTAGTCTGATAGTGGTAAGTATCTCGCCTTTCAATGTTGAAAACGGCTTCTCCTGTAGCATCGGTCACGGCATTAAATTCTGCTTTAGTGCTGTTTTTGGTTGTAAGCGAGATATAAACACCTACCAAAGGTTGCTGTGTTCCTTGTTCTTCTACTTTGAATTTTACTTGCTGCTGAGCCCATAAAGTTATGAAGCTGAAGCAAAAAAGCAGCGTAAGGAATAGTTTTTTTCTTCTCATGTGCACTTTTTCTATACAAAAAGAAATGTGGATAATACATGCATTACCCACATTTCTTTCATGTCATTATGTAGAGATGTGGTTACTACAGACCATGTTCCTCTTTGTATTTCTTCAAATCTTCTTCATATTTCTTAAAGTCTTCATCGTATGTTTTGATGCGATTTTTATCAATGGTTTGCAGGAAACACTCCGAACGCACATTCATCATGTTGTAGTTAACGATGAAGTTTATCTGATGAGTTTTCACGTTGAGATAACCATCAACCTTGGCGCCGCTACCCTTTGAAACAGCACCCGTACCCTTATCATCGGCAGAAACCACGCCATCAACTCCTTTAAATTTCAACCATCCGTCACCACTGTACTCGTCTTTCTCCCATGAATTAAGTTGCATAAACTTGCACAAGCTGGTGAAAGTAATCTTTAGTGGCATATTGCCTACGGTGAAGTTAAGTAACTGCAAGCGTAAAGTTTTAGCATCCTCCCACGCAAATCTGAATTTTGTGGGGCAGCCTTCGGGCAACAAAGTCTTGTCATCGCCGTTGAGTGTAGCTTTTGTAGATAGAACAATGTCACCATCAAGAATCTGATGTGCAGTCTCAATGCTACTCTCATCTACAGGCCGTTCGTCAAGATTGTGGTCACTGCTGCACCCCATTAGGGTGAAGACGGCTATGAATAGGCCGCCCCACAATAGACATTTAAATTCTCTTTTCATATCTTTATTACTTCGTTCCATCAAAAGTCACAGAAGCTGGGAACATTGGAAAAATGTCCCATCCCGCATAAGTTTCGATAACAAAATGTAATGACCCTCCTTGCAAACTTCCTGAAATATTACGCAATTTGATTTTTTGTTTCATAAAAGCAGTCTTCAGAATCCCCGCTTCTCTATTTTTAGCTGTTGGAGAAATAGTGCCATTTATGATATACACGGGAACATTGATAGAGATTGTTCCTGGCATTTTCCCTATTTTTTGGATTTCCCCTTGCAACAGATAAGTTCCATCTCCATTATCAGTCAATGAAAAAACCGTATTGGCAACATCATTAAAATGCTTACCATTCATCGTTACATTTGACAGCGTTCCTACATAATTTTCAGCATTTGCAGAAGCAATAAAACCAAATAAACATGTAAAGATAATAAGTATTGAGAAAAATTTCTGTTTCATTTCCTTAGTCTTTATTTCTTAATTTGTGAGATATATTTTTCATGTGTCCAAAAAATCCCTCGTATTTCAGGTTTGAACAAATCACCATACAAAAAGGCATCGTAATCAGAAAGGCGCTGTGGCGTGCGGTCTAAATAGAACTTCTTGATGAAACTTTTTGTTTCCTGTCGGTTGAAAACATCTTCAGTAATCACAAAAGTCGTATTCAAATCGGCATCTGGCACATAACCTCCATAATCATACCAATGCTTCAAGGTTGTGGGATAGGTTAATTTACAAGCAGGATTTAAGCGTCCTAACTCAATGGTACTTATACCTATAAAGTTCGAAAAATCAAGGGCTCTTAGCTTTGGAGCGACTAAGACACCCAGATGCAAAGCATGTAAGTCTGTCTTATTAGGGAGCTTTAAATTTTCAACATCCGGACAGTCTATAATCTCTACAAAAGATCCTACCATGTCACTCATTTCTTTATCCTTGTCGCGTTGGCCAAACAGCGTACTTACTGAAAGGTCTATATCACGCAGACCATCAACTTTTCTCACAGCCATCTCGTACAAGTCATGTGCATCTTGTGTGTTGATGATGGATGTCTTTACATTCTGTAGAAAGAGTTTCTGTAGCTTACTGCTCACATAAAAATAAGGCAATGGCAACTTTTCTTTGAGTATAATTCTGCAATCTATGCCCTCCCAAGATGGATTGGAAACTATATATTGTATCCCTTCGACTGAAGTTGGTTGTTGCGCTATCGTAGCTCCTGCAATCAAATAGAACGTTTTTGATTTGTCGGCTAAACTCAAATGCTTGCTCAAGTCAACATGCTGTCCGTCAGAAGCCATAATTGATGGGAACGTTTCCTTGATATATTTTAGGACAGCTACATCAGGTATGGTGCGCAATGTGTTATAAGGCTGTACCTTTCCGTGCTCATCGACCATCTTCATTTCAACCTTTCCACTCGCAATATCATTTTGGTTGTGACGATAGAAAGGTACTAAATCACGGCTGTTGAAACGTGCTGTGGCAGGTAACAAGAGCTTATTGATGGAATGTTGGGGCGTAACGGTTTCCTCTCCGTTCTCAGCCACATCCACCTTCACCAAATGATGGAAGTCATAAATCTCATTACCTGTAAGATCAACGGCGATGACTTTCGCCGGAATGGAGTCAAAGTCGAATACGGGGCCATAGCCATTGTTGGCGAGTTTCAACTCGTGGAGGTTTGGGAACACGTCAAGCCCGGTGAGGTCTTTCAACTTCGTTCCACTCAAATCAAGCGATGTAGTGTTATTGACAAGATCGTTAAGTGCTAACTGACCATTTTCATTAAAGGTGTAACCCTTTCCTTTCAAGATGTTTACTAACTCTACATTTTTCAATGCTTTTGAACTGTAAGAGGGTGCATCGTTCTTGTCACTACAAGAGAACAAGGCCAATACACATAGTGCCACGAGGGACAATAAAATTGATTTCTTTTTCATGACTATAATTATATTGGTGCAAAGGTAGAACTTAAAAATAGATAAAACAATACCCATTTTTTAGGATTTTTTTATAAAATAGAGTCCTATTTGACTATTCATTTCCGTAAACTTCCCCTCGTTTGAGTATAGGTTTTCCATCGATTATATTTCTATACAGCCTTAAACAAATCGTATTTTCACTTTGTTTATTTCTGTTTTTTCATTATTTTTGCACAGAAGTAATCGTATTTTAAGCCGTGACAACAGGCTTTAAGAAGGAGAAGAACGTATGAAAGCATATCATTCTTTAGTCGTTTTTATCATTATTTTGGCTTGTGCAGCATTGTCGAGCATGCACAGTTATCGCAGTGCTGAACGTGAAATGGTGGCCGATATGAATCAAGCATTGAGGCAAACATTGGCAGAGAAACACGATGAGGCTATCACTTTAGACACGATTCAGGCCTATCGCAGTTATCTTCGCATAGCTGCTTTGCGCAAAAACTCTATCGTTTGTTATGCCTTAGGGGATGAAGATAACAGACTTTCTACCCAACCTATGCGTAGGAAAGGGATGAAAGCAGACATCGAGTTTCAGGGACTTGCTAATTGTTCGATGGCTTCTGTGTTTGCCTTCTCCGACCAGCGACTGCCACTTTCGTTTTCTGCAATGGCCTTGTTGTGGGCACTTTTCTCCATTGGTTACTTCAAACGTCAGCACAAAGGCATGCAAGTCTATGGAAATTTAATGTTCTCTGAGGCCGAAAATCGCTTTTATACGCTGAGTCATCAGATGGTGAAACTCACTCCCATGCAACATGCTTTGCTTCTCATGTTCTTTCAAAACCCACGCCATCAGCTTACGAAACAGCACATCTGTGAAGCCCTTTGGCCGAAGAAACCCGATGCAAGCGACACACTTTATACGCTTATCAAGCGCATCAAACCTGTGCTTGAAGCTGAAGGAAGACTGAAAGTCACGTCGGAACGTGGACGTGATTATCGGCTCGAAATAATGAAGTAGGGGACTGGTTTATAACACTTCATTTCTGCTGTAATTGCTTTTGTCAGCCTGTTGTCAGACAAATGTCAGCCTTGTTTTTTGTGTTTTATGATGCACTCTGCCTAACTTTGCATCATAAAATGCAAGCCAATGGAAAAACAAATCTTGTTGATTGTAGACTTATTTTGCAGTTATCGTGTTGCAAATTGGAGTTTTACATTGAGTTTTCTACGTCCTTTTATGGTGCATCCAAAGGACTTTCATACACATTTATGTAATGCTTTGATTCGTAAAGGCATGTGGGCTCGCAATGCCGATAATGGCAAGCTGCAGATATTGAACACAGTATGGAGATGGCATTGGGGTAAAAATTGTCATGCGATGGACGGGAATTTGCGGCATGAAGACAAGCAGAAGGGATATTGAAATGAAGAAACTATTGCTTTTTATATTGTTGTTTGTCGCTGCCTGTTGTGGCGTTATGTTTCTCATTGTGCCCGATCGGCGAGCGCCACAACAACGATTTAAGGAGGGGATGGACTTCGAACAGTTCAGTGTTTATACAGACTCCGACTTTGGTTATCAGTTTGAATATCCTTCGTTTTTGCGCCAAGAATTTGTTGAAAGCTATGGATGCGGCCACGTGCAGTTTGGATATCATAGTGGCGTTGATATCGTTATGGAGTGCAAAGTGGTGCCCGAGAGTGTCTACACCTATCGAGAATGTAACTTCGTTAAACGCGGACGGCTACAAGATATGCCTGATATTGCGTTTGCTTCTCATTATATTCGGAAGGATAAACGTTGGTATGTTTTGACGCTGTTCTATCCCTTTGACTATCGTAAAGCTGTAGGGCGGATTATTTACAAGATTCAACATTGGCAGGCTGCGCAAGCAAATGGTGAGCCACTTCAGCGGATATTGCGCTCGAAAAGCAAACAAAAACATGGTGCAACGCACGAGAATCAGTGTGCGAGATGAGACAAGAAACATCGCTGTTATTTTTCGGTTGAATGAGGTTTCCTATCGCTCGGTTTTTCTAAAAAGCTTGAGAGATGATTTGAAGCAAGTCACATGGGAAAGTAAAGTGCATGATTTCATGCGGTAAAGTGACGGAGATTGCGTCGTGAAATGAGGCATTTTGTGGGATGTTTTGATGCAGTTTGCAATTTGCTTTGCTGATGATGGCAAGACGATGTGCAAAAGAGAATCACGAAAGATAGCGCATGTTCAGTCAGGTTATGACAGTTTATAATCCCCTTTTCTTTGTGATGCAGACAGAGCTTTTTAGGATAAAATCTTTCGATTTATTTTGTTTTTCTCTCAAAATCACTTACTTTTGCAGCGGAGTTTGTCTGTATGTGAGAATCATTCTCGTTCATTAAGGCGAGAAAATACTAACAGAAAAGACAAATCTTCGTAGTAGCCTGTTGTATATACTCAGGCCGTTTATCTCGGGGTTGACTGGATTTGACGGCGAGATGAAATGGTACGTAAGCACGCGGAGCCTCGATTATTCGCTCCTAAATCAGAGTAGTCAAAAAATTAATTGGCGAAAACAATTACGCTCTCGCTGCCTAATCGAAGCATAGTAGATTAC
>ERZ772909.219-NODE-219-length-38679-cov-36.379634_pt1 | contig 38679 bp, 26 predicted proteins | sample MGYA00511137_ERZ772909 | MGnify/ENA primary metagenome ERZ772909 (study PRJEB29015, sample SAMEA2738095) | human oral metagenome | biome: human oral; feature: human-associated habitat; material: saliva | place: China | collected 2270 ... | reverse complement strand
ATTAGAACCTATGGAAAACAGATGGATTTTTTTGCACTTCGATTTTGAAAGTGCAGTATATAGAGGAGATTCTCAATGTTCTTTTGAAGTTTGCTTTCAAGATGGGAGTGCGTACTTTCAATTGTAGCTTCAAAATAAAAGTCTATTTCACCAACTTTCAAGCTGAACTTTCAAAATCGAAGTGCAATAAAATTCTGTATTTGATTTGGTTATCTCGGGTGGGTTTATTACTTTTGCTTTCAAACAATACTTCTCACTAATACTTCTCATTAGTACTAGATAAAGACTGATGGTATTTCTCTCTCAGATGCACATGTGTTTCTCGTTGGTGAAACCTGTAATTCTGCAGCGAAGATGCTATTGCTCTTTACTGAAATCTAATTTCTAACCACCGTAAACCTTTCTATGGCTATGGCACACTTCCATTTTCCTTTTTTGATGTTGCGCAAAGTCCATTTTTGTGGATTGCTGCTTTTCTTTTGCTTTTTGATGGCTGGTTGTGGCACCATCGAACTCCCGGATGAACCTCAACAACAGACAAAACCCCACAAAGTAACGATTTATACGCGTTCTAGTTCGAAAGAAGCAGTAGTGCTTCCCATAGATGTTGTTGCTTTCTCTGAGAATGGCAGTTATGTGACGCACCAGCGTCTTACAAAATCAGAGGATAAACTGACGTTATCGCTCAGCGAAGGTAAATATCGATTAGTGGCATTTTCAGGAGTTGGCAACTACATTTTCCCCAACGGAGGTGTCACGCTGAAAAGTACAATTAGTCATAGCGTTCTAGCCGCTAATGTCGTCGCCACCGCGTCATCCGCTGGTACACAGTTACCCGCAGGAATTGCATTGATGCGCGGAGAAGCAGAAGTGGAAGTGGGGAAGAAACGCAACGCTGTAGACATCATCTTAGGACACACGATGAGTGCGGTGGAGTTTCGTCTTTCGCAGATTCCTCAAGAAGTAGAACAGGTGCGTGTGCGTCTTTCTTCACTTTATGGTGCTATCAATTGGGAAGGACGTTATGAGCAACCCAACGCAGTGACTTTAAATGCGCAACGTGCAGAAAATGGCGATTGGGTTGTTCCTCAAAGCTATGTTTTTCCCACGACGAGTGAACGCACCGTTGCCACGATTGCACTCATCACTCACGATGAAGAACAAAACTATGCTTACACGCTTGAACAACCACTCACGGCTGGCACGCCTTATCGCTTTTTGGGGGCATTTCAAGCCGAAGCCAAGCATTTTACTTTGGCGGGAAATCTCACAGCTACAGAATGGCGTCCTATTGTGGAGCAACACTTCTCCTTTGGTAGCAATTCATCGGGTGTTGGTGACGGCGAGTCCAATGAATTGCAACCGAATGTGCCCGTTCCACCCAACGTTCCCTCCCCTGTAGAGCCAAAACCGCGTCCCAATCCTTCTCATCCCAATCTTCCAAGTGAGGAAAATTTGGTAGGTTTTCCTCAAGTGGGCACACTTTGGAAAGGAAAGTTCTTGGTGGCTTCGGTGCATCGCATCACAGACACAGAAGCAGATGTGATGTTGTTGGCAAAAGAGCAACAAGAAGATTCGGAATCAGCCAATTCCACTGAGGGAGGAGCAAATGATGCAGTGAATTATGCCGCGGAATACAAGGAAGATGGTGAATCGAATTGGAGTATTCCTACGAAAGAAGAAGCAGCCATCCTAGCGAGAAATTTCAACGGCGAGGCATTAGAAGCTGTAAATAAATTGCTAGAAAGCATCCGTGCCACCCCAATTTATGTTGAGGTGCAAGGGAAAAAAATACGCTATCTGTGCGATGAAGGACGATATAGTTTTGTGTTTGCCGAAAAACCTGAAATTCATAAGGGGTCAACTAAAAGTCGCAACTTCGTGATACGTTTGATTAAACACGTTCGTGTTCATAAACAATAGTGTGCAAATCATAGTGTGTACAACTAATACCGCGCAACCCATTCATCGCTTTTGCTTTTTCAAAAAAGCCTTTGCTCTCTCCAGCATTGTGTCTACACCCTGTTGATAATCTTTTCGCGTAATCCCCACAGCAATGTCGGGTTTAATGCCAAACTCCGTGTGTTGCATTTTCGTATTATAGATAGGACTTGCAGAAAAGCGGATGCTCCATCCTCCAGGAAGTTCTGAAGAAAAAGGCAACCCCGAGCCACCTCCTGTTTGATCGCCCATGAAAGTCACATTCGGCAAAGCCTTCATATACATTACAAACGCGTTCGCAGCACTGTAGGTGCGACGATTTGCCAACACCACAACAGGTTTCTGCCAACGAAGTCCCTTCCCTGGCTTCAGTACAATGGGTTTCGGAGTAGAAAAATCCGAGTGACCAGGACCTGTTTTGTGAGAAATATACCCCACAACTTTCTCTTCGTTGGTGAACACTGCCGCGAGGGTCTCAGCAGAGGTTAGATAACCTCCGCCATTGTTGCGCACATCCACAATCAGTCCATCACAAGTGGAAAGATAACGCATAATTTCGTGCAGATTTCCCGCACCGAGTGCCATATCAAATGAAGCACAACGAAGATAGCCCACATTATCATCAAAGATTTTATATTGCATCCCCGAAGCCAAACGGTACTCATCGGAAGAACCCAGAGCGCGTCGCAGCAAACTGTCGCTAAAATTCATAGGATAAGCCTCATACCAGCGCGTATAGCGCGCTGTGTTTTGAGGTGACCAAAGATTGACGTGTCCATCGCGGAGCTCGCTGCACATTTTCCCCAACACCTGAAAGAGCGCTTGCGGCGACATCGAGTCCGAAATCTGTTTGCTATAGCGTTCGTGCACCTCGTTCCAGTCCAAACCATACTCTTTGTGTTTAAAATCAAAGAAACAATAGTGACGATCGATAGTGCGCCAAAGCGATTCAAAGTCATCTCTCGGAAGAGTGCCAAATCCTTCAGAAGAAATGCAGGAATTTACGAGGAAAATCGAAAGAAAACAGCAGAGTGCAGTGAGCAGTCGTTGCGTAGAAAACCAGAAACGCATCATTATTTCGGAATTTGCAATGTTGTGGAAAAACCTATGAGGAGAGAATGTTGCCAAGCGTGACGATCCAGATGGTGCGCAGTACTTTGTCGAAGGTCAGCCTTGTAGCCGAAGGTCAAACTGTTGCGACCAAAAGGAATAGACAAAGTAGTTATCAACCGCAGCGAGGGAGCATTGAAGGGATACGACAGCAACACGTTGTCGTCCGTATGTCCCAGCGTGAAAATCTCATAATACGACTGACCATAATGGGGAGAAAAGAAAACTCCCATCAGAGGAATGTCGCATTGTGTGCGCCACGTCCAGCGTTTTTTCCACAGCGAAAACTGACGCGTAGCCACCGCTGAAGCCGATAAATCGATAGCAGCGCGCATTTGTCCTGGATTGTTACCATTGCGCGTGTTGTAAGTTCCCCCCACGTGCGCCCCAAGCAAACCACCCACCGCAATATTCCAAGTGGGGAGCGCAACACAATGATAATGTTGTCCATAGTTGAGTTGAAATTCACCATCCCACGTTGTTGCAGTTTGAGAAACATTGGTGAGATGCGATGCGTAGAAATCGAAGAAAGTCAGCTGACTCCATCGTCCCTGCGCACGTTCCAGCGTTCGTTCGCCAATTCGCGTAAAACCCAACGCACTCCCTTTGTAGTCCAACGGAGATAAATAACTGTCATAGATGTGATTAAGTCCCACACCCAAAAGGTAAGTTTGTTTCAAATCCCCCGAAACCACAGGCTGTCCAGTGAGAATTTCACCCTCTGGAGCAGCAATAGTGGAAGACTCAGTCGTAGCTTCCGTTTCGTGTTCGATGAAAGCCCTATTTATTTGTTGGGGGAAGGGAAAGTCCTTATTTTCTGCTGCGAGCGACAGCGGAAGGCAAGCCCACAATGTGAGGAGAAGAAGGCGCATAAGGTTGATATTTAGGGAGAGAAGATTCGTTGCCGTAAGCATCCATTGCCACAACGGCATAAACATCGTGTAGTCGCGTTGGAAGCGCAGGAGTATAGTCGAAAGAAGTGTTGCGCAAATGATGAGCCACCAACTGCGCACCACGAGGAGAAAGACGATAAATGTTGTACGCCACCGGAGTGTTGTCTGCAACAGGTTGCCAAGAGAAGCGCAGAGTCTGTCCCACAATGTCAGACGTCCATTTCGGACTCGCAGGAGCAATGCTGTCTCGCCACGTCATTGCAGGAGACAAAGCCGGTTGTTGATAAGCATCCGTCACAAAATCGAGCAGCCCCTTCACGTTGTTGAGCAAGAAACGACTGCGAAAATACGCCTGTCCTCCCATCCCCATTTGTCGCGTGAAATTGATTTGTCGCACCACGCGTTGCACCTCCCAGTCTTTCTCTCGCGCATCGAGAAAATAGATGCCCAATCCCGGCACAACCGGCCGACCATTACAATATTCTTGCCAATTCACGGCAAAAGGATAGAAATGTTTTCCATCAAAATACATCATCGGGAAGAGCATATCCATCCATCCATCGCGCAACCACGCCTGCGCGTCTTGGTTCACCGCATCGCGCGCATTCCAACCAAAAGATTGATGAAGTGGAAGATCAGAATATTTCCCAATTGGAGAGCACGACATCTTCACCCACGGGCGCACACTTCGCACCGCTTCAGCCACTTTGCGCACCGTTCGCGTCACATTCTCGCGACGCCATTGTGCCTTAGGTTGTCCGTGTCCATAGAGCGCATATGTTTTGCTGTCGTTAAAAGGAATCTCCTTTTCGGGATAGCGAATATAGTCCAAGTGAATACCATCCACCTCATAGTTTTCCACAATCTCCTTCGCCATTGCAGCAATGTATTCAGCCGTACCTGGTCTGCCTGGATCCATCATCCACTTGTCACCAGCGCGCACACACAAGTCGGGACGTCGCGCAGGAAGCGACTTTTTGCCCAGTTGTTTTGCCAAAGCCACCGAACAGATGGGATAAGCCACCAAGTAAGCGTGCAATTCCATGCCGCGACGATGCGCTTCTTCCACCGCAAAAGCCAGCACATCATAAGGCGGTGCCACTCCTGGAGTGCCAGAGAAAGCACCATCCCACGGTTCATAGCGCGAAGCATAAGCCGTTGTGGAGCGCAGACGCGTTTGGAAGAGAATCGTGTTGATGCCTGCCCGTTGCAACTCATCAAACGTCTTGCACAATAGTTGTTTCTGCAGTTCTGCCTTGTAAGCCGTTTGTGCATATTGATGCCCCGGCCAGTCCATTCCCCCCAGCGTGCAAAACCACACCGCGCGCACTTCGCGCTGAGGTGAAGGAACAAGGTAAGACTGCGCCGTCATCGGAAGAAGACAACTCAACCCCACCAGCATCGAGAGGAAGTATTTTGGAAAAAAAGGAGAGAAAATTCGAGAGATAACTCGCATATAAATAGATAAAACTAGTCGTATTATTTGATTTCTTGCAACTGCGCAGGCAATTCTCTGTGAGGAAAACCAGCGTGGAGCAATTTTTTCACCGCATCTTTGGCTTTTTTCTTCTTACCCACCGCCAACAACATTTCAGCGCGTGCCACTTGATATTGCAGATTTTGAGGATTTTCTTTCACCAACACCTCCCAATCTGCCAGCGCCGCTTCTTCATTTGCCATTGCGCGGTGCAGTTTTGCGCGCGCCACGAGCGGTTCTTCATAATTTTCATATTGCAACGCCGAGTTGAGCCACATCAGGGCTTCTTCCTCGCGGTGAAGAGCCTGCAAAGCCTGAACCATAGGTAGCAGAGCTTCGAAGGCATTCGCTTCTATCTTCAGCGTACGTTTGTAGGCTGCAACAGCTGCATCATAATTTTTGAGTGCGAAATAGCAATCACCCAAGAGGGTGCAAACATCCATCTCTTCGTGAGGAGAAAGTTCTGGTTTTTGTTGCAAAAAAGCCTGTATGCTGTCCGCTGCCAACTGATATTTCCCCAATTGATAGAGCGTGTTGCAGTGCCACGTACAAGTTTCGTTGAGAAGCGATTGCAAATTTCCATTGGTACCTGCTTCAAGCGAAGTTTTCACATTTCCCTTTTGTGCCAACTGCCGTGCAAAATCCTCTCTCACCTCACGCAAAGTGCGGTCAGCATCGTGCCATTGTTTGCGCCAGTAGTAGATTTTGGCAAGGTTCAGACGCAACACAGCGTTGGTTTCTGCTTTTGGACGCAGGCGCAACGCACGTTCTAGTTCGTGCTGCGCTTGTGACAGTGAGTCTTTGCGCAATAAAAAGAAGGCTTTCGCCACCGCTTCGTTGTAATCAAGCGAATCTTGTGTCGCCAAGGCACGGTCGCGCGCCATAATGCGCTGTTTGCTCATCGGGTTCTCGTTGGGACTAGCCTTTGTCACGCGTCCCGTGTGCAAATCGATGGCTGTCTGCGCAAACACAGTGGAACCCCAACCGCTGCCCAGTGCAACCACGCACAACACGAGGAGAAAATGTCGAATCTTACGCATATAAATATGAGCGTTATTTTATGAATGTTGCTAACCGCCACTCTATCTCAGTCCCCGAAGAGAGAATGCATCAGTCTTCTTCCAAAGCACCTTTGAGAACCTCATCGATGGCGGAAAAAATTAAATCCGCTTCAAATCCGCGAGAGGCAGCGTGACGCACCAATTTTTGAGAAGCCGCAAACACCGCTTGTTTGTCGGAAGCATCGAAGCGAAGTGAGCGCAATTTTGTAGCAATCACCCCACGGAGCACTTCTTTGTACGCTTCGGGTTCTATCATTTCTGCAAAAGCCTCAGTGATGTCACCTTGTGGGATGCGTTTCAACCGCAGTGCTTGTTGCATTTTGAGTCGTCCCCATCGGTCATAGGCCAATTTATCGTGTACAAAAGCGCGTGCATAGCGTGCAGCGTCTATGTATTTCTCATCCTCTAGCGCATCGAGCACCAGTTCGCGGTCAGCTGCAGTGAGTGGTGTCTCACACAACTTTTGTTCGATGTCGAAACGACAACATTCGCGCCGCGCACATCGGTCGGTTGCCCACGACCACGCCGTGTCTTTGTCCGTTATCTTCATATTGAATGGGGGAGCTGGGGGAGGAGGATTAGGGGAAATGAGAATTTATCGTTTGAGGAGGGCGCGTGCCACAAACCAGGCGTGTTGCGCAATGGTTTTGGTGTGTCCGAAATGGTGTGTCATAATGCGGAAACGCTCTTTGAGCGATGCACGGTGATTGCGTGTCGTCATCCCTTCTGCCAAATAGTCGGCCACGATGAGGTGTGTGTTGTGGAGGGGGAGGGACTCGGCTTCTGCGCGCTGCATGATACGGATGCACCAATCGTAGTCGGCAGAAAAGCGATAGGACAAATCATAGTTGATTTCGCGTCCAAAATCGGCGCGCACGAAGAAGGCTTGGTGGCAAACGAGCATTCCTTGTTGGAAGCTGCGCCACGTCAATTTTTCTGGGGGCGAAAGACGGCGGTGACGGAGGAATTGCCCTTCGTTGTCTACCAAATCGGTATCGCCATAAAGCACTGCCGGCAACTGTTGTGGGGGATAATTCGCTTCGGCCACACTGCGCGCAATGTCACTGAGGGTGGTTGAGGTGTGAAAGCAGTCGCCTGCGTTGAGAAACAACACATAATCGCCCGATGCTAGTCGGAGCGCTTTGTTCATCGCGTCATAGAGTCCTTTGTCGGGTTCTGAAACGACCACCAACTTGTGGAGAGTTTCGCTTTCTTCGCTCTGCTTTTCCCACAGGTGCAGGAGGTTGAGCGTGGCATCTTTCGAGGCTCCGTCAACAATGAGATGCTCCACGTGAGGATAGTCTTGCTCGCGCACGGATTGCAAGGTGCGCTCTAAGGTGTCGGCTGCGTTAAAGCAAACCGTGGCTATGGTGAAAGTCATATTTGAGGTTGGTTTTTCTAGAGGGGCTAGCTTTTCTAGAGGTTCTAGGTCTTCTAGAGCATCTAGTGTTCCTAGGCCTTCTAGAGCTTCTAGTTCTTTTCCTTGGTAGATGGCGAGATATTGTTGCGCCACGCTCTGTTGGGAATAGCAGCGGTGCACCTTTTCCAGTGCCGCTCGTTGAAGCACGGCTGCATCTGCTTGAAGCACCCAGTGCAAACCTTCGGCCAAATCTTGGGTGTCTTGCGCACGCGCCACATAGCCGTTGGTGTGGTGATCAATCATCTCGGGAATGCCGCCTGCTGCAAAACCTACGCAAGGGACTCCGCAGGACAAAGCTTCCATGATGGTGTTTGGCAAATTGTCGGACACCGAAGGAATGACAAATAAGTCGGCCGCATTGTAAATCTGCACTATCTGATCCACATCTTCGGTATAGCCCACCGGAAAAACCGGTACGTCAAAAGCAGATGTGTATTGTTCGGCTGCCCCCCCCAAGATGAGCAAGGCTGTGTTGCTGCGATAGTGGGGATGCGCTGCCAACAATTTTTGGAAAGCCTCAATCAGATAAGGCCCACCCTTGCGCACATTCGTGATTTGTTGCGCCACGAAAAGCACGATTTTTAACTCTGGATTCGTGGGGAGTCCCAATTTTTGGCGTGCTTCTCTGCGATTTCGGGGACGAAACACCTTCGTGTCAATGGCATTGGGGATGCTCACCACCTTATGCCCCTGCGACAGACGAGCCATTTGCGCTTGTTCGCCCAACCAACGACTGCAGGTCACAAATGTGATGTGGCCTTGTCGGTAAACCTTTGCTTTGCGCTGCCACACCTGGTGAGACAAATCATTGCACGCAGGTTGAGGAAGCAGCGGACAGTGCCCACACTCATCGTGAAAGCCCACACAATCCTCGGCATAGTGACAAATGCTTGATACAGGCCAAAGATCGTGCATCGTCCACACCACGCGCTTTCCGCTTTGGAGAATACGTTGCAAGCCCTTGAGGGAGAGCCAACCTTGATTGACCCAATGCAGATGAATCACATCGGCCGCCTTAAATTCGGGGCGAGAGGTGATGTCTGTGCCTGCGTTGGCGATGTCTACCGCAAAAAGTCCTTTGCGCGAAAAGCGCAGATGAAAGAAAATCACGAGTCTTTCCCAAAGGAAACACCACTTGAGCCACCAACGACTGTTGGGGGCATAAACGCGAGGGTCGCTAGTGGAACGATTGCGCACCAACATTGTGGCCTCCACGCCATTGGCGCAGAGAGCATCCATGAGTCGGTGTGCCGCCACGGCCGCACCTCCTGTGGATTCGCTGGTGTTTACAATGAGAACTTTCATCCAAGTGAGAATAGTATATCTGACAAAAGTAACCAAAAATGTGGAATTGACCAAATCAAATGCGTGTTTCATAACTATATGCAGGTCAGAACTCAGGCTTAGTGCCGTTGTCCTCCTACTAGGTATATGGGTGGAAAAGGGGCAAAGAGTGAAAAAAACGCGGAAAAGTGACATTTTAATTTTGAATATCGTTTATTTTGCTATCTCCATCTATTATTTTGGATGTGTAAAATGGCTTTGTGCAGTCGTAGTAGGTGTCCCCCAAGGTCTAGTCGATAATTCAATTGCGCTTCTCTCACGCGCGTGCATACGCGTTCGTGCGCGCGCCTTCCAACAGCGATGTTGTTTTTTTGCTGTCACAAGTGTCACACACGGAGAAAAAGTTGGTGGAAAAACGACAATTTTGGGAGCTATTAAAGCGAAAAAATGCCCTATTTCATTATCTTCTCCAGCATATTTTCCTCGATTGAAACGCTTATTTGTTAAAATATATCCTAGATGATCCCGTAACAATCTGAAAAACAGGGTGATGCAAATATCCGTGTGACACTTGTGACAGCAAAAACACAAAAACTCTTGTAATGCGCGTATACGCGTGCGCGCGTAACGCGTAGATTATAGGTATTTTTACATTTCGGAATCTTGGCTATTGATTTGCGTTTCGTTATGGAGTTTTCCCACATCAGAATGTTCATAGAAAACAACACGTCGTTTTGGTGAAAACAACACGTCGTTTTAAAGAAAACAAGCACTCGTTTTATGGAAACATCACGCCGTTTTGATGAAAACAACACGTCGTTTTGATGAAAACAACACGTCGTTTTGATGAAAACAACACGTCGTTTTGGTGAAAACAACACGTCGTTTTGATGAAAACATCACGTCGTTTTAAAGAAAACAAGCACTCGTTTTATAGTAAACAACCCATCGTTTTGGTGATTTTGTGTTGATTTTTATCTCCCTTCAGCCGAACAAAACAGCCTAAATTTCAAGCCTAGACGACAAAATAATCGCAAACGACAGAAATTTGTCTATTTTTGTGCGAAAAGATTTGGGAGAATGGAAATAAATTTCCAACTTTGCAGTGAAGGTTACGAGTTGCCGTCGCGGGCACTCTTCACCATCTCGACATAAACTTAACAATTTAAACGTAACGACAACTATGCAAAAGTATCTTTGCGAGCCTTGTGGCTATATTTACGATCCCGCAGAAGGAGATCCCGATTCTGGTATTGCACCCGGCACAGCATTTGAAGACATTCCAGATGATTGGTGCTGCCCCATCTGTGGAGTAACGAAGGAAGACTTCGTGCCCTACGAAGATTAAAAATTACCTCCGCTGGAGGAATTATCATTGCATTCCCCAATTTGTCGTCGCAAGTTGGGGAATGCCTTTTCAAAACTAGATTATCTAGAAGAACTAGATGGTCTAGATGAACTAGAAACTCTAGAACCCCTAGGCCCCCTAGAACTTCTAGAAAAACTAGAATCACTAGCCTCTCTAACAACAAACTATTTATCCCGAGCCACGCTTGCCGTGGCGAGCAAAAAAGGGTCTGCGACCCTCTAACGTCTAATCTCTAACGTCTAAATATGAATATCGGAGACAAACTTCCCGAGGTGTTAGGCCTCGATCAAAATGGCAAAGAAGTGCGCACCAGCGAATATGCAGGTCGCAAAGTAGTACTCTATTTCTATCCCAAAGATCAAACCCCAGGGTGCACGGCAGAAGCTTGTTCCTTGCGCGACAATTACACAGAACTCACCCAAATGGGCTATGAAGTGATTGGCGTCAGTGCAGACAGCGTGGAAAGTCATCAAAAGTTCATCGAAGCACATCAATTACCCTTCCGTTTGATTGCCGACACTGAAAAAACACTCATCAACGCTATGGGCGTATGGGGAGAGAAAAATCGTTACGGAAAAATCACCATAGGACTCTTGCGCACCACTTTTCTCATTGACGAAGAAGGAAAAGTGGAGAGCATCTTCACTCCTGGGCAAATTCGCACCAAAGAGCACGCTGCGCAAATCATCAAACGCGTCAAGGCTTAACCCCAAATCGGTTGACCGGAATGTAAAAAAACTCCCCTAAAAAAACTGGACAATGCAGTAAGCAAAAAATCGCCTATTTGGTGCGATTTTGTTGTGTAGACTTGAAAAAAACACATTGTATGCGTTTTTTTCTCTCTAAAACTGCAATGTCCAGTTTTTTTTTTATACCTTTGTCATGCGATTCTTGTAAGAACAAAAATCTCGATAAAAGCTCTATGAGAAACGCACGGGAGAGTAACGAAGAAAACGACATGATAAATGTTGCGTTGCAGTCTCCAAATGAAAACAAAATCCATTAAAATGTTTAATTATAAATCCAATCTTCAATGAAACAGATTTACCAATTGTTTGCTGCTGCTACCGTTGTTGTGGTGGGTGCAACAAATTTGGCTGCTCGCAACTGGACGCCTGGTAGCAATGCTGTTCCAGCTGATCAGGTTAAGGCTGGACAGACCTACGCATTGAAAGGTCTCGCCGCTGCAAATAGCGGAAAGGATCGCTTTTTGCAAGGTGAGGCTTTTGTAGAGAAAAACTTTGTCTCTACAGATGGTGTCTTCGAATTCGAACCCGTTACAGGACTTGAGAATGTCTTCTTCTTGAAAGTTCACGGCAGAACCACCAATCAGTATGTAGCCAACCCTGGTTCCAACAACTTCTACACCTCTTCCAAAAACCGTGCTTGGAAGGTGATGGTGAAAGCTGCTCGTCATGAGGAAAAAACACATGAGTATTCGTGGGCTACGCAAACTGCAGCTGGAACTGACACAACTGTCACGCTCACGGGTGTGCGTGCTTGGATTCAAGAGTCTATTGATGCAAGCACTGAAAATCCTAAAGTAAATACTTTCGATTTGAGTTCGCTCACTTGGCAGAATCTTTCTGATGCAAATGTCATTGTGTCTTATCAGTCTAAGGCGCCCAATAAGGTAGAGAAAGATGCAGAGTTCAACTTCTTGCTCACCAACAACGCTGGCGACCTCTCAGTGGCAAAGGGTACGAACTACGACCGCAACTCTTGGATTCTCGTTGAGGCTACAGAGAACAGCGCAAAAGAGGGTCTTGAGAATATGTTGGCAGAAACCTTCGGTGAGAACTTTGATCTCGAAGCACTTACTGCAAAAGGAAATTATGAAATAGGCGATAACATTGGTCAATACTCAAAGGCTAAGTATGACGCCTTTAAGGCTCTCTACGACCAAGCTCTGGCTGCGAAAGAAGACGGTTCTAAGGCTACGGATACTGAAATTGACGAACTCACAGACAAACTTCCTAAGGCTTTTGCTGAATTCAAACAGTCTGGTAAACCTCTCGGTGAAGGATACTACATCGTGCAGTCTTATCGTGGCGTGAAGGAAACAGGCTATGATGGTGGTGCACTCTATGACGAAGGTGCTGTTAACCCTAAAGGTAAGAACTTGAAATGGACCTATAAGGGTGAGAACAACGTCACTTACAACCCCAAAGCTGAGCTTGACTACAATTCTTTGAAGTATATCTGGAAAGTAGAAAAGGATGGACAGCATCCTGGCTACTTCTTCTTCAAGAATATGTACACCAACCGTTATATCGGTGACACTCCAGAAAAGAAGCAAAACCAAGTTCCTCAGATGACCGACACTCCTGTTGTGTCATACAACATTGTGGCTAACCGCAACCAACCTGGTTTCTACAGCTTCTATTCTCCACAACTTTGGAAAGGTGCTGGTCACTATTGGGGATACAACGGCGGAGACCGTTGGGAATACGGTGGCTTGCACGCTGGTAGTGACCACAACAATGTCGTAGTATGGGACTGGCAAGAAGCTCCTTCTGCATTCCAAGCTAAAGAACTCACAGAGAAAGAAGTAAATGCTCTCTTGAGCGTGGCTGAACAAGGCATCAACAATGACAAGGCACAGAAACTCGTGAACGAAGCACAAACTGCTATTGATCGTGGTTATCAGTATATGGCTGTCAATGAAGCTGGTACTCGCCTTGAATTTGCTAACTCTGGTGATATTACCAAAGAAAATGACCCAGGTCTTGTGACTTCTGCTGACCAGCTTAAGTCTCCAATGGCTGACAAAGAAGAAGGTACAGACTTGAACAAACTTCTCGACGGTGATGCAGGTACTTTCTTCCATTCAACTTGGCACGGTGATGCTGACGCTTGGAAGGGTGGTCACTACCTCCAATTCCAACTTCAAGCTCCTCAAACTGAACTCATGTTGAAGTGGGTGAAGCGCGACAATGGTCAATGGACGAATGGTCCTGTACCTTCTAAGGTGACACTTTGGGGTGCTAAGACTGACGAGGCTCTCGCTAAGGACAAAGAAGAAAAGACCGACGATGCTGGTACTACTGTGACAGACTTCGATGCTTGGAAGAAGCAAGGTTGGGACTCTCTCGGAGTTGCTACAATCTCTTATCCTTATGCCATCAAAATAGGCGATGCTACAAAGAATAACTTTGCTGGTTTTGCTCATTTCAATGTTCCTGAAGGTTACAAGAACTTCCGTATGGAGGTTATTGACCGTATAGGAGATGGTCCTAATCCAGATGGAAAGGGTAACCGCTACTTCAGTGGTGCTGAATTCCGTGTTTACAAGGGGGCTTTCGACAAAGTGAACTCTCTTATCGCTTCTGTACCTACTGCTGATGTGGATGCACTCAAAGCTGCTATCACTAAGGTAAACGGTGAATTGAAGGATAGCAAGGCTACTAAGGAAAGCATCGCTGAACTTCAAGCTGCTTACGACAAGTTCCTCAAGAACTATCCCGAACCTACTCGTGTGACTACTGCACTTACTGCTGCTAAGGCTATCGAAAAGGCTGCAGAAGAACAAACAGAAAACAAGAGTGTAGGTTACTACAAATCTGGTGCCAAGACTGCACTTAAGACTGTGATCGATCAAGTTGAAAATGAGTTCAACGCACAAAAGGCTAAGAAAGCTCCTAATGTAGAACAAATCAACAACTACATCGCTCAACTTGATGCTGCGCTCACTGAGTTCGCTAAGCAACTCATTATGCCAGAATCTGGTATCTACCGCATCCAAAGCACTTCTGCTGAAAAGGAACGTGCTGGACGTATGGTTACTGCTGTGAACTCTTCTCGCGAATCTAACTTGAAGATGCGTGGTCGCGTTGAAAGCAAGGATAAGAAGGGTCAATACGAAGATGAAGTTGGCTTCGGAAGCGTACTCGGTTCTTACTGGGATGTTCAAAAGGTTGATACTGGTTACACTTTGAAGAACCTCTACACTGGTCTTTATGCATCTCCTAAGGGTTCTATGATGACTCAGACTGACACTGCTTATGTCTTCAAAGTGCAATTCGCTAAGTATCCTGGTAGCTTCAACCTCGTGGCTCGCGAATCTGACGTTGATAGCAAGAAGATTTATATGAACGCTGAGCAAGATAACCTCGTGCTTTGGAACTCAGCAACTGGTCAAGATAACTCTTCTTTCGCATTTGTTCCTGCTGCTGAACAACTTGCACAAAAAGTCTTCGATGGGGAACAAGGTAAGATTACAACTTATGTTGATGCTAAGAAGCTTCAAATTGTAACGCTTCCTTTCAATGCTGATTTCGACGAGAAAGAAGGTAGCTTCTACACCGTTATCGGTCAAGATGCTAACAATATGATTCAGCTGCAGAAGGTTGCTGATAAGACTGTCCTCGAAGCTGGCGTGGCATATGTTTACGAACCTGCTGCTTCGAATGAAGAGAATAAGCTTTACCTCTATGCTGCTGAAGGCGTGACTGACTACACTAAGATGGTCTACACTCACACTCCTAAGGCTGCTGCTAATGGTCTTGTGCCTGTGTTTGAACATACCAAGCTTAATATTGACAATGGTATCTTCAACAATGACCGCACTATGGTTCTTCTCTCTGAAGAAAACGACAAGGCTTGGGCTAACACTGGTTACTTCACTAAGATGCCTCAAACCAACAAGAAGGGTGATAAGGAAATCGCTGCTGAAGGTCTGATCACTGCACTTCGCAATGTTCTTATCGTGAATGGCACTGCTGCCAAGGCTGGTGTTTACACGCTCTCTGGTGTTCGTGTGAACAACACTAACAACCTCCCTGCTGGTGTTTACATCGTGAATGGTCAAAAGCAAGTGGTAAAATAAGTGTGAAGCACTAAATCACTCTTTCTCCACTCGGAGAAACAACACAAATTTCACCCCATCTCTGCAAAGAGATGGGGTGTTTTTTTTGAAAAATCATAGGTGAAATGGCGGTTTTTGCAGAAAAAAGAACAGAAAAAGGGATAAAGTGCTGAGAAAATTGTATTTTTGCAAGATAACATAATCGTGTGCTAGCAGAAGTGGCTTCAAAGTGAGGCATTTTTATGATGCCGACAGGAGAAAAAACATTTGTGTTGGTGTACGCCCTTGTTCCTCATTGTTATGTCTATTCGTATAAAGAAAGTAACCACCTCAAAAGAGCTTAAGCAATTCATTCGTTTCAACTACGAGCTTTATAAAGATAACGAGTTTTCAGTACCTGAATTACTCGAAGATATGTTGGATACGTTTAATCCAGCAAAAAATGCGGCATATGAGTTTTGCGAAGCGGATTTGTTTTTGGCAGAACGCAATGGTGAAATCGTGGGTCGCGTGGCTTGTATCATCAATCACAAGGCAAATGCTACTTGGCAGACGAAAAATGCTCGATTTGGATGGATTGACTTTGTGGACGATTTGGAAGTGAGTCGCGCTTTGTTGAACCACGCTGAAGAGTGGGGGAAACAAAAGGGCTGTGACAAAATCATTGGTCCTATGGGGTTCACTGATCTCGATCCTGAAGGTATGCTCATTGAAGGTTTCGACAAACTTTCCACCATGGCTACCATCTACAACTACCCCTATTATCCCAAGCATCTAGAGCATTGGGGATATGAACGCGAGATAGACTGGGTAGAACGTAAAATCTTTGTGCCTGTGAATGGGCATGAAGCCGACCAGGAACGCTATTTCAATGTGGCGCGTCGTATGGGGGAGCGTTTGAAACTAAGAGTGCGTAAGTTTAAGACTGTCAAAGAACTGAAGACTGATGGCTACGTTTATAAGATATTTGACGTAGTAAATAGGGCTTATGCGCCTCTTTTCGGATTTAGTGAACTCACTCGCAAACAAGTAGACAAATATGCCGATGAATATCTAAAACTGCTCGACTTGCGTTTGCTCACCGTGGTGGAAAATGAAGAGGGAGAACCCATTGGAATGGGGGTTTGTATGCCGTCTTTAGCTCGTGCTTTGCAAAAAGCGAAAGGTAAACTCTTCCCTTTCGGCTGGTGGCATCTGCTGAAAGCTTTGAAATTCAAGAAGTCAAAGGTTGTGGAGCTGCTGCTCATAGCCGTGCTCCCTGAATATCAGAATAAAGGCGTCAATGCCTTGATGTTTGCCGACATTATCCCCATCGCAAAAGAACTTGGTTTTGAATACGCTGAGAGCAATCCTCAGTTGGAAACCAACCAACCCACGCAAGACCAGTGGAAGGCGCTCGACAACGAGGTGCACAAACGTCGTCGTTGTTTTCAAAAATCCCTGGTTTAAGAAATAGGAAGTGGATAGACATCGAATGCTCGATGAGGGCATCTTCTACCAACCTAGTTTTCGTTCCCTTTATGTTAAGTTCCTAACAGTTTGTTTATAGTTTATCTCTATGTCTGAACTCCTCGATGCTAACGTGCGTAATGCTGCCGATTATGGCGAAGATTCGATTCGTCATCTTGACGATATGACCCATATTCGTATGCGTCCGGGTATGTATATCGGACGTTTGGGAGATGGTGCACACGCAGAAGACGGCATTTATGTGTTGCTCAAAGAGAGTATAGACAACTCTATTGACGAATTCAACGAGGGTTTTGGTAAGAAGATTGAAATAGACATCAAAGACGATCTCACAGCATCAATTCGTGACTATGGTCGTGGCATCCCCTTGGGAAGTTTGGTGCCTGCGGTATCCAAACTCAACACGGGTGGTAAGTATGACAACGACCAATATACAGCTTCTGTGGGATTGAACGGTGTGGGTTTGAAAGCCGTGAATGCGCTGTCTAAGAAATTTATTGCGCGCTCGCATCGTGATGGACAATATCGCGAAGCCATCTTTGAAGGTGGAAAACTCGTTTCTGACGTGATGGGAGAAACGGAGGAAGATAATGGTACATTTATCTACTTTGAACCCGATGCTGAACTCTTCCTCAACTATCGCTTTCACAGTGAGTTTATCGAAACGATGTTGCGCAACTACACCTATCTCAACACGGGACTGGCTATCTATTATAACGGTCGTCGCATCATTTCTCGCAATGGATTGGAAGATCTTCTCACCGACAATATGACTGCGCAGGGCTTATATCCCATTGTGCATCTGAAAGGAGAGAGCATCGACATTGCTTTCACCCATACGGGACAATACGGCGAGGAGTATTATTCCTTCGTCAATGGTCAGCACACCACCCAAGGCGGTACGCACCAGAGTGCTTTCAAGGAACACATAGCGCGCACTATCAAAGAGTATTTCGGTAAAAACTACGAAGTGCAAGATGTGCGCAACGGACTTGTGGCAGCAATCGCTGTGCGAGTGGTGGAACCAATGTTTGAATCGCAAACCAAAATCAAATTGGGATCGCTGACAATGGCACCCGATAAAGATAAAAATGGTAATCCTTTTGCACTTAGTGGCGTGAGTGTCAATAAGTTTGTGGGGGATTTCATCAAAGAACAAGTGGACAACTATTTGCACAAGAACCTAGATGTTGCAGAAGTTATCCAACAAAAAATACAAGAAAGCGAGAAGGAGCGCAAAGCCATTGCTGGTGTGACGAAACTTGCTCGCGAACGCGCCAAAAAAGCGAATCTTCACAACAAGAAACTCCGCGACTGTCACGTGCACCTCAACGATGCACCCCCCAAACCCAAACGCGGACAAGATGAAGTGGTGGATTTGCGTTTCGACTCTAGCATCTTTATCACCGAGGGAAACTCCGCTTCGGGAAGCATCACGCAGTGTCGCGATGTCAATACGCAAGCTGTATTTTCGCTTCGCGGAAAACCGCTCAACTCTTATGGGCTAACGAAGAAGGTGGTGTATGAGAACGAAGAGTTCAATCTCCTGCAAGCTGCGCTCAACATTGAGGATGGATTGGATGGTTTGCGTTACAACAAAGTGATTATTGCTACCGATGCCGATGTAGACGGTATGCACATTCGCTTGTTGATGATGACCTTCTTCCTGCAATTCTTCCCCGATTTGGTGAAAAAAGGACACGTTTACATCTTGCAAACGCCTCTATTCCGTGTGCGCAACAAGAAGAAAGCTGAGAAGTCTGTAGCGGAAGAAGACAAAAAATCGACCGCGAAGGGAAAGAAAACGGTAAAAAATGCCGATTCCATCGACAAATCAGCGGAAGAACCCTTGAAAGCTGGCAAGACAAGTGGTGCAAAACGGAAAGCTGGTCGCACAGAGTTTGAAACTATCTATTGCTACAGTGACGAAGAACGTATGGCTGCGATAGAGCGCTTGTCTCCAAATCCAGAAATCACGCGATTCAAAGGATTGGGTGAGATTAGTGCCGATGAGTTTAAGAATTTCATCGGAGCCGATATGCGTCTTGAACCAGTTACGTTGCACAAGAGCGACAAGGTGAAAGAGTTGTTGGCGTACTATATGGGAAAGAACACAATGGAACGTCAGAACTTCATCATCGACAATCTCGTTGTAGAAGAAGATTTGGTGGAGGAAGTGTAGCTATGTCGGAAAAGGTTGCACTGCATCCTCTGATTTCAGTGTTAGCGTTCTCGTAGTTTTCAGATGACCTCGTCTTCTGTTCTCCACTTCTTCTCACTTGCTTATCTCTTCATCTAGTCTCCATACTTCGGAATCTTCTGGTTTCGTGTTTTCTCTTCACTCCGTGTAAGTCTATCCATATTTCGGAATCCCCTGATTTCGTTTCCCACATTCTCATAATAACTAGACCATTATCGCGTTATCCAACTATGCGCATTGCTATATTTCCTGGGAGTTTTGACCCCTTCACCATCGGTCACGCATCTATTGTGCGAAGAGGACTAGAGATGTTTGATAAAATCGTGATTGGGGTGGGGTACAACACGAATAAACGCTCCTTTCTCTCTCCAGAAGCTCGTGTGGAAGCTATCCAAAAAGTATATGCTTCAGAATCAAGAGTGAGCGTGGTGGCTTATTCCGACTTAACTGCTGATTTAGCACGTAGAGAAGGAGCCGGTTTTGTGCTTCGTGGCATCCGTTCGGTCAAGGATTTTGAGTATGAGCGCGATATTGCCAGTATCAATCATCGATTGTCGAGAGTGGAGACGGTGTTGCTTTTCACCGAACCTCAATATGCAGACATTTCCTCGACCATCGTGCGCGAACTTTTGGCTTTTGGCAAAGACGTAAGTGCTTTTCTTCCCCCAGTAGCGCAGAGCGACTAGCTTTGTCCAATGCACTTCCTGAGATGTTGGAGGATATACCCACAATCTCTCTGTTGTGCGATAACTTTCAACCCCTTCAATTCCTGCTACTCCCTCAGCTCTTTCATTTCCTTCAGCTCCTTCTACTCCTTCTACTCTTTCAACTTCAGACATTATCCCAACATTTATGCAGTCATATCGCTATTTCAGAATCATTCTTGCTAGTGTGATGCTTTTGCTCACCAGTGTGTCTTGCGGTTTTGCACAATCTCGTTCGTCTATTTCCGATGTAGATGTGACGCAAGTGCGCAAACTCCAGATGGCACAACTCGCAATTACACAACTTTATGTAGATTCTGTAAACCAAAAGAAAGTGGTGGAAGATGCAATCAGAGGAATGCTCGATAAACTCGATCCACACTCCGCATATAGTGATCCTGAGGAAACTAAGAAGATGAGCGAACCACTTGAAGGCAACTTTGAGGGGATTGGTATCCAATTTAATATCCTATCAGATACACTGGTTGTGGTGCAAACCATCAAGAAGGGTCCCTCTGAAAAGGTTGGAATTATCAATGGCGACCGCATAGTGTCTGTAGATGGACGTGCCATCGCTGGTGTGAAGATGCGCCAAGACAGCATTGTCAAATTGCTGCGTGGTCCGAAAGGAAGCAGAGTGAGACTAGGAATTGTGCGTCGCGGAGTGAAAGAAGTACTCTACTTCGTAGTGGTTCGCGACAAAATCCCTATGAACACTGTGGAAGCTACTTATATGATTGCTCCCGAAGTAGGTTATATTCGTTTCGACCGTTTTGGAGCTACCACAGGTGAAGAGATACGCAAAGCCTTGCAGACCTTGAAAAAGCAAGGAATGAAGGATTTGATTCTCGACCTTCAAGGTAATGGCGGTGGTTATTTGGGAGCGGCTGTGGATGTAGCAGGACAGTTCTTGCGTCCAGGTTCATTAGTGGTTTATACACAAGGTCGCAACCAACCCAAGCAAGTGTTGAATTCAGAAGGTGGTGGTTTGTTCCGTCAAGGTAGAATCATAGTGTTAGTAGACGAGTATAGTGCGTCAGCTGCCGAAATCGTCACTGGAGCTTTGCAAGATCACGACCGCGCATTGGTGGTAGGTCGTCGCACCTTTGGTAAAGGCTTGGTGCAGCGTCCCATAGATTTACCCGATGGTTCGATGATTCGTTTGACCACCAGTCACTATTACACCCCTTCAGGACGTTGCATACAGAAACCTTATGAAAAAGGAAAGAAAGATGAGTACGCGCAAGATTTAGAACAACGCTACACACACGGAGAACTCCTGCACAAAGACTCTATTCGTTTGGATTCTTCGCAAGTTTTCCACACTTTGGTGGATAATCGTGTGGTATATGGTGGTGGCGGCGTTATGCCAGATGTGTTTGTACCGCTGGATACGGCACAAATCACCAAATTTCACGTTGCACTTCGTCGCAACAATCTCATCACAGAGACAACTTTACGCTATATCGACAATCATCGCAAGGAACTCCGTCAGCAATATAAGACCTTTGCAGCCTTTGAGCGCGACTTTGTTGTTCCTCAGTCGCTGATAGATGAAATCTTAGCCGCAGCAAAGGCCAAGAAGATCACTCCCAAAGACGACAAAGAACTCGCAAATACAATAGAAGATTTGCGTTTTAGTCTGAAGTCTATGTTTATCAACGGATTGTATGAATCGAGCGACTTCTATCATTTTGTCAATCAACGAAACAACATTGTCCAAGAAGCACTCAACCAACTAAGAAATAATCAAGATATTCCCACGCACGTGCGATGAAATCATTGATGAGCGTGAGTAGAAACCTCAGATCTTCATTGAAATAACGCTGAAGTTTCTACTCGCGCTTTAACACCTTTATCACAGATGAACTTTTTCTCTCGACTTACCCACCGTGTACTCCTACCTTCGCTCTGTCTGTCTGCCGCTAGTTTCGTTGGCGTCGGCACAGCGCACGCACAAATATCAACGCTCCGCACGGGAAAACTTCCCAACGGCTTGACCTACTACATCAGCAAAGATGCAGGAGGTTCACAAGGCACGGCGCATTTTTATTTGTTGCAAAATGTTGGTGCATTGTTAGAAAATGACAAACAGCAAGGGCTTGCGCACTTCCTAGAACACATGGCGTTCAATAGCACCAAGCATTATCCTCAGGGAGTGATGACATGGTTGCGCCAGCGCGGACTCTACGATTACGATGCGCGCACAGGACAAGACGAAACGCGTTTTTCCATCAGTGAAGTGCCCACTGCTGCACCCGGACTCACAGACTCTGTGATGATGGTGCTCCGAGATTGGTGCGACGGAGTGAACATCACCGACAAAGACACAGAGAAAGAGCGCGGCATCGTCATAGAAGAATGGCGTCAGCGCAACACGGTGTCGAAGCGTTTGAGCGATAGCATTGCTGCTGTGGTTTATAACAACTCGCAATATGCTGCACGCAACGTCATCGGACCCTTGAAGTCGCTAGAAACACTCACAGCAAAAGACGTGCAACGTTTCTACCGCACTTGGTATCGTCCCGACCTTCAATGTGTCGTCATTGTGGGAGATATTGATCCAGAAGTCTATGAAGCAAAGATAAAAGAAATGTTCGGTAGCATCAAGAAGGCAAAGAAAGCCGAGGTGCGCGCAGATTTTGCTATTGCCGACAATTCAACGCCCCTCTACTATCGTTTTGTAGATGCAGAAAATCAGTCACACTCTTATGGACTCTACCAACGAGTAGCCACACCCACGAGTCTGCAAGGACAGGCAGCCACCAAGGAATTCCTGTTTCAGCAGTTGTTTAACGACATCGCACCCAAGTATTTTGCTTATTTGCGCAATGACAATCGCGAAGATTTCATCGCAGCATCCGTAAGTTATTCCCCATTGGTGCGCGGTTACGGACAATTTGCCTGGGATGTAGTGCCCTATCGTGGCAAAGACGTCACAGCAATGCAACAAGTGCTGAATGAACGTAGCCGTTTGTTGCAACCCATTCCCGAGCAGCTCTTTGACAATGCCAAACAGTCGCTCTACGATGGCATGAAACAAGCCCTGGAAGACGACAAAAATTTAGGAACTCCCGATAACTTCTTCGACCAATATCGTCGCAATTTCCTCTATGGAACTCCGCTCAAAGAACTCCGAGCACAGTTGCAAGACAACCTCGAAACACTTGTAGAACTCGAAGCAGAAGACCTACAAGCCTGGTTGCAAGAAAAGATGGGACACACCAGAAATCTCGCCTTTGTAGCTTACACCGCTTCAGAAAAAGAACCAGCGATAACTCAAGATGAGGCCGAAAAACTCCTCGCTTCCACAAAAGCCGATGATGGAGAAGCACCGCAACAAGCTTCAGCACCCAAAAATCTCATCGACTTCGCACTTCCCCAAGGCAAAATTGTGCGCGAACAACGCTTGCCTTCGCTTGAAGCTGTGGAATGGACACTTTCCAATGGCATGAAAGTCGTTTACAAATCCCTCCCCAACGACTTAAAAGGCGAAGTCATGCTTCTCGCATCAGCCAATGGCGGACAGATGTTAGTCAAAACCGAAGATTTAGCTTCCTTTGCTGCTATGCAAGGACTGATTATGCAGTCCGGAGTCTATAAGTATTCTCGCAACCAACTCGCCAGTTGGTTAGGCAACCGCCCCATTGAAGTAGACCTCACCATCAACGACTATCTCGATGGATTCCAAGCCCGCAGCAAAACCGATGAAGCCGATGCCCTTTTCTCCTACCTGTATTTGGTGTTAGCTCGTCAAAACTTCTCACAACCCGTGTTCGACAAGTGGTTGCAACGCAAAGAATACGTCTGGGCTTCTCGTCCACAAGTAGGAAAAGAAGCCGTTGATCGTCAAGTGCAAGAAGTACTTTCTCCCATCACCCCCGACAATCCACGTGAAGACAAAGCCTTCTTCTCCAAGATGCGCTTCAATGACCTGGAACGTCTCTACAAAGAACACTTCGGCAACGCAGCGCATTTCAACGCTTGCCTAGTTGGTGACCTTTCAGAAGCAGAAGCTAAGCGACTCGTCACCACCTATCTCGCAGCCCTTCCTGGTGATGCAAAACAACCACGCAAAGCATTTACTCCAGCCGACTATGCTGCTCGCGACTTCACCAGCAAAGAACGCATCATCGATCGACAATTCGAAGTAGACACCCCAGGAGATATGGGAGAAGTAGAACTCTCCTTCATACTTGATCAGCCGCATCTCAGCGAACGCCAGGTACTTGCCCTCGCCCTCATCGAACCACTTTTGCAAAATGTGCTCTTCGACGAACTTCGTGAGCGCGAACAAGCCACCTATAGCATTGCCGTCAGCGAAAATCACGTGGTGTCACCCGTAGAACGTGCCACCCTCTCCATCCACTTCTCCACTTCTCGTGAAAAAGCAGACCATTTGAAGGCACGCACTTTAGAGATTTTGCGCGCAATGGCAGCAGGAAACATTGACAACGACGCCTTCAAAAAGGTACAAATCCCCTTCATCCTAGACGAAGAAGAGCGCGACAAACAGCAAACTTCGCAATTAGGACTCGGAGTATGGCTTGCCCTCCTCAACAACTACGTCGAAACAGGAAAGGTGCCAGAACTGCCCGTGGCGAATGCATCTAGCAAAACCACAAGCGTTTCAGGCAATGGCAAAGGCACAAGCGTCAAGAAATCTGCCGATGCCAAAGAAGCCACTTCCAACAAAGGCAATACAGCAGCACCAGCAGAGCAAAGCGTCCGCGTGTCAGATGTAAAAGCCGCCGACCTCTCTGCAGTCTTGCAACGACTCCTCAACGATGCACGTCAGCGTTTCATCATCGTCAAGAGTCAAGCTCCCGAAAATAAAAAGTGGGAACACAATTAAGTTTCATCTCTCCTAACCTCGTTATAAAGATATGTCACAACATAACTCACCCCTGCGCCTAAGTCTGGTCGCCCTCATGGGAGGTGTCCTTCTTGCTGGAACACCTGCAATGACAGCACAAGCGCAGACCACACCCACCACACTCACCGTTTCCTTCAAGGAAAAAGACCTGTGGACGGTGCTCAACTATGTCGTTCAAAAAGGCGGTTATCAACTCGAAGGTGGAGAAGCCGTGCGCCAATCCCCCGTTGCTGTTACGGTAGATTTCGATGAAACCACTCCCGAAGCAGCACTTGCCCTCCTTTTCAAGAATACCCCCTTCTCTTATAGCCTGCAAGGCAAACAGTTGCGCGTGATGCGCAATGCCGCCGCTGCAACTCCATCCACCGCAGCACAAACTGGTGCCACCAATGCCACCACTGCTCAGCAAACCGCACCACAAGGTTTGCGCGGATTGGTGCGCGATGGAGCTGGACACCCCGTGATGTCAGCCAATGTGCAGCTCAAAGGCACCACCTTTGTCACGATGACCAACGAAGACGGCACCTTCGTGTTGCCCACCACCGTTAAGAGTGGCGAACTCTTGGTATCCTCCATCGGGTATCAATCCACCACTGTGAAGTTTACCAATGGCGTTGTGCCCCGCATCACCCTCAAAGAAATGGCTACCCAATTAGGAGAAGCCACTGTTGTTGCCTATGGTGAGCGCAACTCTCGCGAACTCGTAGGCGCTGTGAGTAGCATTAAAGCCGACAAACTCAAAGATACCCCTGCACCTAGCATTCAAAATTTATTGCAAGGTCAACTCTCAGGTCTAGCCGTCACCAACGTTTCCGGTTCTCCAGGAGGTGGTGGTGCACGCATCAACATTCGCGGCATCAGTTCGCTCAACACCAAAGGCGTAAACGACGGCACCCCCCTCTTCGTTATCGATGGAGTGCCCATTTCCAACGTCTCAGCCGAAGCCACAGGCGGCATTAATGCCCTTGCCGGACTAGACCCCACAACCATCGAGTCCGTAGAAGTGTTGAAAGACGCAGCTTCCGCCTCCCTCTATGGTTCACGTTCAGGTAATGGCGTCGTTTTGATTACTACCAAGAAAGGTCGCCTCGGTCGTCCCGAATTCGGAGCCACCATCTCGCAGAGCCTTTCTTTCCTCCCCAAAACCCCATTGCAAATGCGCGGTAATGGCGAGCGTTATGTGCACAATCTCCTTGCGCGCCATCAACGCTACGGCTATTACGACTACATCACAGGTAATTACGTCCTTCCCAACGGCTACGGACAATCCTATGGCAGGTCACAATTTGGTGACGGTGCTTACGACTATTTCTGGGGAAATGGTAATGTGCTTGGAGAAGACGGCACAGCACCTGCAGCCGTGCAAGACTCCCTCAATAGTTTCTACAATAACGACACCAACTGGTGGAAATACTTCTTCCAAATTGGTAAAGTCACCTCGGGCAATTTCTACGCTCGCGGCGGCACCGACAATGCCCGCTATCTCGTGAGCCTTGGTCTCTATGATGAGACAGGCATCCAAATCAATAGCGGATTCCAACGTCTCAGCTTCTTGACCAATTTAGATTTGCGTCTTTCGCCGAAACTCAACTTCTTCACCCGAGTAAACCTCTCCTATGCCAAACAAAGCGCCATCAGCGGTTCCAGCATCCAAGGTCTAGAAGTCGATCCCAAACAAATGCCCACCGTCTACCCAGGAGCAGGTTCCGTGGCAGAAGAGCAAACCTTGCAGCGCGTTCGTGATGTTCGTGCCCGAAATGGTATGTTCAATCCACGTCTAACTATGGGAGCAGACTACACCTTCCTCCCCGGTTTGAAGTTCCTCACCGCAGCTTCGGTTGATGCCTACTTCTCCAACAATCATATGTTCCGTCCCACCTATTTGAACAACAACAACCTCTCATCGGTGGAGAGTACACGTTCTATGACGGCTATGATACAGTGGGAAAACACCCTAACCTACAAATTCACCCTCAAAGAAAAGAACAACTTTGAACTCTTAGGAGGTTTCACCACCACCTACGACCTCTCCGAAAACATCAAAGGCAACGCTTCTGGCGGCCCCACCAACAAAATCTATGAAATTGGTGAAGGCTGGCCACAAGGACGTGATGTAGAAGGTCGCAGAGAGTATCTTCAACGCATACAGACCAATCGCGAAGAACAACAAATGATGAGTTATCTCGGTCGCATCGCCTACAACTACGATCGTCGCTATCTCCTCGAAGCCTCCGTGCGCTATGACGGATCTTCTGTTTTCGGTCGCGATGTGCGCTGGGCATCCTTTCCCTCAGTAGCCGCAGGATGGGCATTTAGTCAGGAAAACTTTATGCGCGACATCTGGTATCTCTCTTACGGTAAATTCCGCGCCTCTTGGGGACGAAGCGGACAAAAGTTCCAAGAAGCCTATTTGGCGCACGGACTGATGGAAGAGTCCAACATCTTTATGGGAGAATCCGGTTTACAACCCAGTGAAATGGCAAACAGTCACCTCACTTGGGAGAAGAGCGACCAATACGATTTGGGTTTAGACTTCGAATTCCTCAACAGCCGCATCAAGGTGCGCACCGACTACTACTACAAGTACTCCCACGATTTGTTGATGCAAGTGCCCACACCTGGTAACTTCTTCATCTCCAAAAACGTTTGGACAAACGCATCTTCTATCTCCAACGAGGGTTTGGAACTAGACGTCACCGCCTCACTCTATCGCACCAAAGAATTCACTTGGGATTTAGGATTCAACATCTCTCGCAACTGGAACAAATTCCTCTCTTCTTATGATGGCAAAGACCTCAACGATAAAGTCCTCGGTCGTCCCATCTACGGCATCTACACCTATCACGATGAAGGAATTGTGCAAAACGAGAGCCAAATCCCCTATTATTATAGTCAGGAAGGCAAACGCGTGCCCCTCTCCTTTGGTTCGCTGACCCATCCCCTTCGCCCCGGTGGTCGCAAAATCAAAGACCAAAACGGCGATGGCATCATCAATAGCAACGACCTCTACTATGCAGGTTCGGCTCTGCCCATTGCTCAGGGAGGTATCACCAACACCTTCACCTATAAAAACTTCACCCTCACCTTCCTCACCACCTACACCATTGGTCAGCGCATGATGAATATGGTGAAAGGCGGAGCCTTCTTGTTCAACAAGAAATTTGGTGTAGTGATGAACGACTTTACCAAAGCCAAGTTCTGGGCAAAAGAAGGTGACCGTGCAGACTATCCTTCGTTGGAATTTGCTGACGACGGCTATGTCGGACAATTCGACGGTGAAATTGATAGCAACATTGAAAATGTGAGCTACCTGCGTCTCAAACAACTCACCCTCAGCTACACCCTTCCTGCAAAAATCACCAAGGCACTTCGACTTACCGAGGGACGCGTCTACTTCACAGGAGAAAACCTCTTCCTCCTCACCAACTATTCTGGCATCGATCCTGAAATCATCAATCCTGCCACTGGTAAAGACACCGGCGCAATGTATCCTCTGAATCGTCAACTCACCCTCGGGCTTAATTTCAAATTCTAATGAAGCAGCAATTCATCCCCTATCTCTGTTCCGCTTTTCTTAGTTTGGGATTGGTATCTTGCAACTTAGATTTCACACCAGAGAATGCCATCACCTATTCCAACGCTTTTTCCTCAGAAAGCGAATTGAACACCACCACAAGCACCATACATTTCTATCTCAATAATGCTATGGACGCTGTGCGACCCATCACGCGAATTGGGCTTCTTGCTGACGAATCGCAGTTCGACCAACAACTTCGTGAAGGAAACCCACGAACCATCCTGGAAAGTTCTGCCGATTGGGTTGGCATCTATCGAATGATTTTTGAGTCAAACCTTTTGCTCGAAAACATCGGTTCCACCAAAGGACTCACCCAAGACCGCTATAACTATCACGCGGGTCAGGCGCACTTTGCCCTCGGCTTTGGTTACCTCCAACTCGCACGCGCCTACGGACAAGCCGTTGTGCCCACCGATGCCAAAGAAATTCGTGTCTACAACCTTTCCTCTCAACAAGAAGTGCTTGAAGCAGGCATCACTCACGCTGAGCAAGCCTACAATATGCTTCCCGACTTCTCTCAACTCCGCAATGCAGCTGGAGCAAGTGTTGCGAGCAAGCAATACGCTTCCAAAGGAAGTGCAGCAGCCCTCCTCGCCCATCTCTATGCGTGGAAAGGAAGTATGGCCGAACTCTATGGCTACTCCAACGTAGATGCCAAAGCCGCCTATGAAAAGAGTGTGGAATATGCCACTCACCTCATCAAAGGCGATGCCGGCAATTACAGCCTGGTAGAGAGTCCCGAAGCCCTTTGCCAACTCCTCTCCAACCCCACGGCCAACAATCCCGAAGAGATTTTCTCTATAGCCTACGACAAAAGCCGTGACAACGAAGCCACCACCAAGAATGATGTCGCCACGTTCTATGCCACATGGCCAGTCAACGACACCAAACTCGAAGGTGACCTCGCGCAAGCCGAATATCGTTTGCACCGCTCCACGGTCAACAAACTTTATCCCGATGCAGGAGATTTGCGTCGCACCGCTTTCTTCTACAAGCAAGATGAGGCGCATATGGCAGGAGGCACAGACTATGCCGTGCCCTACAAATTCCGCAATGCTGTCTACACCGTCGACCAAGGCACGGAAGCCGGAAAATCCTTCTTGAGCATCGATGCCAACTATGTTTATTGGCGTCTGGCCGACATCTTCTTGTTGCGCGCAGAATGTCTCAACAAACTAAGACGCACTGCCGAAGCTATGGCCGATCTCAATGTCATTCGCGCTCGTGCCGGTGCTGCTGCCTATCCTGCAAATGGAGAGAGCGACCTCAAACGCGCTATTTTCCACGAGCGTGAACGCGAATTTGTGTTGGAAACCGACACACGCTACTACGACATCTTGCGCAATGGCTACATCAAAACTGACCTCCCTGGCAAATGGAGCACACTCACCAAGCAAGACATTGCCGACGGTGCACTCAATCTTCCCGTGCCTTATGGTGCACAGCGTGACAAAGACGGCAAAGTCATCAATGGTTTGATTTTGCAACGCCCCTATTGGCACCGCTATAACAACTAGTTTTCCACGAACCTCACGAAGGAAATACATCAAAGATATGACACATCGCATCAAACAAGGCATCTTCTTTCTTTGCCTTCTCTTCATAGGGTGCTTCGCCTCCTGCACCGACTACGATTTCGTAGAAACAGGACGTGCCCAAGCCTACCACGACACTTCGATGCTCACTTATTTCAAAGGAGATCCCTATAATTATAGCTATCTCGTTCATCTCATCGAGCGTGCTGGACTCAATGACGTTTTTGAGGGGAAAAGTGAGTATGGCAATCAAATCACCTTCATTGCCCCCACCAATCATAGCATCCGCCGCTATCTGCTCAAAATCCACACTCCTGTGGCCGCAAACGGAGACAACGATTCCACCAGCACCAACAACCCAGTGGACAGCACAGACACGGGCAATGGCAACGACTCTACGGTCACCCCCACTGTCCCCGACACGATTGCCACTCCCGACACTCCCGAAGGCTCTGACACTCTCAACAATGCAGCCACAGTGACCACGCGTGCCGCTTTCGACAAGAACATCGCCACCGACAGTCAGATTATGCAGCTCATTGACGAAATCAGCGTCGATTCGTGTCGCCAAATCGTGTTGTCGCACGTCATCCCCAATGAAAATCTCCTCCTCGAAAACTTTGTTCGCGGTGTCAAATCCACCAGCGGAAAAGCCATCGGCACAGGCGGTAAAATCTACACTATGGCCTCTGGCACAAAGTTGTGGATGTACACCTTTGCTTCCACCTTCGGAGGAGTAGCCGGTGCAGGTCCTTTGACTCTCCACGTGGTGTCGCCCACCACACAAATAGAGCGTGTCGTTGCATCTCACAACATCCGCACAAAAACTGGTACGGTGCACTCTCTACAATACAATTTCACCCTCCTCGAATTCTAATCTTCACTCCCTTTGTGATATGAAAAGAATCCTCCTTTCCTGCTTGCTGCTCGCAAGCCTTTTCAGCACTTCAGTCCTCACCGCGTGCCACGAAACCACGGTGGGTTATCTTGACACTGAATATGCTTCTTTTTCCAACAAAGAATTAGTGGTATATCGTCAAGTAAGCGATGATGATGTGCACAGCCTCACCCACGAATATCCTGCTCCCTGGTCGTCACAGCGCATACAAGGGGTGTCGGGCACTAACCCCGTCAATTTCTATTTCCAAAGCGTCACCGTGAGCGAAGGTGCTGATGCTGCTGCTTTCAACAAAGCCGTGCAAGAAGGACTCGTCACCGTGAGTGGAGGCACCATCAACCTCTTCCCCAAAGCCGTGGCTACGCTCCCCAATGGACGCTACACCGTCAATCTTCGTGTCACCAACGAGGGCTATTCGCGCGAACTCAAAGGACTCTTCACCTTCATCGTCAAAGACAAGGCTGAAACCACCACCGACGCTTCCACCGATGCACCCGCCGACGCTTCTACCTCTACTAACACAACAGTTGATAACAACCAAAACGAGGCACAATGAAACAAATTCGCATTTTCCTCTTTGCTCTTATCTGCACCGTCCTAGCCCTTCCAGCTATGGCGCAAGAAGGCAAAGGCATCCAATTTTTCAAAGGCACTTTTGCACAAGCCCTCGCCAAAGCTAAGTCCGAAGGGAAACCCCTCTTTGTGGACTTCTACGCAGTGTGGTGCGGACCTTGCAAAAAGATGGAGAAACAAATCTTCACCCAGCCCGAAGTGGGAGAATATTTCAACAAGCATTTTGTTGCTGTTCAACTTGATGCTGAAAAGCCCGAAAACGTAGATGTTGCCAAAACTTATAAAGTTGAGGCTTTTCCCACACTAGGCATCTTCGATGGAGAAGGCAAAGCCCTGTCCATCAATGTGGGCTATATGAACGCTCAAGAACTCATGGCCATGGCCAAGACTGCCGTGGGAGAAGTGAAAGGTTTTGAGCAACTCTACAAGGAGTATCGCCAAAACCCCAATGACCTCACCATTCAGCAAGATTTGCTCACCCTTGCTCCCCAATTTCTCACCACACAAGATGGTATGGACGCTGAGAAATGGGTGGTGCGCGTGCGCAAAATCTATCAAGCCTACATCGAGAAGAAGATGAGCGACAATAGTCTTATCAATCGCAAAGACTACATCATCATTGGTTATCTCGGAGGCGACGACGAAGAAACCACCTATCGCTTGGTAGACTACATCAGCAAGAACATGGACGCATGGATGGCTGCTGTGGGTGAGCCTGCTGCTTACTACGTGGTGGAGAAAAACGATGAACGTATGCTCAAACTCGTCAAGAAAGGTGATGAGAGCTACAAAACCTATCTCGAAAAAATCCGCACTGACTACAAAAAGGCCTACGACGTCATCAAGTTCACCAGTGCCACCCCCTACGACAAGTCGCGCGACTACTACAATGCCCTCTTTGCTATCTACAAGAACAAGGATGTGGCACTGTATCTTAAACTCATGCGCCAATATCTTGCCACCCTCGGTGCTGACGCCAATGCTGCCGACTATGCTATGGCTGCGCAATCCCTCTATTACGCTGCTGGCAATAAACTCAGTGCTGCCGACCACGAACAAGCCATCGAATGGCTCAAGGTGGCGATTCCTTCCGAGAAAGTGTTGATGAATAAAATCAACTATCTTGTGATGGTAGGCGACTCTTATCGTGAACTCAAGAAGTACAACGATGCGGAGCAATACTACAAGCAAGCTTATGGTGAATCCCTCCAAATGGGCGAACTTGAACAAGCGCAACAAATGATTCAAGCCAGTGTGCTCCATAAACTTTCCACCTTAGAGTTGCTCACGCGCTAAGGCGAAACGCTCTCACAGCCCTTCTTTTGCCCTTTTCGCCCTTCCTTTTATGACAACCCCCTCATTGATATAGGGGTTGAAATAGGGGCAAAGCGTGAACAAATGGCCGAAAAGCAACAAAAAATTTTTCTTACCCTTGATTTTGACAATTCTAACTTGTCAAATCAAGGGTATTTTGTTTTTGCTGTTTTTTCTGTTCCCCTCCGCTTGTTGGGCATTGTCCGAAGAGGGTATTGTCCGAAAGCGCGTGCCGCTTCCTCGCAACCCACGGTTTGTTTTGTTGAAAACATCGTGTTGTTTTGTTGAAAACATCGTGTTGTTCTGTTGGAAACATCGTGTTGTTTTGCTGAAAACGACGTATCGTTTTATTGAAACTGACGTGTTGTTTTCAATAAAGGGGGAGAAGCCGAGAAATCCTTCACCCTGAAATAGAAAGAGGAAAGGGAATATTGGAATTGTGAAAATGCCTATAATCACCCTTTCTCGCGCGCGTACGCGCACGCTCCTGTCAAGAGTTTTTGCATTTTTGCTGTCACAAGTGTCACAAGGGATGTAGTAACCCATTGTATTTCAGCTGGATATAGTATCTGTCTGAATGAATTTTAACAAATTCGTGATTCAAGTGCAGAAAATATACAGAAGAAGACACCGAAAGAGGTTTTGTTTCTCTTCCCCATTGTCTAGAAAATAGACCGTTTTTCCACCCAAGTTTACTCCGCGTGTGACACTTGTGACAGCAAAAAAACAACATCGCTGTTGGAAGGCGCGCGCGTACACGCGTATGTGTGCGCGTATGTGCGCGTGTGAGGTTGTTCTCAATGGCAACAGATTTACCCGAACAAAAGGAGTCTCTTTTGAGAAATACACGGATAAAAGAATCATAAGTATCCAGAAGAAATCAATTTCAGATCTAGGAAGGAACTGCAAACCAGTACACCTGTCAAAGCATTCTATCAACTCTAAAAATAATGTTGCACTTGCTGATTTTTCTGTACAATTGACACTAAATTCTGTGTTTTGTGAGAAAAAGGTAGTTTTATTTGGGTGCGTAAAATGATTTGATTATATTCGCAGCACATAACATAACAGCATATCAATGAAACGGGATAAATACAATGTAATGCAGTCTTCTCGGTCTATTGAAAATCTTATACAAGAGTTCTTTCAATATAAAGTGTACTTTCAATATAGAAGTGCAAACTATTTTTGTTCCCTTTTAGGAGGACATTTGACCATTAAGCCTCGGTTTTGTACTTATTTGTAGACTTTGTGATATGAAAAGCATTTTGTGTTGTTGACGTGTGTGTGTTGTGTATTTGCAAAGTGGATGTTTTTCTATGGTGCAAAAAAAACTTCAGCAGGAAAATCCTACTGTCGTATTATATAAACCTTATCATCATTAAAAATGAAACATAATGAGATTCCCAAGTATCTCGTGGAAACAGTTTCCACAGAAGGCATGTCTGAGTTATTTGGCGGTTTTAGCATGCTTAAGCATGTGAACAATGGAAACCATTGTTCAGACATCAACAATGGAAACAAATGTGATGTAATTAATCATGGAAACAATTGCTCTGTGATTAATAATCATTCCGTTTGTTCCGAGATTAACAACTGGGGCAATTGCAGTGATAAATAACCTATAATCACTGAACATCGACCTGATCCTTACTTTTTTCCTATAAAGTAAGATTTTCAAACTCAAGAAACTACCTAAGATTTTCTGTAAGTTTTATTGTCATATTAGTTCTGCTGAAGATTTTAGGTGGTTTTTCATTTTCATTCTATGGAGTACAAAAAAAAGTGTATATCAATTCTCTCAGGCAATTCATCCAAAGATCTATCTATGCACGAGTTTTATTAGTGGCTATCATATCCTCTTGTCTAAGGAGGTTTATGCTCTTTATAACTTAAGCAAACTTTCTTTATTGAGAGAGCGGTTCCCTAAGGTGTTTCAACGGCTTTTGGAAGGAGAATTTGTCATAAACAAAAGTATTGACGAACTCAATTTAATTCAAGAAAAACGCAAAAAGGAAATAGCAGACACTTCTTTATATCATATAATTATAAATCCTACATTGGATTGCAATTTATCTTGTTGGTACTGCTACGAAAATAGAGTCCCCAATAGCACAATGACCAATGAGATTGTGGAAGCAATAAAAAAACATATAATTCTTCATTATGAAAGAGTGCCATACAAGACTCTAAAGCTATCTTTCTTTGGAGGAGAACCGTTTCTTGGTTTTAATACAATAAAAAAGATTGTTTCTTTTGCAAGTGATTATTGTGAAGAAAAAGGTTTCGAATTACTTTTAGACTTTACAACAAATGGAACATTATGTACAAAGAGTACTCTAGAGTTCTTATCTAGTTATAAATGCCTATTTCAAATAACTCTTGATGGGACAAGGAACAGCATAACAAGATTAAACATACTCATTGCAAATCTATTGACACCTTCTCTTTGACGATTAAAAATATACGAGATATCCAAAGGTACATAAAAGACTCCCGCGTTGCTATCCGTATAAACTACGACAAAGATACACACCTAAGTTTCAATTCTATACTAAATGAGTTACTTCCTCTTGATCGGAAAAGAACGAAGGTTATCCTAAAAAAAATATGGCAGGTTGATTCTAAGGATATATCTCGTGAACAACTTGATGGTGTAATGCAGCTTCTTTTTGAGAACAAATTCGTTGTAGACTATTATAGTCAAGGTGGAATTTGTTTTGCTGATAGAAAAAATCAAGCTGTTTTTAATTACGATGGGTACGTCTTTAAATGCACAACAATTGATAGGTTCGATGAAGACAACTCGCTTGGTGTTTTAGAACAAACAACAGGGAATATTCTGTGGAAAACAGAGAAAATGCAATATCTAGAAGATTTCACTCCCCAAGAATGCAAAGAATGTGTTATGTACCCAACTTGTGGAGGTCCATGCCAAAAAAGATTTTCAGAAGATTCTAATTGGTCTTGTTTTCTCAAAAATACACACTTTAATCTATCAGAATATGTACTAACTCAATTCAAAACTCATTTAATCAAACACCAAATCTATGATGATGAAGAATGAAAATGCCAAAGGTTTTTATGTCTTGCTTTTGATGCTATTGGGATTTTGTCCTCTTTGGGGACAAGTAAACCTCCGTTTAAACGTTGCAACTTATGACAATAGCTTTATTGAAAGCGTAGAATTGCTTGTGCAAGAAGGAGATTCTATCCAACAGTTTTCGGTGATCAAGCCACAAGACTATGTGCTTACACTGCCGAAGGCTGGCAAGTATAGTATAGAATTGTCTCATCCAAGTTATGAAGCATATAGAATAGAAGGATTCTTCTCGAAAGACAGCACCCTAAATATCTTTTTCAAACAGCGTGCTATAAGATTAGAGGAAGTTGTTGTAGAGGAGAAAGCAAGACCCAAAGTAACAGCCACAGGTGAGATTTTTAAGCTATCGAGAAAAGCGAAAGCTTCGAAAAATCCTTTCGTTGCACTTTCCGAAATACCATTGCTGCAAGTTGACATATCGTCGCAGAGTGTGAAAATGCGCAGTGGAGAATCTCCTCTCATATTGATAGATGGACATCTTGTCAATTCAGGCATTCAGCCTATTCTCCCAGAAAACATCGAATCTGTTGAGATATCAGAAGTTGTCAGTGCCCGTTATCTACAGATGGGATTTACCAAAATTGTAAACATCCGTCTTCGTGAGAGCATCCCCCTTTATTCCTATATAGAACTTCGTAGTAGGCACGATATTCCTTTGAGAGAAGGTTTTGGAGGTGCGAATTTTGAATTTGGGAAAAAGACCTTTGCTCTTTCTGGAGGGCTTTTTACAGATTATCTGACAAAAGACCGTGTTTGCTACGAGACGGTGGAACAATTGGAGCAACAGATAAAGCAATTGTCTGGTATGGGTCTCTCTCAATCAAGAGGGGTTAATGGAGATTTGTTAGTGAAATGGCTACCTAAATCCTCTGATTATTTTTCAGCTTTGCTCAAAACTCAACGAACAAGGAATGAAACAGAAAGAACGCATAAGGGACTATACAATGTTTCGAACAAAAGCGTTTCGCTCAACACTGCCAGCAACGAGGATGTTCTGAGTGGTGGTTTTTTAGCTGCACTCTTTCACGAACATACATTTCATAACCAAAGTACACTTACCACGCTATTCAAATACAATTATGGCTTTTATGATCTGAAACAAAACTATTCAGAAATGCTGGAGAAGGACACGACGAAGTCTCTCGTAGACCTTGCTACTCTCCGCCATCAGTATGCGCTATCCATCGACTATGATTCTGACAGACAACAATATGGAACTCTTGCCATTGGTAATAATCTAGAATACACGCACGATCAAATTAAGAACCAAAGCTTTGCTCCCTCGCTCACTACCTATGTGGGACTTTGGAGCAACTATACCCACGCCACTTACTCCAATCAATGGAAGAGGTTGTATTATATGGCGTCTGTTGGGTTACAAAGCCTTGCAGTGAAAGCGGCTGATAAAAATCATTTCTACTGGAGACCGCGTGCTGCCGTAAGTATGACTTTCCAACTCCCTTGTCTGCAAACAGTGAGAGGAAGCTACTATTTGACCAATAAACTTCCCGAAAGTCGCAACCTTGTGTCTTTCAATCAGTCAACTAATCCTTGGATGAGAGAGGAAGGAAACCCCTACCTTCTTCCGATGCAGATTCATCAGTTTGATTTGAACTACAACTACTCTTTTAGAGATTTCCGCATAGAATTGTTTGGTAGCCATCATCGTTACAGCCAAATGATAGAACCCTACATACGTCAAGAAGGTACTTATCTCATTAAATCGTTCCAAAATAAGGGTACTTATAAGAATACAAATGGTGGGGTAAATGTGAGTTATGGTGGAGAGTCTTTTCAAATATCAGCTACTACAGACTATTCCTCTGAAGCATTTAATGGACAAAATCCCCTAGGTTCTTATGGAATTAAAGGATATTTTCGTTGGGATTTCGGAGATTTTTTCATCTATTCTTCTCTATCTTGGCGTAACCGTAGCTACACTTCCATCAGTCAAACAATCTACAAAAATCCTATGGAAGCGCATATACAGATTGCTTGGCAGGCAACTGAACAACTATATTTCTCCTTGGGCTTACCTTATTTTTGGGGTACAAGGAAGGATGTTACGCAAATCAATCAACCTTCCTATTCAATCGATCAACATTCATTTTACGAAGGTTCAAGTTTGCGCCCTTGGCTTCTCATCTCTTGGACGCTACGTAAGAATGCTAAAATGGCTATCCCACGAAAACTTCCTAATATGTGATGTATAAGAAGGAACTATATTTTCAAAAACAATATGACGTAATGGACTGTGGACCATCGTGTTTAGCAATGATAGCTAAACATTATGGTCTACAGCCTAATATCGAAAAGATACGGCGGTCTTGTGCATTAAATAAGGAAGGTGTCTCTCTGCTTGGTATCAGCAAAGCTGCTGAATCTATTGGCTTTAAAACAATAGGAGGGCGATTGACTTTTAATACTTTGGCAAAGGAAGTCCCACACCCTTGTATTGTTCATTGGAACCAAAACCACTTTGTTGTTGTTTACAAGGTAAAGAAACACAGTAAGGGGAAGTATATTGTCTATGTTGCTGATCCTGCAAAAGGCTTAGTTACCTATACTAAGGAGGAATTCTGTGAGCATTGGATTAGCACCAAAACCAATGATGAAGAAAAAGGTATCGCTCTACTACTTGAGCCCACAGAACTGTTTTGTACTCAAAAAGAGACTGAGAGACTCCCCTCACAGAGACGCTTAAAGTTTCTCTGGAGTTACCTTAAAAAGTACAAACGCTTTTTCACGCAAATCATTCTGGGCTTGTTGATTGGCTCACTATTACAGTTGGTCTTTCCTTTCCTCACACAAGCCATCGTGGATACTGGCATCGGAGGAAAGGATCTTGGGTTCGTATGGCTGGTTCTATTGGCACAAATGATGCTACTTTTCAGTCGTACAGCCATTGACTTCATTCGCTCCAAAATACTCTTGCACATCTCTACACGCATCAATATCTCCCTTATTTCGGATTTCTTCATCAAACTGATGAAGTTACCGATGAAGTTCTTTGACACTAAACTTATGGGGGATCTTTTGCAACGCATTGAGGATCATCGTCGTGTAG
>ERZ772909.218-NODE-218-length-38768-cov-17.681399_pt1 | contig 38768 bp, 23 predicted proteins | sample MGYA00511137_ERZ772909 | MGnify/ENA primary metagenome ERZ772909 (study PRJEB29015, sample SAMEA2738095) | human oral metagenome | biome: human oral; feature: human-associated habitat; material: saliva | place: China | collected 2270 ... | reverse complement strand
TACAAGTGCTTGAAGCAATGATTTACAACAATCCATAAAACGCATACAAGTGCTTGAAGCAATGATTTACAACAATCCATAAAACGCATACAAGTGCTTGAAGCAATGATTTACAACAATCCATAAAACGCATACAAGTGCTTAAAGCAATGATTTACAACAATCCATAAAACGCATACAAGTGCTTAAAGCGATGAGTAAGAACAATCCATAAAAAGTTAATAAAGTACCTTGAAAGAGAAGGATAATAGTAGATAAAACTAAAACAGATGAATATCAACAACAAAGACAACAATAAGGAAGGGCGCACCCCACACATACCAAGCGAGTACCCCTACGTCCCCAGCGACCATCCACACGCTCCCAGCGACCATCCATACATCCCCAGCGAACACTCCGTTAGGCTTTCCCCTCCTTCGGAGGGGTTAGGGGAGGTCCCTTCCCACAGCCCCTTCTCGGCCGTGATCCTGGCTGCTGGCGACTTTCCCAACCATGTTCTGCCCCTTCGCATCCTACGTACTGCGAAGAACCTGATAGTCTGTGACGGTGCTTTGGAGGAACTCCTTGATTATGAGATAGCACCAACAGCGGTGGTCGGTGACGGCGACTCACTCTCTGAAGAGCTGAAGCAACGTTATGCACACATCTATCATCCTATCTCGGAGCAGGAGTTTAACGACCTTACCAAGGCCACTCTCTTCGCTCGTTCACACCTGAAAATGGACGCATCAACCCATACTCGTCCTCGTTTCTGCTATCTCGGAGCGACTGGCAAGCGTGAGGACCACACCTTAGGGAACATTTCTCTCATGCTCTACTACTATCGCCAATTAGCTATCGACCCTGTTATGATTACCGACTATGGCTATTTTGTAGCAGCATCGGGCTCCATGCGCTTTGCTTCCTACCCCGGTCAGCAAGTCAGTATCTTCAATGCTACCTGCAAGGAGTTATCGAGCAGCGGACTAAAATGGGACATCTACCCCTTTAGTGAGCTGTGGCAAGGAACACTGAACGAAGCTTTGTCGAGCGAGTTTACGGTCCATGCGGATGGAGACTACCTCCTTTACCGAACGCATAAGGTATAACAAACCTTTTTCTACAAGCCAAAAGAGCCATATCTTCATCTCCTAAAAGATGTCGATATGGCCTTCTTTTTGTAAGTTAGATTAGTGGAGTAGTACCGAATATATTAGTTTATTTAATCATTACCTTTACGGTCTTACCGCCTTGACGCTTTACATACACACCTGCAACGGGCTTCTCTACCTGCATACCACCTAAGGTGTAATAGGTTACAGGAGCCTCACTCGTCGTCTCCACAGCATTGATAGCAGTTGGATCAACCTTAGTAAACGAAACAGTCATCGCTGCTACGTCAACCATAACATCGTATGTAGCCTCCTCTGTGATATTCCATTTATTATCATTACCACCAAAGACTATCTTCCCTTCATCGGTCAAGTCGCGCAGATAGAACATCTGGTCGAAACCAGCATAGACATTCGTACCGAACTTCAACTCGCCTGGCTTCAATTCTGTTCGTGCTGAGAACTTAGCAGGATTAGTTGCATCTTGCTTCATCACAGTACCTTCACCGATACTCCAACCGCCCTTTGTTGCACTACCAATCATCCATAAAGCGGTGTGCTTTAAGGCTGTTGTTTGATACGTAGCCTTGGTCACGACAACCGTCTTCTCGGCCAAGTTACATACGACATCATAGTTGGCTGACTCGCTAACAAAGAACTTGCCGTCCGTAGGCTCATCTTCGCTACTCACCAACGGAGCCTCAACACCCGACTGCAAGGTGACAGGACCAGCACCAGCACGGTACTCTAAATTACCCCAACCAAGCTCGGTAAGGAACTTAAACTCCTTATTTGCATCTAAATGAACGGTTGCCTTGAAGACATCAGCGTTCTCGTCAGACTTCTGCATAACGGTAGACTGACTAAGATTCCACCCACCCCATGTAGCGTCACCAACAATCACCAAGCGGTCAGCAGCATGTGCGGTTAATGCGCCAACAACGTAGAGTGCGCAACATAACATAGACTTTGTAAATGTTTTTAATCCCATAAAGACTTATATTAAAAGGTTATTAAATTCAGATCTTGCCTTATTAGGCACTTCAAACCTTCTTTTATAATTACGAAGATTTAGGTTTCTTATCTTTCTTTTTCACGTACAATATTACGAAGAAAAAGCGAAACTAAAATCGAGTACAAGCTCTTGTCCTCTATAATATAAGTCGTTTTATGAGCCTTATAAGGCCTATAAGGCTCATAAGGCCCTATCCCCCAACAAATTACCAACTACCCTAAAACCCTCCCCAACACCCTCCAATACAAAAAAATATAAAGCTTTGAATAACCTTATAAAGCACTCAACCCTGAGAAAGTGGGCACCCAAAAGCCCCAAAACCACAATTTTTAAGGATTCTTCGAGGCTATCACAGGCAACTTGATACCTACCTTATAGAATCGAACATACTCCGACACCTTTTCAAATTGTGGCTCAGCTGTCTTAGAAAAGGTGAACCTCTCTTCTTGCTCTTGGTCTGGATAGATGATTAAACACTTAATAGGAGCAACCGCATCAGCGTCCAAGTCCAACTCACTATAGACCCAACTCAACCGAGCATAACCACTTACTTCCCTCGCATCGTCGATGGTTATGCCCCCACACTCCCCATAACGTGGTTTATACTTAGCATCGATAACGTAGGGCTCGGCCCACTCCGCAGGCTTTAAGAGGTAGTCGAGCTCTTGAGAATCTACTTTTACATGATACTGAACCTCCTTTCGTCCTGTAAACACCGCCCTTAGCTTACTATATACATATAGTTCGAAGAGCTTACTCATGTCTATCCAGAACGGCGGTGTGTCTATCTCCTTCTTACCAGCAAGGGTAATGTCATAACTGAAACGCCTCAACAGCAACTGTGCATACTCAACTGCCGTGTAGTATTCCTTGAACACAGGATTACCCTTAAACGTCCTCATTGACTTGACACTTATCTCATCGCTCACCCGCTCAAAATAAGGTTTTATCTGTCTTATCTTCCTCTCCAAGACGCTTGTGTCAAGTGCATTACGATACACCCCCACCTGTTTTCCACAAAAGGCAAGGGCTTTCTTGAGTATTCTGTTCTCTGGTGAGTCGATGTCATAGACCTGATAACGACATACATTATCCGTTATCCGCCCCTTCGCAAGACTGCGTTGTATCGTTCTACCCACCTGTATGCGTCCTTTAACCTTATTGTTTAACGTTTCTTCAACCCTATAGTAGCTCCTCTTCAGCCCCTTTCTCACGATACGATGAAGGATATTCAAATACTCAGTAATCAAGAAGATACTCAACAGGTCTTGCTGTTGACTGATACGGATAGACGGCTTCTCAAAGTGAATTGTCAGTAAATCCTTCAGATGCTTGTAGTTGTCTGTCTCGGTCAACGCCTCGTTTAGCATACGAACATAGTCTATCTCAAAACCATCATTCAGCTTAGGACTGACCTGCACAGCCACGTCCTCTTCCTTTATCCAGTCTACTCCAACGAAGTAAGAACCCGTTGCACGGACTACATCTGACTCACGCGTTAGCCTAAGACAAAGCTCCTTCTCCTCACGACCTCGCCTAACAGTACACACCACCTCTGCCCCATCATCCATACAGGGGAGGATAGCCTCACACTCCGACTGCCGAAGACAAGTGTTCTCCAACAGCTGTTCTTTAAGTTGCACAACCCTCATTACGCTGTCGCCTGCTTATACAGTTCGTCGATAACCGCCTGTGCATCAGCTGTCAAGACACCGTCCCGAACATACTCCTCTAAGAGTGGGATAAGCTCATATAGGATACGTTCACGGGAGTTGTCTACTCCCTCCTCGTCTTGCATTAAGAAATAACTATGCCCTATCCAGACGTCTTCTGGCTTATACTCATCGCATAGTGTGTCGGCAGGAAGGAGTCGCATCGTTGCATCCCAACCACTCGCTTTATACGCATCAAAGTTCTTAACAAACAACCGGCTGACCTTCTCAAACAATTCTGCATTGAATCTGTCGCCTGCTAAACCAATGGGTCGCTCCGAAATAAAGGCAAACCGACGTCGAATAGCATAATCTAACGACCCTAAAGAGCGGTCGGCTGTGTTCATGGTTGCTATCAGATACACATTATCAGGGACGTGAAAGGACTTCTTAGAATAAGGTAGTTTCACACTCTCCTCATTCTTACTCCCCTTTCGTTTGTCTGCTTCAAGCAGCGTTATCAGTTCACCAAACACCTTTGAGACGTTCCCTCTGTTCAGCTCATCAATGACCATAACGTAGGGTTTATCGTCCTTCTCCTGCTCGATAAACACTCCGTACTTCTCAAGGATGGCCTCTACATCTTCGACATGTATCGACTTCAAACGATAGACAGTAGACTCTACCATCTCCTTACCACCGTTTGTCTCCACTATATTCTCTCGCTTACCTTTTATTAGCCAATGTACTGGTCGGATACGCTTATAGGCTGGTAAGCTATCATCATACCGATACTCACCCGTGATAACACCTATCGCATCTATCTCTTTACTTGAATAACAAGACATTACAATATCCCCTACTTTCATCTTATTGACATAGGCGTCTAATATCTGCTTACCCTTACCATTGCAAATACTCCAGTCTGTCTCGTCTGAAATTTCATCTCCATACTCATCCCAACCGATACGAATATAGTCTTTCTCCATACAGTCTTTGCGCACATCATTGTCTCCTGTCCGTTTAAGCGAAACCTTCCAAACATCAGCATCCGGACTGATACCGTACTGATTACCCACGAGTTTAGAACGCTCGGCAGCCTCACAAAGCCTCTTGAACACACCGTCCTCTATCTCGTAGGTCACCTGACTCGCCTCGTTTACCACAGGGCGCAATCCCTCAATCCAGTCCTCATAGTCTAAAGACTGATGGAAGGTAGTGAACATAAGGCGCCCATCGTCCTTAAGCTGATTGTATCTGTTTACTATCTCCTCCCTACTCCGTCCATTGCTCATAAACCTTGGGTCGCACAGCCGCACAGCCAATTCAGGTACATCGTAAGTCTTACCTGTACCCGGTGCACCGTGCAAAACAATGTTCTTACGCCGTCTCCATATACCGACAATATCGTCATACCGAGTACTTTTTGAGCTATTATTTGTATCTGTATTCATCTTCTTATCCAATTTATCTTGCATATAGTCTTTCATGCACCAGAATAAAGTCTGAACCGCAAGGTTGAGTGGTTTGTTTTTGAATCGTTCGATTTCTTTCAGCATAATCTGCTGTATCTCTTCTCCATAATGTTCTACAAAGCCATTAATAAGTTCCATAAAATGGCCATACTTCTCCCCTACCTTTCGAGGAGTATAACCAAAATAGCGCCAAATATTACGATAAATTTCATCCTTATAGAAGGTGTATTTCTCTGGATAAACACATGTTAGCAAGGCTGCGGCTGTACGTTCATCATTTGCATTGTTCTTCCATTTACCTGAACATAATGCTTCTATATCTGACTTAAAAGCAGCCAATCGAGTCGTCAATGGAACAGACTCGTTTATCAAATGTTGACAACAAACACTTGTCTTGTCGGCTTCATTATCCACCAAATACTTAATAACAGTATCAACACGAGGGTTGTCTACTATGTTTTCTCCCCTAAGAGAGTCAAAGACTTTAAGAACTTCTTTTCCCTCCACCCTATCGAGTAAGTCCCATTTATAGTATTCTCCATATTCTATAAATAACTTTTCTTTCTCAAAGATGTCGATGAGTTCTTCCATAAGATAGACTCTGAAAGCATCTACAAGTTCATCACGCATCTGCCATAGGAAACCTTGTCTTGTCTCCCGACCTTTCTTCATTGCAATGCACCAGTAGGTTTCTTTATTATCTGGCCCTACTACTCTAAATCTATTTAATCGCCTTTGTACCCACTTAGAGAAGTTATATACCTTATTGTTATAGTACTGGGCAGGTTTCCCATACTCTTTAGAGACCTTTGTACAAGTTGCCATATTCCCATCTTGACGTAGGAAACACAGCAATGCTTCATGATATGGCATCGACCGCTCATCACGTAATATATCAAGCCACTCAGCCGTAGTGATTCCTATATCACCACAACTATAATCTCCGTTTGTATTGACAGTTTTATATAATGTCTTTATTGCCATAACTCAACAATCGTATGTTGTTTATTCATTTTATTATCGTTTCAGATCCAAGATTAATTTCATCAAGATAGAAGACTGCCCAGCGTCAAGCGATTGAATGTAGTCCTCTCTCATAGCGTTAGGCCATGGGAAGAGCGAGAGGGGGACTGGGGAAAGAGACCACCCTGCCTATTCTTTCTCCGAGGTGGTGAGCTTCTTTCTATTCTGAATCCACCATTTCACAGCGGCTTGCATGATTGCTTGCATGCCATCATAGATTTCGTCGATATTAGCTTGCGTCAGTTCACCATTGCCCTCGCCGCCCGCATGCTTCAAGATAAAGGTCTTGTCCTGCAGAGAATAGCCACAGAGCGAACGGCTCTTCACCTCCTTCAAGTCTGCTTCGAAGCGTTCTGGCGTGGTGTGTAACACTTGTACATTAAGGCGAGGCCACGTAGTGCACTCAATTAACTCTAACTCTTTTCCGTCTACTTCACGAACGGAATAATGGAAATCAAATGTTTTCATTGTCTTATATTGTCTTTATTAAACTCATTTTATCGCCTGTTCTCCCTTGCTTCCAACGCTGGTGTTCTCCATAAACTCACAAGAGTTACAGCAGTACTAAAGCCCATCCGCAAAGTAGCAACAGTCCTTGTATGTAAACATTTTTCGTTCTCTCCCTATCAGTGTACGCCCTTCTTGCTTCAAGCGGACGCCCTTCTTGCCAGCAGAACATGCCCTTCTTGGGTGTAGAAGAGGCCCTTCTTGATGCTTACTAAGGCCCTTCTTGCATCGAGTTTATAAGTGATTGATTTCTTGTTAGTTGCAATTTCGGTTTTTAATCATATCACTCTTTTGCCGTAAGGGGTTTCTCGTGCGCTTTTGTCAGGTTTTTTCATGAGCGTAACAGGTTCGTTGGGTGTTTCATCTCTCACAGAGTTTAGTACACAAGAGAGTCGTTGGATATTTTATCTCTCACAGATTTTCACAGATGAACAGAAGCCTTTCTGCTAACGTTTAGAACTCACAAACGCCTGCAGGCAGGCGACAGATATCACAGAATTTACTGCTAACGTGAGCTATAACGCTCTGTGTTTTCGGTTGAGAGCAAGGACCTTTGCAGCCTCACCCCCAACCCCTCTCCGAATGGAGAGGGGAGTGATTACCGAGATACCCCTGCATGTCCTCCAGATGTTCAGCGGCCCATCTCCTATCATCAGCAGGCCAAAAGGGGTAACCTCACATACTACTCCCCTCTCAATTCGGAGAGGGGCTGGGGGTGAGGCCTCTGTGACCTCTGTATGCCGAAGGCGTTCTGTGTGCTCGAAACGTGCGCCAAAAGGCTCAGTGAACTCTGTGCGCTCTGTGAGAGAAATACCTTCCCAGCGTGAGAGAAAAACTCCCCACGCCCCATGCAAGCAGCCCAAAAGGGGTAACCTCACATATTAACTGCCATCGGCCCCTCCCCCGTCCCCTCCCCCGAAGGGAGGGGCGTAATCACCGAGATACCCATGTGAGGAGGATGTGCGCCTCGTTCTATTATCTTACAGGCTGCCTTGTAGGGGTAACCTCACATATCACGCCCCTCCCTGCGGGGGAGGGGTTGGGGGAGGGGCCACTATCTTATGGGTTCGAAACGTGCGCCAGAAGGGTTTGTTAGCTCTGTTAGTTCTGTGAGAGATAAAACTCCCCAACGTGTGAGGAAACTAAGCCAAGAATCGGTGAGCGAGCCTTTCGTGGGGTGATATGTGTTATTCTCAATGCGCATGTAAAACATTTACAAAGAGTGATGAGATAGACTTTTATTTACGATAGAAATATTAGCAAGATGGGAGACTATAACGTACATGATTTCAGAGAGTTATGAACACGAAACGAGTATATGCTTTTCTTGCATCAAGAAGGGGCTTTTCTTGTATCAAGAAAGGCATGTTTTCGGATGAAGAAGGGCGTTCTCTTGAGCGTTGAAAGGCATGGGCAGGATGGGAGAGGGACGAAAATAGTTTACATATTTGGTCTGTTGTCTTGACGTGAAAAGGATATGAGGGCTTCTTCCTCGTGCTTGGAGAGGGGCGATGAGAGAAAAGGCACCACTTGCAATCCACCTTCAACTCATTTGTCATAGTCAAAGGTATTGGAGGAAGAAGGGGAGCTTTTACAGGAGTCTTGGTCCTTGCACGGAGGATAAGAGAGCTGTTACCTATTTTGTAATAAAGATGATATTCGAGAGACTTGTATAGTTCTTTTGATTAAAGGTAAAGTTGATTTCTTTCAGAGAGTCAGCATTGAAAGAATCGAGATAGTCGTTCACAGTTGGTTCAATGAGTGTGAAAGCCCGTTTCATCTTCCATGATTGTTTCATGTCCTTGGTGTCAACAAGTACGAGGAACAGGCGGTTCTCTGCACCAAACAAACGAGCACTTTGGTTTTCGTAGAGCCATTTCATCAGTTCTTTTGGGTGTTTGCATGCCTTGTCAATAATCTTTTGTTTATGTTTTGTAAGCACCTTAATGATGTTTGAATGGCCGTGGTTTTCAAGTTCTTCTTTAAGGAATGTGAGCTGTTCAGCGTCAGATAGATTCTTGTCGGGGCTTATATTGACTTTTTTCGCTTCTTTTTTAAGCCAAGCAAGCTCCTTGTTTCCTATCTTCTCTTTGAGTTTCTTCTCCATAAACTCATTCGGGAAATAAGTCACTTTTAGGTCTATTGGATATTTATCGATAAAGAAGTCCACGCTTTTTATCTCCCCAATAGCCGAGAGGACACGCTCGTGTTTCTTAAAGATAGACTCAATGAGGTAGGATGTCCAGTTGTTATACCAACTTGTCTGAACGAAGTTCCATGCGTTTGCCTGTATCTCATTCGCTTTCTTTTGGAGTGTGTCATAGTCACTGATAACCTTGACATATCTCCTAACAAGGTATTGGTCGAGCGAGTTATTATGGTCGCCTCCCCATTCATAAGCGTTTATCTTGCGCAGAGCAGTCCTCACTTTATTCTCGTCGACGCCCATTTCTTTATACCATTCATTATTCCTGTTTCGCAAAAAACAGTCAAGTTGTGGTTTCAGCTCAGGCTTGTCTTCTAACAAGGCATATAGTTCGGGGAACTGTTCCTTCACTTTCTTCGATTTGAGCGTGAGCTTGTTTTCCTCAAGAAAATCCGTTATCAGTTTTTTACGGCATATCGCCCTCACTTTGAGATAGAGCAAGGCTTCATCGTCATTGTTAAAGGCGAACAGGTTGTTTGTGCGGAACTCGTGGTCCCATTTCTCATAGTTTGTCATGTTATTTATTATGTTTTACATATTAATATAATCTCGCTACTCCCCGCAACGCTACCTTTCCCACCTCTACCATTGGTATATCTCTTATGTTCTACCTTAACTTTTCTATACGGTTCAATCATGTTCACCATCGTATTTATGTCTGGGTAGCTTCGGTCATTATAGCTAACAAGCCAGGTGGGGATATGTTGTGCCCTTTCAAACAACAGTTTTAAGCTGTTAATAGCCTCACTGTTTTTATCGAAGCCACTATATCTCTTGGGTTCATAACGCTTGATGCCATTGACGAATTGTTTGTCTTTCCAATACTCGACGAAGGTCTCAAGGAGGTGATAAAAGGACTGGTAATCCGCATGACTATTGCAGTAAGGTGGGTCAAAGTAGACTAAGTCGACATCAGACAATGTCGGCAGGAGGTCCAGTATATTCTCTTGAAAGCTTTTGTTGGCCTTTTGGTTATCAAAAACAGCAGCATTGTAGTGTGGCAGAATATCAAGGAAGATGTCCCTTAAAGGGCGTATTAAGCTGCGGTTTCTCTTCACTCTTGCAGGGTCTTCAGCGTAGGTTAATGCTTGAGTATGGGCAAAGTGGCCCATCGTAACCTTCCTTGTCATACTCCTACACATGACCGACAGGGCCAGTGACTGCTTGAATGTGTTTTGTAGACGAGGCACATTACTTCTAAAGCTATCGAGCCAAGCCGCCTCTTCTGGGTAGAAGAAGAGGTTTGCGTATAGCTTTTCTATCAGGTTATATTCCGTCGGGTTCTGGTTAGGAGAGAATAGGATGTCAATGTCTTCTTGGTTAAGTACGTTCCCAGAGTTCTCTATCAGTGCCTTACCAATTTGATAGTTAAAATTCAAGAAATCGTTAGTATAGGTAGTCTTCCCCATTTGCTTTAGCAGATAAGCAATGGATTGTGAGCCTCCAAAAGCGTCAAGAGCAACGCATGAGTCGGTCGGGATGAATTGTGCAATCCATGCCCTATGAATGTATTTTGCGCCCAAGTACTGTGGTTCTGGGAACTTATAATTCAGATAATCATTCTTGAATAAGGAACACTCCATTATACTAATGTATCTACTATTGGTAAGATTAAATGATAGTCTCAGCCCATCTCGAATAGCTTTGCTTGTTAGCTATCGTGAACAAAACACATGACTTTACCTAACACTGCTTGGTGTAGGCTTAAAAGTGTAAGTTATCAGCGGGCAACCTTTAATCCTTTTGATAGCTTCGTCTTACGTGAGAATATTATTGTTTGATGCAAAGTTATTATTTTTTGGTAATACTTACAAACAATAAACAAAGTTTTCTCTCCTTTTATTAGCCGCTTTGTAGGGATTACCTCACGTACTAAGTCCTCCCTGTGGGAGAGGGGTTGGGGGAGGGGTCACTATCTTGTGGGCTCGAAACGTGGGTGGAAAAGTTCTGTTAAATCTGTGAGTTCTGTGAGAGAAAATAATATCCACCATGAGAGAAAGGAATGTCTTCTGTGAGAGAAAAGTCTCCCCAGCATAAGAGAAAAAACTCCCCACGCCTCATGTTCGAGGCCCAGTAGGCGTAACCTCACATACTACCTCCCTATCTGAAACGAGTCAGCAGAGTGACAAAAATTCTTACAACCCACCAAGCTGACCACCCTCAATACACGCATATATCATCGCCTACAACCGAGGATATAACCCACAAGAAATCAGTGTGTTATGTTTAGCCTTTGAGAATATGCCCTTCTTGCTCGTAGAAGACGCCCTTCTTGTGGCATGAAGGGCATGTTCTTGAACGTAGAAGGGCCTCCTCTTGTTGCATACTTGGCCTTTGCTCGAAAAGAGAAGGGAGCAGCCTGCAAAATATATTGACATTTTCTATTTACATGGTTAGTATTCTTTCACTCAGGGAGGGCTTTTTTCTTTCTCACAGAAGAACACAGAAGAACAGAACACACAAAGCTTCACAGAGACATTAAGTCAACCGAATTCACAGAACGTTACAGCCAACAGGGGCCTCACCCCCGGCCCCTCTCCGAATGAAGAGACGAGTGATCACCGAGATACCCCTACACGATTTCCGTATGTTTAGCAGCCCATCTCCGCATTATAAGGATGCTCAACACTTTCCTATCTAATGCTTAGCATGCACACTTTTGAGTTCTCCCACCATGTGTCCAACCGGTTCTGAGTTTCTTAAAAGAGGCTAATAATAATCAGAATATCAACCAGTTAAGACACCGAATAACGACAGTATGTTATCTTATTGCCAATTTTGATGCCATCTTTCACTACCTTGCTGCGATAAAGACATCACTCGTCAAGCCACTTTAAGTGCATCAAAAGGCCACGTAAAGAGCCTCCGAGTGATTCTTTTCCCTTTTCTTCTTTCGTCTTGCAGAATTTATACTATCTTTGCAGATATATTCGTTAAATAACAACACTATGGTAAAGAAAGGTGAAATCTACGTCAAAGAAGCGGTCATTAGGACGATGACGAAGGACGGAATTGACTATATTTGTATTACGGACATAGCCCGACAGAAGAACGCCGTAGAGCCTAAAGACGTCGTTAAAAACTGGATACGACAAAAGAACACACTTGAGTATTTAGGCTTGTGGGAGAAGCTTAATAACCCAAACTTCAAAGGGGTCGAATTCAACCCCTTATTGTCAGAGGCTGGCAGCAACTCCTTTACGATGAGTCCAAGTAGGTGGGTGGAGTTGACAGCAGCAATTGGTATCTTCACGAAGAGTGGTGCCGGTGGTGGTACATTTGCTCAACGCGATATTGCTTTCAAGTTTGCTAATTGGGTCTCGGTCGAGTTTGAGCTTTATCTTATTATGGAGTTCCAACGTTTGAAAGCTAAAGAACAAGAGTTGATAGGCTGGACAGCAAAAAGAGAATTGTCTAAGATAAACTATCGAATACACACAGATGCTATCAAGACTCATCTTATACCTAATGAAGTTACGGCTTCCCAAGCAAGCATTATATATGCCGAAGAAGCCGACGTCTTGAATGTTGCCATGTTTGGAATGACTGCTAAACAATGGCGAGAGGCTAACCCTAATTTGAAAGGGAATATCCGTGACTATGCTTCTGTTAATGAATTGATATGCTTATCAAATATGGAAAATATCAATGCAGTGCTTATCAACGATAATATATCACAAGGAGAGAGGCTCTTAAAACTAAATAAGATAGCCATACATCAGATGGAGATTCTTGAAAGTAATGGTAATCGAGAGCTTTTACAATAGGCATTTCTTTTCTTAATAAATAATTATTATCTTGTATAAAACAGATGAATCCAATACATTTCATCATTGCTTGCGTCACTATATTGGTTTTACTTTATGTCATTCGTATAATCATTGCTCATAAGCAAGCTAAGTTTATAGGTAGACATGGTGAGAAAAAGGTTGCAAAAGTACTTATGCAACTACCTGATGAATACACTATCTTCAATGATGTATACCTATTGGATAATGATAAGAGTACCCAAATAGACCATGTAGTCCTATCTCCTTATGGTGTATTTGTTATTGAGACAAAGAATTATAGTGGCTTGATTTATGGTGATGAAAAAGCCCGATATTGGACTAAGGATATGATTGGTACAAAGTATAAGTTCTATAACCCTTTATTACAAAACTATAGTCATGTACGAGCCTTATACTCTTTGTATGGCTTTCCAATGCAGTATTTTATCCCGATTGTCGTGTTTACGAATAGAGCTGAGCTGTTAGGAGATTATTCTAAACATCATGTTGTTTACATAGACGAATTGATTAGTACAATAGAAGCTTATCAGAAGGTAGTGTTTACAGAAAGTATATTGGCAGATGCAATCGTTAGATTAAGTTATTCCAGCTTTGAGACAAGTGAGACAGTATCGATACATAAGGCTCAAGTAAAAGCTAATATCGCATCATACAAAATGGCTGTTAAGGAAGGTGTTTGCCCTCGTTGCGGTGGTACTCTTGTGCGTAGAGAAGGGCGGTACGGTAGCTTTTGGGGTTGTAGCAATTACCCAAACTGTCGCTTTACATTAAGAACATAAAAGATTATGTGCCTTTTTTCAGTTGTTCACAAAGTGCACTAACTTTCTGTTATTTTACTTTCTGTTCTTTTTGTTACTTTGTCTTTTCTCCCTCTCTATCCTTCCGTCTCCACCTGTCCACCTGTTACTCTGTCTTACATCGCCCCACTCACCCCACCTGTCCACCTGTTACTCTGTCTTAAACCGCCCCACCCACCCATCTACTTTATCCTTTTCTTATTCTGTCTCCATTTGCCAATATGAATTATTTTAGTTATCTTTGCCTACAAAACAAACGTAAGACATAATGGCAACAGTAGACGACAAGAAGATTATCTTCTCAATGGTTGGGGTCTCAAAGATTATCCCACAGAACCAAAAACAGATTCTGAAGAACATTTACCTATCGTTCTTTTATGGCGCAAAGATAGGTATCATCGGTCTTAACGGCGCAGGTAAGTCTACGCTAATGAAGATTATAGCAGGCTTGGTAGAGCCTACTCAGGGCGAGGTAGTGTGGAGTCCGGGTTATACCGTAGGTTATCTGCCACAGGACCCACCGCTTGATGAGGCCAAGACCGTCAAAGAGAATGTCATGGAAGGGGTGCAGCATATCTATGATGCACTAAAGGAATACGACGACATCAATGTGAAGTTCGGTATGGAGGAGTATTACTCTGATGCTGACAAGATGGACAAACTGATGCAGCGACAGGCTGAGTTGCAGGATATCATCGATGCTACAGACGCTTGGAACATAGACTCTCGCCTCGAGAGGGCCATGGATGCGCTGCGATGTCCTAAGGGTGACCTCCCTGTAACGAACCTTTCTGGCGGCGAGCGACGCCGTGTTGCACTCTGCCGCTTGCTCCTTCAGAAGCCAGACGTGCTATTGCTCGATGAGCCAACCAACCACCTTGATGCCGAGAGTATCGACTGGTTGGAGCAACACCTGCAGCAGTATGAGGGAACAGTCATTGCTGTAACGCACGACCGATACTTCTTAGACGATGTTAGCGAGTGGATTCTTGAGCTCGACCGAGGTGAGGGTATCCCATGGAAGGGCAACTACTCATCATGGCTCGACCAAAAGACAAAGCGCATGGAGCAGGAGGAGAAGTCGGCTTCGAAGCGTCGTAAGACCTTAGAACGTGAGTTGGAATGGGTGCGCATGGCTCCGAAGGCGCGTCAAGCCAAGGGTAAGGCCCGTCTGAACTCATACGAGCAGATGCTCAACGAGGAGCAGAAGCAGCGCGAAGAGAAGCTCGAGATCTTCATCCCTAACGGTCCTCGTCTGGGCAACAAGGTCATCGAGGCGCAGCATGTGAAGAAGGCTTTTGGCGAGAAGGTGCTCTTCAACGACCTCAATTTCATGCTTCCTCCTAACGGTATCGTGGGTGTTATCGGCCCTAACGGAGCTGGTAAGACAACGCTATTCCGCCTTATCATGGGTTTGGAACAGGCCGATGGCGGTACGTTCGAGGTGGGCGAAACAGTTAAACTGGCATACGTCGACCAGCAGCATAAGGATATCGACCCAAATAAGACGGTGTATGACGTAGTGTCACAGGGCAACGACACCATCCGTATGGGTGGTCGTGACATTAACTCACGTGCCTATCTCTCACGCTTCAACTTCTCTGGAACCGACCAAAGTAAGCTTTGTTCAGTCCTCTCAGGAGGTGAGCGCAACCGCTTGCAGTTGGCTATGGCATTGAAACAAGAGGGTAACGTCCTCCTTCTCGATGAGCCAACTAACGACATCGACGTGAACACGTTGCGTGCTTTAGAGGAGGGTCTTGAGGCCTTCGCAGGCTGTGCAGTAGTCATCAGCCACGACCGCTGGTTCCTTGACCGTATCTGTACGCATATCCTTGCATTTGAGGGTAACGGTGAGGTAGTATTCTTCGAGGGTGGTTTCTCCGATTATGAAATCAATAAAGCACGCCGCCTTGGTAACGAGGAGATTAAGAAGGGACGCTACAGAAAACTGATGGAAGAGTAGATATCCCCATCTCGACACAAGCAGCGAAGGAGGGGTAACCTCGGTAATCACTCCCTCTCCAATCGGAGAGGGGCTGGGGGTGAGGCTTCTGCTGGCTGTAACGTTCTGTGATATCGGTTGACTTAATGTCTCTGTGAAACCTTGCGTGTTCTGTTCATCTGTGTTCTCTGTGAGAAAAAGAACATTTTTGAGACTCGCTGGGGAGTTTCATCTCTCACAGAACTCACAGACGTAACAGAACCTTTTGGCGCACATTTCGAGCCCACAGAACGCCTCCGGCATACAGATAACACAGAACGTTACAGCTAATATTGGGTGTAACGCTCTGTGATATCTGTCGCCGTTAATCAACATTTGTGGGTTCTCCCTATTCGCTGAAAGGCTTCTGTTCATCTGTGAAAATCTGTGAGAAATAGAATACCCAATAGATTTCCTGCATTCTTGAAAAAACCTGACAAAAACGCATAAGAAATCCCTTACGGATATAGAATGATATAATTAAAAATCTAAATCGCAACTAACAAGAAATCAATCACTTATAAACTCGAAGCAAGAAGAGCCTTGTCAAGCATCGAGAAGGGCGTCTTCAAGGGTCAAGAAGGGCATGTTCTCGAACGTTGAAGGGCATGTTCTTGAAGCATGAAGGGCATATACTGGACTCGAGTATAGCGAAAACTCTTTACATATTCGTGGGGATTAAGCATGGAGCCCCATGTGGTGTTGAGTTCTGAAAATGGGCCCGATAGGGGGCAAATAGGACCAATAAGCCTTATAGCCTGTGCCCAACTAATAGGGGTAACCTCACATTTTACGCCCCTCCCTATGGGGGAGGGGAAGGGGGAGGGGCCAGCTGTAGACTGGAGTTGGGCCACCTCTCTCATCCTTTTCTCCCTCCTTTTTGGTCAAGAAAAAGGGATACTGCCTCGGCAATATCCCTTAGAAAAGATTTTATTAGCAAAGTTTATTGGGACAGACGATAGACGACTGTCCCGTTGTATCTATTGATTACTTATAAAGAACCGTTGTTTGCCTGACGTACCATCTCAGAGGATGCATAGAGGTAGACCTCTACACGGCGGTTAGCCTGGCTGATTGTCTTATTCTCAATAGGGTTCGCACTACCGAAGCCCTGTACTGAACGGATCTGACGACTGCTCACTCCGCGACCTTTCAGATAGGATGACACGGCTTCAGCACGGCGCTGTGACAATGGGACATTAATGTTGTCATTACCTGAAGCGTCGGTGTAGCCCTGTATAGCAACGTCACAGTTAGAGTTGCGTTGCATGAGGGAAGCAAACTTCGTGAGGTCGTTCTTGGCCGAAGCACTTAGGTTTGAACCATTCAGAGGGAAGAGGATACCTGAGTCGAAGGTCACCTTCACGCAGTCTAAACCGTTCGCATCAGTAACCTTATCGACACGTGCATTAGGCAACTGCTGCGATGCCTCGCGTGCTACCTTGTCCATGTGGCGACCGATGAGGGCTCCCGCTCCTGCACCAACAGCGCCACCTATGGCTGCACCAATAGCTGTACTCTTACCGTTACGACCTATTATTTGACCGACGATGCCGCCCAATGCTGCACCAGCACCGCCACCGATTAATGAACCTGTACCTTGTTTTGTCTGACAACTTACGACAGTGAGGAGACACATTCCTGCTGCCATCATCTTCATATTCTTCATAATCAAACGTATTAAATGACTATTATCTTTTACCTTATTCAGCATGGTCAACGACCGTGCCTTAATTCATTTTAATTCATGCAAAGTTAAACAAATATATGCCATAGGGCCCTTATTGCCAACATTTTTTTGTATTTTTGCAGAAAATAAGCCAACTCGGCAAATAGAAACAAGCTTCGTTTGCACTCATTTGCATTATTTTCGCAATAGATAGACTGGTCGGAGTAGATGGGAGAAAACCTCCCGTAGGCTCGCTTATCCCAGTTATATCTGTGTGCAAAGTTAGTGTTTCACGCCATAATGGCAAAAGGGAAACACCTATAAAAACGTGGGAAATCCCCAAAAAGAGTAAAGTAAAAGAATAGAATAAAGTATTTATGGCAAAAGAACTGAAAGAACTTACCAAGAGAGCCGACAACTACTCTCAATGGTACAATGACTTGGTAATAAAGGCAGACTTGATTGAGCAGTCTGCTGTACGTGGTTGTATGGTTATCAAACCATACGGTTATGCTATCTGGGAGAAGATACAAGCGCAGCTTGATAAGATGTTTAAGGAGACCGGAGTACAGAATGCTTACTTCCCAATGTTAATCCCTAAGAGCTTTCTCTCACGTGAGGCTGAACACGTGAAGGGCTTTGCCAAGGAGTGTGCTGTGGTTACTCACTATCGCTTGAAGGCTACTGAAGATGGCAACGCCGTACAGGTCGACCCTAATGCGAAGCTCGAGGAAGAACTGATCATACGTCCTACAAGTGAGACAATCATCTGGAACACCTATAAAAACTGGATACATTCATGGCGCGATCTGCCGTTGATGTGCAACCAGTGGTGTAATGTGATGCGTTGGGAGATGCGCACTCGTCCATTCCTTCGCACGTCAGAGTTCCTATGGCAGGAGGGTCACACCGCTCACGCAACACGTGAGGAGGCTGAGAAGGAGGCACAGACCATGTTGCGTGTCTATGCTGACTTTGCTGAGAAATGGCTCGCTGTTCCTGTCGTACAGGGCGTTAAGAGTGAGACAGAACGCTTTGCGGGTGCATTGGATACCTATACTATTGAGGCCATGATGCAGGATGGTAAGGCCCTTCAAAGTGGTACTTCTCACTTCTTGGGACAGAACTTTGCAAAGTCATTCGACGTCACCTTCCTTAATAAGGAGAACAAGCCAGAGTATGTATGGGCCACTTCATGGGGTGTTAGTACTCGATTGATTGGTGCGCTCATCATGACCCACTCTGACGATAACGGTCTCGTTCTCCCTCCGAAGATTGCGCCTATTCAGGTGGTTATCGTACCTATCTTCAAGGGTGAAGAGCAGTTGAAGGAACTGACAGCCAAGCTACAACCAGTCATCGACCAGCTCCGTGAGTTGGGAATCACCGTCAAGTATGACGATACCGATAATAAGCGTCCGGGCTTCAAGTTCGCTGACTATGAGCTTAAGGGTGTACCTGTACGTCTTGCTATGGGTGGTCGTGACTTAGAGAACAACACCATTGAGGTGATGCGTCGTGATACGCTTGAGAAAGAAAGCCTAAGTTTTGATGGCATCGTAGAGCACATCAAGAACCTTCTCGACGACATTCAAGCTAATATCTTCAAGAAGGCCAAGGACTTCCGCAACGCTCATATCTATGAGTGTGAGAACTATGATGAGTTCAAGGAGAGGGTGAAGGACGGTGGTTTCTTCCTCTGTCACTGGGACGGAACAGAGGAGACTGAGGCGAAGATTAAGGAAGACACGCAGGCAACCATCCGTTGTGTCCCTTATATGTTCGAGCAGACTCCAGGCGTCGACATGGTTAGCGGCAAGCCTGCTAAGTATCGTGTCATCATCGCAAGGTCATATTAATAAAAGGATACTGGCATTACCGAGGGTTTCTATAGCCCTCGATAATGCCAGTCTTTGCTTTTGAGAGGATGGCAGAAAGCCCTATCGAGCCTATCAGCCCTTGTATTCATAGCAACTAACTTAAACATTATCAATTATGAAAAAGTCACTTCTTACTTTTGTTTTCCTCCTTGCTCTGACAGCATTAAACGCTCAGACACTCATCAAGGCTAAGTTTCAGAAAGGCGAACAAGCTACTTATTCGACTGTGTCGGAAACGAAGATCTCAACACCTATGGGTGGTGGCGACCAGTCGGTCAAGACGAGTAGTAACACCGTCATTACCGTGAAGGAGGCCAATGCGGATGGGTATGTTATCGAATTGATAACCAAGGACATTAAGACTGAAGGCGACCAGTCAACTGCCTTGCAGACGAGGAACATGCTGAGTCAATACTTCGGTAATGTTCCTATGCGAGTAAAGACTGATGCCAACGGAAAGGTGACCGACATCCTAAACTTTGAGGAGGTGCAGGCCAGTGTGAGCAAGCTTGTGATGGCGTTCATCGACTCTATCTATAAAGCAAAGCCTCAGTTAGAGCAGGGCCTGCCTAAATATAAGATGGCGATGTCGCTCAACAACTTGCTAACCAAGCAGACTTTCATTGAGACAATGGAACATTCAACCTTCTTCAACCTCTTTGGTAAGACGCTAAAGACAGGCGACAAAGAGGATGTCAATCAGCAAGGAATAAAGTCAATCGTCACATACGAGGTGACTAAGGAGCCTAACGAACTCGTCATCATAGGTAAGACACAGAACAACATGAGCGAAGACGACGTGAAAGGCTTCCTCATTGACAAGATGAAACTGATGGGCTCTGACGAGTCAATGATAGCTAAGTTCGAGCAAGGATGGTTGATGATGAAGAAGATGGGACTAACGAAAATGGACGGTAGCGGTACGATTACGACCCGTCTACTCCCTTCTGGCTGGGCCACAGAATATGGTTCTTCTATCAAATCAAAGGTGATGGGCGCCGTAATGACTACTAACTCCGTGTCTAAATTAGTAGGACATAGCTGGAAGTAATCCGCTTCGTCAGACAGTATATATAATATAATAAGGTGGTGAAGCCAGTCTCATCGCCACCTCCCTTTCGCTCCTTTCCACGGTGTGGATAGGTGTTGGGGAGTGGTGTGTGGGCTTTTTACTACATGTTCCTTAGCTCCTTTCCATCACGAGGATAGATAAGCAGGGGTGATGTGTGGGCCTTTTACTAAACTTTCCCTTCGTTCCTTTCCATTATGTGGATAGGTGTGCGGGGGTGGTGTGTGACCTTTTTCGCTTCCTTCTTCTTAGTCCCTGCCCCTCATTAGCGGTGTATCTTATTCTCCTTTATGAGGTATTAATGAATGTTGAAAGGTAATTGTCCCCTTTCTTCGGTGAGCTAACTGAGCCGTAAAAAATCATTACATCGAATAGCGTTAATCACCCTTATAAGACAGGCGTAGCATCTTCTATCACCTACTCCATAACTTTCAATAAATCAACACGTTATAAACAGCGTTTAAGAACATGCCCTTCTTGCATCAAGAAGGGCATGTTCTTGTTCCTTGAAAGGCATGTTCTCGAATGTTAAAGGGCGTCTTCTTCGTTCAAGAAGAGCGTGTCCTCGAAAAGAGAAGGATATGAGTTGTGAAATATCCTGACATTTTCTGTTTGCTTGATTAGCGTTTCTTTTTCACAGAGAACATATTTTTCTCTCACAGAACTCACAGATTTAACAGAACCTTTTTGCACACTGTTTCGATTCCACAGAACGCCTCCGGCATACAGATATCACAGACGCCTTTCAACTAAGATTAGCTGTAACGCTCTGTGATATCGGTTGACTTAATGTCTCTGTGGAATACCGTGTGTTCTGTTCTTCTGTGTAAATCTGTGAGAAAAAGAAGGCACCCTCGATATGAGATTAGGCCTATGAGACTTGCTGGGGAGTTTTTTCTCTCACAGAGCGCACAGAGTTCACTGAGGTTTTTGGCGCACATTTCGAGCCCACAGAACACCTCCGGCATACAGAGTTCACAGAGGCCTTTCAACTATGATTGGCTGTAACGTTCTGTGAAATCGGTTGACTTAATGTCTCTGTGGAATACCGTGTGTTCTGTTCATCTGTGTAAATCTGTGAGAAATATAACGCACCCACTCGATGAGATAAGGCCTATGAGACTCGCAGGGTAATTTTATCTCTCACAGAACTCACAGATCTAACAGAACTTTTTGCGCACTATTTCGAGTTCACAAGGAGGGTGTACATCTTCTTTTGATGCCCATTTTTAACCTCCTGCGTCCACCCCTCTGGGTTCTTTTTAGCGTCCAGATACATTCGGAAGAGCTTAAGGCTTTGGAGGGAGTGGGTGCTGGCTTGCTCGGCAATTCGGGCAAACTTCACTTGTACGGGGTCGTCGCTCTGTTCGGAGTTGAAGCTTTGCGAAATCATTGCTAAGTTGCCAAACGAATGGATGTCAGCCTCACTCCATTCGGTGTTGTTGGTCTGGTGCTGTGGATGCAGATGCTCAATCGACCTGTTAGCATGGAACGTGTAGGTGCTAACAATCTCTTGATCTGCCTTGTCAGGGAAGTATTCTTCTCTCCTTTCCCATAGGTAGTAATCCAGTCGCCAGAACCAGTATCGGTCGATACCCTTGTCGTATGTCATGTCGTCGAGGGCTTTGAGCTCCTTATGTAGTTCTTTGTCATCGATGTCTTTTAGCCATTTCAGAAGTGTCTCAGAGGAGTCTACTCTCTCGTTGTGGAGCTTTATCAAGACGGGTTTAATCCAATTATAGAAAGGCGTTTGAGCCACATAAAGCATTGACTGATACTGTTCTACCTGCTTACGTGCTGTTCCTCCGCCGAAGGTGAGCGTATATTTGTTTACAGTTCCTTCCCCTTCTTTATGGATGATATAGTAGTCTAAGAGTAATCTATAGAACAGTAGCTGGTGATAGAAGTCTGGTATATCATCTATTTTATGTTCCTTATACACATTGAGTAGTTCTTCGCGATAGAATGAGTACGAACCATTCAGGTCGTAGTAGATGTCATAGACCATCATCAACAGCTCTGGGAAGGAGATTAAAGCCCTGTCGCTATCATCGTTGTTATCATGGTTGAAGGTGTGGCGTTCGGGTTCGATCGCCCCAATTTCAGTGTTGTCTTCATTATCGAGTTGCATTTTATTCGAGTCCACCACAGCGTCAAAATCTTTGTCTCGACAGCTGTTTATAGCCGTTTCATATTTCTCCAAATATTCTTCCTCAGTCTCTTTTTCACTTTTACGGATAATGGGTCGGCTCATATCCGCAACCAGGTTCCAGATGCGCGTCAAGTGTTCTTGATTGTTCTGTCCTTTCAATAGTTCTACTTTCAGTATCTCGTGTTGTTCAAGACCCTTCCCACTAATGTTCATGGCCTCGAAGTACTTGTTCAGAGAGGACGGATGACTGGCGTAGTAAGGCGGTAGTTCGGAGAAGAAGAAGGACAGGTTTTTGTAAACATTTCGGGCATAACTTTCCCGCTCGTCATCAGATGAGAAATTGCCAGAACGCTCCATAAAGTTAGAGATACAGCGTATGCCATTCTCCATCTTCTCGTTGATGATTTCCGCCTTCTCACCTTTTATCTTTCGAAGAAGATACTCCTTATCATGCGAGCGAGCGGTGAAGTTCAGTCGTTCACCACCTTTGAGGAAATCGTCCCATTCCTTAGCATATTTCTTGAGGACGATGCCCATCAGTGTTGTCACCGTGAGACGCTGTTGCCCATCAATAAGGTCATAGCCGTTGTTCGCTATACATGAGAGCATACCGATGTAATAGGGCGACTCTTCCCCATTGTTTTCAAAGTGGCGTTTGAGGTCGAATAAGAGTCCTTCCACTTGACTGTCTTCCCACGTGAAGAGTCTTTGATAGAGTGGGATAGAGAATGTAAGCCCTTCATTTACAATGCGTTCTGGGGTATATCTATGCTTATTCATGATTAATCTTAGCTATTATGGTGGGTTCAGTAAAATCGTTTTTTAATTCTCTAAAAAGCCTTTGAAGCTGATCATGAAACCGTCTTGCAATCCCTCTCCTCTCTAAGTCTTGCCCCCAATCTTTGATGTTCAAGAGACATTCAGCAAGGAAGAAGGTTGGCGAAGAGGCCTGGTCTATCATCATGATAATTTCGGAGTCGTTTGCAGACTGCCTAATCTTATAGGTCAAGGCCCGCTTCGTGGCATATCTGCTTTGTGCTATGTTGGATGCAATAGCGTACAGTGCTTCAGGGAGATATTGCTCGCCAAACTTGAGATAGTAGCCGAAGAGCAGCGCTTCTATGACCTCAGCGAACTTCCAATGCGACTCTGCTTGCAGCTGTCGTCTCAAGGCAGTAACGGCTCGGAGGCTGCCGAAGGACTTTGCTTGGCTGGTGAAAGTGTCCATAAAGACGAAGAAATGGGTCCCACCTTGTATCTTCTCATAGAAATGGAACGACTCTCCGAAGGCTGGGAGGGCAGCGAGTGTGGGCGCAGTGGAGAACTCGTCCTTGACGCATAACCGTCTGTTGGGGTCATAGGCTTGCTTGCGCATCCACTTCCTAAGCGGCAACAGATAGCGAGCGGCCGTCTGTTCTAAGAGCGGATAGTCGTTCTCTATCATCCTGTTCCACCGTCCTGCAAGGTGTTCGGCCTGCTCTTCTGAGGAGATGTAGCGCAGGTGGTGAGCCTTCAGAAGGTCGTAGTCGGATAGCGGTACACCCTTTGAGTTCTCATTAGAAAAGAAGGTATAAGCGAGGTCGAGCTTACTTTCTTTGAGGATGAGCACCGTGAACTCGAGCCGCTCGATAATCCTCTGACAAAGAGAGGTATCCCTGTCTGTTTCTACAAGATGGTCGATAAGATATCTCGCATTGGCGATATGGTCTTTTGACTGCTGTGATAAGAATTTCTGACTCAGTAGGGGAATATCGCCACGGTAGCCGAGTTGGCGAACAATCAGCGACAGAGTGACCAGTCGTTGTTGGCCGTCAATGACGGCGTATGTCCCGTCCTCTCTCTTCTGAAGGATGATTGTACCCAGATGGTAGGGTGATTTGCCATCGTTTGGTATCTCTTTCAGACTGTTCCAGAGGTCGTACACCTGCTTATCCTGCCAACAGTAATTGCGCTGATAGTCGGGAATAATGAGCTTGTTGTTGAAGAGCTTTCCAAGACAAGCAGATGCTAAGCAAACCGACTCTTTGTCTAATCCTTCTTCCTCGAAGGTGCTGTCTCCTTGATAGGGTTCGTTCTTTTCTTCCATTTCTCCTTGTTTATTTATCTCGTTGATGATTGGGTCGAAGATTGCCATTATCTCTCTCATGGACTCTCGAAGCTGTCCCCAGTCGCCTGTCGGACTGTTTATTCTGCATCTGTACGCCTTACTGCCCTGCCAGCTGTGCCATGTCAGACGACTGTCGTCGCTTGTCTTTTCTCGTAGCCTTCGTGCGAAGGAGGCGAAGGAGGCTGTCTGATACTTTCCTTCTAAGTGTAGCTCGACAAATCCTCCACAATATTCATAGTGGAGGTAGCGGTCGTCTGTTAAGATGGTGGGCACTTGTAGGTAACGATTTGACTGCCAGCTACCTGGCTTATAAACCGCACGAATGCCCTTACTCCTGTCGGGGAAGCAGGTTTTTAGGTAGGCTTCTAAGCGCTTGTCAATTCTTGCTGTCATTCTGTTGTTGGTTTTCGGTGATGGTGGTGGTCGACTCCTTGCGCCAAAACTGCCATGTGGTGGTATGATTTCCTCGGTCATTACCGACAGCACATAGCTTCTGAATGTGTGTAGCCTTTTGTTTGGTGGTATGATTTCCTCGGTCATCACCGACAGCACATAGCTTCTGAATGTGTGCAGCCTTTTGTTCGGTGGTAGGTTTTCTACGGTCTTCACCAACCCTCCCAATGTTCTTTGTGGACAAAAGTAAGAAAAAGGTGGGAATAAAACGGGTATAGGGTGGGAATAAATTGAGAATTTATTATGAAGGAGGTGGGGTTTCCATAATTACCGAGCGGGACCTCCCCAACAATAGAGCGGCCCCTCTCTCAACAACAACTGGCACCTCCCCCGTCCCCTCCCCCATAGGGAGGGGCGTGATTACCGAGATACCCCTACCGTCTTGCTGTTCGTTGTTTACGGTGCTATTTGCAGTTGTATCACACGTTTTCCTGCACAGTTTGTCTCCTTATTTTATATGCCTTAATATTTCTGTTCAATATGTTCATTCCGTCTATCTATGTCTTTCTGTCATTCTGTCTATAAATATAAAGGCACAGAGCGGCCCCTCCCCCGTCCCCTCCCCCGTAGGGAGGGGCGTGATTACCGAGATACCCCTATCGGCTTGCTGAACGTTGTTTACGGTGTTAGTTGGTCTCGTGTAAATCATTGTCCCGCACACTTTGTATCCTATATTATACACAATCAAATCCTTGTTAATGGTGTATATTCTGTCATTATATGTCTTTATGTCATTATGTCTATAAACATTAAGAACACGGCTCAACATGTTCTTTCTGTCATCTTATGTCTTTATGTCATTATGTCTTTGTATATTAAATTCTCGTTCAGTATGTATGTTTCGTCTGTCTCTGTAACATACATAAAATCAGGAGGTTGCAGACTACGATGAAGAAGGGCCTTATCAAGCATCAAGAAGGGCGTGTTCTTGGACGTTGAAGGGCATGTTCTCGAATGGAGAAGGGCATGTTCTTGAAAGGAGTGGGGCAGTGGGGTGAGGCTTCTGTGGCTGTAAGGTTCTGTGAAATCGGTTGACTTAATGTCTCTGTGGAATACTGTGTGTTCTGTTCTTCTGTGTTCTTCTGTGAGAGAAAGAAAGGTTCTCTGTGAGAGAAAGAAAGATCCTCTGTGAGAGATAGAATACTAACCATGCAAACCGGAAATGTCAAGATATTTTATAGGTTGTTCTTTTCTACATTCGAGAAAAGGCCGAATAAGAAACAAGAACATGCCCTTCTGCGTTTAAGAACATGGTTTTCTTGACCCAAGAAGGGCATGTTCAACGAGCAAGAAGGGCATGTTCTCAAATGCTGTTCGTAACATCTTGATTTGTTGAAGGTTATAAGACCGATTACGGGGAATGCTATACATCTGCTTGGAGGGTGTTTAGCTTGATACGATGTAATGATTATTCATATTCCTATCAGCACCTAACAAGGCTAATCATCAATACCCAACATTCAACACCCAACACCCATCAGAACCCCTTCCCACTCTTGCATAACTCCCAAGAAAGTTGTAAATTTGCAGGAAACAAATCTTTAATAACATCATGTCAGAACCTATAGACATCCTTGAAGATAGATTGCTACGAGACGAACCGGGGCTGCTTGAAGTGCTCTTAGTCGACCATTCCACTCAAAAGAATATCTTTTGGGCTACGGATAGTTACGTCGCTGAGGGCGATGGCTACGGTTGGCACGATAGCATCACCGTCTCGGCTATCACGGGCAAGCACGGTAGTATCATCATGCCAAGAGCCTTGAAGACAAGGGACGAACAGCTGCGACGCTCGCGACAGATGGCTGAGGTGTTCACGCCTGCATGGCTCGTTAAGAAGATGAACGACGCTATCGACGACGAATGGAATCGTGCACAGGACGGACTGGAGGACGAGATGGAGCCGTGGCAACGCTATGTTCTGACTATGGAGTTGGAAATCTCGTGTGGCGAAGCACCTTTCCTCACCTCCCGATACGACACTGTTACGGCCGAGCCTATCCCTATTGACGAGCGTGTCGGACTATTAGACCGCAAGTTGCAGAGGGTGAACGAGTTTGCTACCGATGCTGAATGGACTCGGTGGGCACTCCTTGCCTTAGCGCATGTCTACGGTTATGAGTGGCAAGGCGACAACCTCCTCTTGGCACGTGAAGCCCTCCTTGCCACCTTTGTAGACTATCACGAGCAACGCTTCTCATGCCGACCAGCACAGGACATCATCCGTAAGGCGGCAGAGATAATAGCATGGAACGTATGGCAGATGGACGGTCTGAAAGCTGTTGTCCCAGCCTCTTGTCATGACGAGAAGACGGTTGAGGTGGGATTGTTCGAGACCATTGAGACTATCACACCGTGCGCAGGTTGTCAGAAGGACGACGTCTTACAGCATAACGGACAGCCATGTCGACTGCGTAGATGGCTGCCATCAGCAACAGAGACACCCGACAGTTTCGAGTGCAATTACACGGACTTTATTACCAAAAAACATAAAACATACCATAAAAGAAAATGGCTTATGAGATTTGATTTCGTCGTTGGAAATCCACCATATCAGGATGAAACTTTAGGTGAACAAAAGAACTATATGCCACCAGTTTATCATCTATTTATGGATTCAGCATACTCAATTTCAGATAAAGTAGAGCTTGTAACTCCAGCACGTTTCCTATTTGATGCAGGTTCAACTCCCGCTGTGTGGAACAAGAAGATGTTAACAGATAAACACTTGAAAATACTCCTTTATGAACCAGACAGTTCTAAGGTCTTTCCTAATATAAACTTTAGAGGAGGCGTAGCAGTGTCGTATAGAGATGCAGGAAAGGATTATGGAGAAATAGAAGTATTTACTCCCTATAAAGAGCTAAACGGCATATTGAAAAAGATACTACCTATTGTCAAGGAACATTCTCTTGCTGATATAGCTATTTCAAGAACATCGTATAGATTGACAGATACCATGCACAAGGAGAATCCAAAGGCTATGTCCTGTCTTACAAAAGGTCATCCATACGATATGGCAACAAATATCTTTGATTTATTACCTTTCGTTTTCCATACGAATAAACCCAATGATGGGAAAGAGTATATCATGGTCGTTGGTAGAGAAAACAATGAAAGATGCTATAAATATATAAGGCGTGACTATGTGAATGAGGTCTCCAATTTGTCTAAGTACAAGGTACTTTTAACTAAGGCATCGGGTAAAGGTGAGTTTGGAGAGGGTCTGGCTTCTCTCATTCTTGGCTTTCCAATGCTTGCAAATACCGAGACCTTTTTAAGTATTGGTAATTTTGATACAGAAAGTGAAGCTCTTCATTTACAGGCATATATTAAGAGTAAATTTCTCAGAGCACTGCTTAGTGTATTAAAAGTAACGCAAGATATAACTCCTATTAAGTTCAAGTATGTCCCCCTCCAAGACTTTACAATGTCTTCCGACATCGACTGGTCGCAGTCTATCTCATCGATAGACTTGCAGCTATATGATAAGTATGGACTGACGGAGGAGGAGCGCAACTTTATTGAAACACACGTTAAGGAGATGGACTAATGAGAACACCTAAGATACAGACCAGCCACGTTGTCTTACCTAAGATATATGCCTATACTACACCCGGAGTTACTTATCATGATGGTTGGGTGAAGATTGGTTATACCGAACAAGACAGTGTTGAAGATAGAATCAAACAGCAGTGTCACACGGCTAATATCGCTTGGATATTAGAGTGGAAGGGCAATGCTGTGTATGAAGGAACGAACGAGACATTTTTAGACAAGGCTTTCCATTCTTATTTAAGCAAGTTAGGTTATGCGCAAGAGCCGCTGACCGAGTGGTTTAAGATTGGTACGGACGAGTCGAAAATGAAGTTTTATGAGTTCCGAGAGAACCGTGGTATTGTCAAAGGAAAGGCCATACAGCAATATCAACTACGCGAGGACAGCCAAGGAGAGGCTGTGCGCATGACGATAGACAGCTTTAAGCACTGTCCTGAGACGGAGTTCCTTTGGAACGCAAAGCCCCGCTTTGGTAAGACACTCGCCGTCTATGACCTTTGTATGAAGATGCAGTTTCGTAACGTGCTTGTCGTGACAAATCGCCCAGCCATTGCCGACTCGTGGTATTCGGACTACCTAAAGTTTGTCGGTGAAGAGCATTATCTCTTTGTGAGTCGGGTGCAGGCATTGCTACAGCGCAAGCCTAAGCCCTGTCTTACTCGTCAGCAGTATGTAGAGGAGATAAAGCATGGTAAGGGTACAAAGAACTGTATTGAGTTTGTCAGTCTACAGGACTTGAAGGGCTCAATCGACTTTGGTGGCAGTCATAGAAAACTGGAGGAAGTGGCCCAACTAACGTGGGACTTGCTGGTTATAGATGAGGCCCATGAAGGCGTAGACACCTATAAGACCGATGTAGCCTTCGACCATATACACCGCAAGCATACGCTCCACTTGAGTGGAACTCCATTCAAGGCACTGGCTAACGACAAGTTCCCTCCGGGCTCAATCTTCAATTGGACCTATGCTGACGAGTGCCGTGCAAAGGTGGAATGGGACGAGTCAAAGGGTCATAACCCCTATATAGAGCTGCCAAGACTCAATATGTACACCTATCGAATGAGCGATATCGTCATAGAGAAGGTGAGCCAAGGTGTGGAGATAGATGGCGACACGGAGGCCTTTGCCTTCGACCTTAACGAGTTCTTCCGAGTAGAGCATGGACGCTTCGTACATGATGAGTCGGTTGATAAATGGCTCGACGCTCTGAGCCGTCAACCCCGTTATCCCTTCTCAACCGAGGCTTTGCGCAAAGAGATAAGGCATAGCTTCTGGCTATTAAACCGTGTCGATGCGGCCAAGACATTGGCAAAGAAGCTAAGAGACACACAACGACATCCAGAGTTCGCAAGCATTGAGATAGTTGTTGCGGCAGGTGATGGCAAGAGTGATGAAGACGAGGTTATAGAAGACGAGAGCTCATTGGCACGTGTGCGCAAGGCCATTGAGGAGCACCCACAAGGGACGATAACACTCTCTGTGGGCCAGCTGACGACGGGAGTAACTATCCCTGAGTGGACGGCAGTGTTGATACTCAGTAATATAAAAAGCCCTGCACAGTATATGCAAACGGCCTTCCGAGCACAGACGCCCCACCTCTATATGGACACTGACGGACGGTATCATAGGAAAGAGAATGCCTACGTCTTTGACTTCGCCCCAGCCCGCACGCTGACAATCTATGAGGAGATGGCCAACGGACTATCGGTTGACACGGCATCGGGAGGTGGCGATGTAGACACGAGAAAGGCGCATATCAGAGAGTTGCTGAATTTCTTCCCTGTGATAGGCGAGGATGAGCAGGGCGAGATGGAGGAGTTGGATGCCGAACAGGTGATGCTTATTCCTCGACGAATACGCTCTAAGGAGGTGGTGAGAAGTGGCTTTATGAGTAACTTTCTCTTCGCTAATATCGCTAATATATATAGTAGTTCTCCTGGTCTGATGACTATCATCAATAAGTTTGAAGACGTAAAGGAAGCAAAGAATAAGAGCATCGATACGAACGATGTAGAACAGTTGTCTCATGAGTTGGATGCCGATGGTAATGCACAACCGAGTGCTGAACAGATAGCTGAAAGACAGCAGCGTCTGTTCGGAGAAAAGATATTCGGTGACGATGAAGACGTAGAACAACAGATTAATGATACGCTCCAAAAATATCGTGAAGCAAAGGAGAAGAAGGGAAAGAGTGCCGAGGAACAGTTGATAGACAATTATACTAAAGTCCTGACAGGCACGGTGATGACCCATGCTAAGACACACGAGGAGTCGAAGGAGGACGCCCTTACGAAGCGTAACCAGGGTGTTGCTGCCTTGAGAATAAGAAAGGCTGTAAACGAGCAGATAGGTAAAGACTGTTATCAAGCAGCCGTTGATAAGAATAAGTTAGACCTGCGGTGTAAGGAGGAGTGTGTCGGGAAGACGACACAACAGCAAGGCGATATTCAGAGAAGATATGAGGCAAAGAAGCAGATAATCGACGACAGATTAGAAAAGAAGGTACAAGAGAAGAAGACAGAACTCTTGAATACAAGTGTGGAAATCGTTGCCGAGGTCTATGAGCAGCAACGCATTGACAAGAAGAAAGGGGATGTGAACGAGCTTGTTCGTAATCATCTACGAGGCTTCTCACGTACGATACCATCGTTCTTGATGGCCTATGGCAATGAAGAAACAACCTTGCAGAACTTCGATAAGGACATTCCAGAGGAGGTGTTCTTAGAGGTAACGAGTGTGACGAAAGAGGAGTTTCGACTGTTGAGAGACGGAGGCGACTATATTAATAAGGACACTGGCGAGAAGGAACACAGTATGGGTCACTTCTTCGATGAGGTGGTCTTTAATGATTCCGTTAAAGAATTCATGGCCTTGCGGAGGCGTTTAGCCAATTACTTCGAGCCTACCAACGAGGAAGATATATTCAATTACATCCCCGCACAACGTACGAATCAGATCTTCACACCTAAGGAGACGGTGCGCAGAATGGTAGACTTATTAGAAGAGGAGAACCCCGGCTGCTTCGATGACCCACGTAAGACGTTCGCTGACTTGTATATGAAGTCGGGGCAATACATTACTGAGATTGTGAAGAGACTCTATAACAGTAAGGGTATGAAAAAGGCTTATCCTGACTCGGAGGAACGTATCCGCCATATCTTCAAACACCAAGTGTATGGACTTGCTCCAACCGAGTGTATCTACCGTATCGCCCTGCGCTACATCCTTGGATTTGATGAGACAATCCATATCCCAGCGTCTGATCATCACTTGAGGCAGGCCGATAGTTTGCCAGCGGCTAAGGAGGGAAGGATGGAGGAGTTCTTAGATGAGGTGTTTTAAGAGGCCCTTCATCCTACGTAGAAACAATCTTCTAAAATATAACTTTCGATTTTCCTGTCACTTCTGTCATCTTTTCTCGCTCGTAACAGACTGTGAGATAGGATGCTACAGGAAATGTTAAATGTGACAGCAAACTAAAAACAAACTAAATAGTAGATGTATAAACATTTTATAGCAATCGTCCTTTGTGGCCTTACTGCAACTTCTTGGGCCTCGAACACGTGTTTTTCTCGGATGTCTGATGGGGTGGGGATGCCCACTGCGGTCAGTAGTTGTAAGCCTCAATTAGCCTTGTTGAGCAGAAAGGGGGATGTATGGTCTTCTCTGCTTGATGCCCAAAAGAGGAGGGACAGAGCATGGACTCAGATGATGACAGGGGAGCGTATGAGGACTAATGGGCTGAGTGTGCAGGCAGCAGGAGCGACGTCACTTCATCCCTTTGTGCCCACAACCATTGTAGGAGGTGATTTTGCGGAGGGCACACGATGGTACACATTGAAGTTCAAGAACACCACCTTGGCCGTTGCTGCGGCTGATGGGAGTATTAGTGAGGTGGCTGCAACGGCGGGGAATGTGGACCGCACGATGCCGCAACAGCCCGAAAATCAGCTTTGGTGCTTTGTTGGTAATGAGCAGGAAGGCTACACACTATACAACAAAGCCTTCGGTACGACGAAAGCTCTTGTCGCAGTGGCCCCTGCAACGAATACGGCTGAGGCAACGATGGAGCCGTTGGAGGGTAATACGAAGTGTGCTAAGTGGTGGTTCTCGGCATCATCCAACCTCTCTTCAGCCTTCACCGACCCTGTTTATATGCAATTGCGAGATGCCAATGGATACGCCTTAAACCTCAGCGGACAGTCGGGTCAGATCTGTTTCTGGACTGGTGGAAAGGACAATGGGTCGACGGTTCTCATCGAACCTGCCTTTGCGACGGTGCTTGAGGCACGTGTGCTCGACCCTGATAACGCCACTTTCTATCGACAAGACAGGAAGACAAAGGGACAAGCATGGAACACTTATCTCATTTCTAACGCTGGTGATCCGGTCGTGACCTTGGCCAATGCGAATGGAAAAAACAATATCGGATATAGCAGTGCGACGTCGCCAAAGACGATTATCATCTCAAGTAAGAATAGTCAGAACTATACGCTCTCGGTGGAGAAAGGCTATGTCATCACGGGCTATAGCTTCTCTTTCAAGGGAGAGACGGCCTCGACGACGGTGAAGGATGTGACGACAGCGAAGACAGAGACGGCTACAAAGACTGCTGCAAAGATTTTCTCGGTGGACGGCATAGCCTTGCAGAGTGTTCCGTTTCAGGTGTTGACAGACGCAGCCCATATCCAACAGCTGACGATACAGATTGCCCCTGCCGTCGGGGAGGTGCTGAAGAAGCAGATAGCCGACAATGAGAAGTATCAGACAGCAATTGTCTTTGATAACACGAAGTCGCCCTTTGGCTATCGTATCCCTGCTCTGGGGCAGGATGGCAACGGTAGGCTCTTTGTGGCGGTAGACCTCCGTCGGACGGGATCGGACATCGGTATGGGTAATGGACATAATGATATCGTCATGAAAACCAGCTCAGACCATGGCGCAACATGGGAGGCTAACTATCGTACCATCGCTGCTGGTGATGCGCAACAAGACCATAGTTCGAAGCAGTGGACCTACAGCTTTGGCGATCCCTCTATCGTTGTCGATCGGAACAATCCGCAGAATGTACTCGTGATGTGCGTCGGTGGACACACAAGCTTCTTTGATAGTCGGTACGAACAACCCCAACATGTGGTGCGATTGCATAGTAGTGACGGTGGAGAAACATGGACGAAGGACTCGTTGACCTACCAGATATACAACTTGACAAAGAATAGCTTGGGCGGTAAGACGAATGGTCTGTTCCTGACAAGTGGGAAGATTATGCAGAGCCGATACGTTAAGCAGGGGGCTTATAACCGTCTGTATATCGCTTATCCAACGAATAATACCAAGCAGAACGCCACCTTCGTTGTCTTTTCTGACGATTTCGGTGCAACGTGGAAACTACTCGGAGGACCGATGCAGTTGCCAAGTACGGGTGCTGACGAGTCTAAGGTAGAGGAGCTACCAGACGGTAGTGTACTGGTGAGTGTGCGCAATCGTGGTTCAAACTCACGTGGGTATAGTCTCTTCACCTATACCGACATCGCCAAAGGAGAGGGCCGATGGGAGTTCCAAACGAATGCTGAAGCGATGAACAATGCGGTCAATGCGGTCAATGGCGAGATACTCATCGTCCCAGCACGGCGTGTGTCGGATGGCAGGAAACTCTTTGTAGCCTTACAGAGTATCACCCATTCTACGGCACGAGAGCGCGTGGGCGTGTATTTCAAGGAACTTGCTAACTACGAGAGTTATGCAACAGCGACGGCCTTAGCGGCTGATTGGCACAAAGGAAAGCAGGTGAGCCAGATTGGATCATGCTATACGGGGATGGAACTGTTGTCGAATGATAAGATAGGATACGTCTACGAGGAGGAGGCAACAGGCGGTATCGGGGGATATAACATCATCTTCAAACAGATTCCTTTGGAGGACTTGACGAACGGACGATATGTCATCGACCACACTGTCGACCGTGGTCCTTATATCCAACAGGCTGCCGAAGTGCTCCGCTCACGTGTTCACACTTATCGAGAGGCTAATGGGAAATATGTCGGTATGCCTGTGGCTGCAGGATTGACAGGCGTTGAGGCTTCGCTCGATGGGGTCGGTGCGGCCCTCGCTACGGCTGCGACAGGTGGCGATGAGACGGCATACTTTCATGCACAAGAGGCGATGGCTGCAGCGCAAAAACAGCTCCTTAGCGGTGTGACACGTGTGAAGATTGAGCGTGGAAGGTGGTATCGACTGACAAACAACCTAAAGCGTAATGTGGTACTAACGACGGATGGCACGCAACTCAAGCAGGGTTCTGTTAGTACACCACCGACTGATCCGTCCGTACTCTTCCAGTTCATTGAGACTACCGAGGGGTATTGGACGATAAAGAATGCGAAACACAAGGTGTTTGCTAAGCCTACGCTACGTACGAACACACCGCTGTTAGTCACTGATAATAAGGCTGATGCGGGCCGATACACCATTGTGTCGACGATAGACGGACGCAGTTATCTACAGAGTATGGACCCTGCCCAAGCGGCTTACCCAGCCATCCATGCCGATAACAACGGTAACATCGTCGCATGGACCATCACCTCTGATGCCTCCCAATGGTTCATTGAGCCCACTGACTACCACGAGACAGACGATGCCATCCGCCTCGCTCCTGTCCTCTCCACCGCTCCCCATACCATCTATAACCTCCATGGTCAGCGTCTCAGTCCCCACTCTCTCCAGCACCGTGGCGTGTATATTGTTGATGGGAAGAAGGTGGTATATTAAAGAATAAGCATAAATGAAAAAAGAAAGTTATAGAGAAACTCGTCCTGAAAATTTCCCTACAGTCAATGATTATCGTAATCCAATTATTGCTGAGGCTATGCGTGGAATGAAATACGTTAATATGTTTAACCGAGGCATTCTTTGGGAATAGAGCTATCGTATCGATGGGTAAGGAAGGTTCATGCTATCCTCATGGGTTGGAGAAGTAAAGAGTAGTAGATTAAAACGATATAATTAAAGAAATACGAGATACGTGGGGGAGAGGGGACAAACAAAATGCCAAGACCCTTACGGACCTTGGCATGATATGGTAAACGCATTTTGGAATTATGCTTGCGTTGTATTAGTAGTTTGTCTCCTCAATCTGGAAGAAACTCTGTGGGTGGTTACATACAGGGCAAACAGCTGGAGCCTTCTTGCCAACAACGATGTGACCGCAGTTACGACACTGCCAGATGCAGTCGCCGTCACGTGAGAATACGACTTTGTCATCGATGTTCTTCAACAGCTTGCGGTAACGCTCCTCGTGGTGTTTCTCAACCTTACCAACACCGCGGAACTTAACTGCCAACTCTGGGAAGCCTTCCTCCATAGCATCCTTAGCCATCTGCTCGTACATATCGGTCCATTCGTAGTTTTCACCAGCTGCTGCGTCAGCGAGGTTTACGGTTGTTGTAGGGATATCACCACCGTGGAGGAACTTGAACCAAATCTTAGCATGCTCCTTCTCGTTGCGTGCTGTCTCCTCGAAGAAACCAGCAATCTGCTCATAGCCGTCCTTCTTAGCCTTTGAAGCATAGTAGAGATACTTAGTGTGTGCCTGGCTCTCACCTGCGAAAGCGTTCTTAAGGTTCTGCTCAGTCTTTGTACCCTTCAAAGCCTCTGGGTTGAACTCCTTGAACTTCTCAGCCTTAGCGTGACATACTGGACACTCTGCTGGTGCCTCTGTTCCTTCGTAGATATAACCACAAACAGTGCAAATAAATTTCTTTTTCATAATGTTTTTGTATTATAAATGTTATTTCTTCTTTCGCTTATTACAAGCATGTAGACTAATATCCGCTGATATTCAACTCTATATATGGGATATTTATACCCTGTAATCATTACAATCTTGCGAGTGCAAAGGTAGAGATTATTTTCCAAACTGTCAACGTTAACGCCCGTTTTTTTCGTATAGACAGACCTATTTAGACAACGAATAATTAGTATTAACAGTGCGTTTTGAGACAGAATAACATAATGACGGATAGGGACGAGGGGATGTTTTGAGACAGAATAACATAATGACGGATAGGGACGGAGGGATGTTTTGAGACAGAATGACATAATGACGGATAGGGTCAGAGGGATGTTTTTAGACAGAATAACAGAATGACGGATAGGGACGGAGGGATGTTTTGAGACAGAATGACATAATGACAGATAGGGACGGAGGGATGTTTTGAGACAGAATAACAGAACGACAAATAGGGTCAGAGGGATGTTTTGAGACAGAATAACATAATGACGGATAGGGACGGGGGGATGTTTTGAGACAGAATAACAGAACGACAAATTGGGACGGAGGGATGTTTTGAAATGGTGCTTCTGTTCCATCGAGTGATAAAAAGCCGTATCTGGAATAGGAAAATATCATAACTTTTCGTCCACTACAAGTTATCGGTATGATTAATATAGGCTTCCATGCCCCTCCCTAACCATTAGTTTGTCAGTGGGATATATTCTTTGTACTGTACATAAAACCCCCGAACGACCCATCACGGGCAGAATCGGGGGGGAAAAAAACTTAAAAAATCGGTGTAAAGGTACATAAATTCTTTTATAAACAATGGAAAATAGTGACTTTACCGAGCCATACATCAGAAAAAATTGTTGTCTGACTAAAAGGTATAGTTGTAGAGTTTTCATCTGAACCAGCCATGATAATACGAAGGGAAAGGTGAGATAATGTAAAGATTTATCACACATTTCATATCCAATACTTGCTCTTCATGGTTTAAGAAGACGCTCTTCTGCCTTCAAGAATACGCCCTTCTTGCTGCTTGATAGGGCCCTTCTTGTGTCTTGTTAGGTTCCTTCTTCTACGTTGCTCGCAACATGCTGACTTTATGTATGTTACAAGCTGTATTCTTACTTGCCTTCTTTATGATTGGCTCATACCTTTCATATTATTTCTGTTAAGACTTTTCATACTTATTCCGAATGGAAGTGTCTACAATATAGACTATACAAAACAACTATCAATACAGAACTACGAATTACACGAATTGCACGAAGACAGAGGGTACAGAAGGTACAGCTTTTTTAATGGTTGTAGACAGAATGACATAATGAACAGCTAATTAATGTTCTTAGACAGAATGACATAATGAACGTCTTTCTAATATTCTTAGACAGAATGACATAATGAGCAGCTAATTAATGTTCTTAGACAGAATGACATAAAGACATATTTTATCTTGTTACTCTCTAATGTTCTTAGAGAGAATGACATAATGAGCAGCTAATTATTGCTCTTAGACAGAATGACATAAAGACATATTTTATCTTGTTACTCTCCCCCGTTCCTCTGTTATTCTGTCTCTTCTTCCCCTGTCTTTTCTTCCCCTGTCTCGTCCCTGTTACTCTTTCTGTTCCTTTGTTACTCTGTCTCCTCTTACCCTGTTCCTCTGTTATTCTGTCTCTTCTTACCCTGTCTCCTCTTACCCTGTCCCCTACATTTTATTCTATCTTGGATAATAGTCATGAAGTCATGGAAGGCTTATTGGGAGTCTTACCGATGTGTAAAAATAGTTAAATAAACGCTTCTTAAAAAGAGGACTTATATAGAATAAGGGTATTGGTCATCAATTAGTTACGGTGATTAATGAGTTTTTAATGTGTTTAAGCAAAATTTGTTTATTTATGTGACTTTTATTAACTTTGCACCCGATTTTAGGATAATGATACGGTATTATTAACATATTAAGTCATATCTTTAGTATGCGTTTATAAGTAAAAGCCACTATAAACGACATAAATTAACCTGATAAAACGATATCTTAAACGAAATGTAATTATAAGAAAATGAAACTGAACGAAGAAAAAAAGGTTTATGTTGAGCCACAGATTGTGATGTTTGCCTTGGCTGGGGATTGCCCAATCTTGGCTGGTAGTCCTCCTGTTAAAACAACTCCAACGGTAGTTGACCCTGATGTGGACGATGATGATACAAAACTCATACCAGAGAATTAATTAGGAGATGTAGTCTATTTAAATGTAAAAAACAAAACAAATTATCAATTCATGAAGTTTAACAATATTCGCAAGTGCAATGCTGGACGCAAATCAACAGCAGCACTCACATTTGCATGTCTTAGTGGACTGACTATCTTGGGATTAGCAGCCTGCTCAGACAATGAACTTGATTCTACAAATGTTGGGCAGGATGGCACTGCCGTAAGATTTCAGGTAACTACTGCCGACAAGCAAGCGCAGCAGGCAGCAAAGGCTAACCCTAACTTTTCAATGACGCGTGCTGGTTATGCAGAGCAGCTACAGACACAGGGATTGACACCTGAAGACCTTG
>ERZ772909.217-NODE-217-length-38916-cov-7.853272_pt1 | contig 38916 bp, 40 predicted proteins | sample MGYA00511137_ERZ772909 | MGnify/ENA primary metagenome ERZ772909 (study PRJEB29015, sample SAMEA2738095) | human oral metagenome | biome: human oral; feature: human-associated habitat; material: saliva | place: China | collected 2270 ... | reverse complement strand
AATAAATAATATTTGTTTTTATGATTAATTTTAAGTATAATAAAGATGTAAAAACGAAATAACTACAATTATGTTACGAGCAATTAAGGTACGATTATATCCAAATAAAACGCAGGAACAAACACTCAATAAAGTGCTTGGTTGCTATCGTTTTGTCTATAATCATATGCTTGCTCGCAAACAAGAAGCATATAACGCAGATAAAACAAATCTCGGATTAACGGAACTTTCCAAATACTTTCATCGCGAATTACTAAAAGATGAACAATATGCTTGGCTTAAGGAACAAAATACTAAGGTGATGAAACAAACCATCAGGCAAATGTTAACGGCCTACGATAAGTTCTTCAAGGAGCATAAAGGCTTTCCAAAGTTCAAGTCTAAGAGAGATAAACAATCAGCGTTATTTCCGATTGGTGCAATATCAAAGAAAAATACGTTTGATATTCGTAAGATAACTCTTACGAAAAACTTAAAGAACATATCATTTCGTTGTTCTGATTTATATCATAAACGTTTGCAGAAATATAAGGATAATATAAGGAGTGCAACCTTATCGAAAACCAAGAGTGGTTGTTATATCTTATCTATCCTTGTTGATATAAATGATAATGAGCTTGTTAAGTTTAACAAAACAAGCCGTGATGTTGGTATTGACCTTGGCGTTAAGGATTTTGTTATTACTTCTGATGGAGAAGTATTTGAAAACAAGCATTTCTATAAGAAAGATGAGAATAAACTTGCCAAGTTGCAACGTCAATTGTCGAAGAAATGTAAAGGTTCAAATAATTTCAGTAAGCAATGCAAACGAATTGCAAGGGTCTTTGAAACTATAACCCATAAGAAAGATGATTATATTCATTCTGTTGTTAATGAGTTATTATTTCGTTATGACACCATTTACATGGAAGACCTTAACACAAGTGGAATGTTGAAAAACCATAAACTTGCCAAGGCAATCCAAGAGGTGGGATTCTTTAAGTTCAAGACGGTGTTATCCACTAAGGCCTTGCAAAACGATAAGAAGGTTGTTTTAATTGGGAGGTATTATCCCTCTTCAAAGACTTGTTCACAATGTGGTTATGTACATAAAGGCTTGAAGTTAAGTGATAGAAATTGGCAATGTCCAAATTGTGGGACAAGTCATGATAGAGATTACAATGCAGCATTGAATATTCTCTACGAAGGTCGTAGGATAAGTGTTGCGTAAGAAAGAAAATTAAATAAGTAGGTATCCGTAGTACCGAATTAACGCTTGTGGACTATCCTCCTATGGATGACTGATTATCGTAAGATAATGTACTAAAAAGTAGTGATAGGTTGAAGCAAGAAGTGAAAACTAAATATAAATCATTGATTTTCTTAGATTTTCATGTACGATACTCACTATTTAGAACGTTAGTAGATAAGGAAATGTTTGCAGAATTTCAAAAATTATCTGATTTAATTATTTACAGTGAAAAAGTAAGAAAGGCATTTAAACAAGATTTGAAGGAAATACCATTTAATGAAGATGATAAATTAAGTATTGTTCATAGAGCCTTTAAGTTCTTCTATGTAAATCGTACTTCACGCAACGGAATTGGTGGATTTTCAATCAATACTTGTGTTAAACGTAACATGTCAAAATCTTGTTCTGATATGCTTTCTACAATTGAAGGTTTACCTAAGTTACACGATAGGCTATCCAAAGTTATTGTTACAAATCAAGATGGAATAAAATTGATTAGTAAAAATTCTCAAAGAGAAGATACCTTCATTTATGCAGACCCACCATATCATCAATCTACACGTACAGAAACGCGTTATAATGTTGATATGAATAATGATGAACAAGAAAGATTTATTGATGAATGTGTAAACGCTAAATGTAAAATTCTCATTAGTGGTTATGATTGTTATGCATATAAACGACTTGAAGAAAATGGTTTTTATAAAATAAAGTTTGTCGTTCATACAATGAGTGGAGACCACAAAACAAAGAAAGATAAAGTAGAATGCTTGTGGTTGAATTATTATGATGAATTAGAAGATATAGATGTATAAGTGATTTTTCCACTTTAAATATTTGGAAATATCTTTACTGTGTAGTATAATAAGAGTGTTCAATAATTAATAAATAAATTTATGAAGAAAATTATTATGATGTTTGCCCTTGTAATGGGCTTCGCAGTTTCAGCAACAGCTCAGACTGCTCTTGTAGACAACGGCACTGCCAAGGACAATTGGTATGTTGGCGTTGGAGTTGGAACAAACGTTTGGAATGACGTCAATTCTTGGACGCTTTTCAACACGAAGAGTTCAAATGGTAACAGTTGGTGGCATACACAACCTGTTCACGCTAACTTTACTGTTGGTAAAATGATTACACCATATGTTGGCGCTGAGGTTGATTATTCAGGCGTGTTTAATCTTGAAAATAGCAAGACATTCTTGGATGCACATAATCTAACGGGTAATGTTGTGTTTAATGTAACCAATCTACTTGCAGGTTATCATGGTCATCGACGTTGTTTCGAACTTGAGTTGATTGGTGGTGCAGGATGGGTACATGAATTTGATGCTGAATATGCTAATGGTAGCACAGGTGGTAATGCATTGAGTGTACGTGGTGCTCTTCGTGGTAATGTGAATGTTTCCAAGAATGTTGCTGTCACTGTAACTCCTGAGTATCTATGGCTTCCTAAACAATTTACAATGCGTGGTGAATTTCAATGTGTAAATCTTTCTGTTGGCCTTAAGTATCGTATTCCAACTACACGAGGAAATTTCCAACTTAAACAATTGCGTGACCAAGCTGAACTTGATGCACTTAATGCTACAATTGCATCTCTTCAGAATGCCAACGCTGAACTCACAAAAGCTAACGCTAATCTTGAAGAAACAATTAGACAACTGCTTGCTGAAGGTAATAAGGTGACTGTTAATACGCAAAGCATTGGTAGTTATTACTTTGATAAAGGTAAGTATAACGTAGATGTAAATAAGATGGCAGGCCTTGTTAAGGCTCTTAAAGACACAAATGGTTCTATCGTCCTTACCGGTACAACTTCACCTGAGGGTAGTGAATCATTCAATAAGACACTTGCAGAAAAACGTGCAAATGCTATTAAGGATGCACTTGTTGCAAACGGTGTTGATGCAAGCCGTATTAAGGTTAAGAACGGTTATGATGCTCAACGTAGTGTTGTGATTCTTGTTGAATAAATTAATTGAAAAGTATATGACCACTAAGAAACTCTTGGTGGTCATTTTTATTTTGAGTTAAATGAAAATAAAAAATAGGTGCTATATAAACACCTATTTTTTTTATATTACTTTATTACTAACGCATTGCCTTCCACATCTATATTTGGTATTTTTTGTGTAAGGCCATCAATCTGTTCTTGTTGCTTTTTATCAAGTTCTTCATTTTTTGAAACACTTGATTTTATTTCATCAATTTTTGCATCTTGTTCTTTATCCGTATTACTTTTTTCTTCAGACGATTTTTTTTCAGTTTTATTATTACTCTTTAAAAGGCCTATATTATCAGAATCAAACCCCCAAATATTGATGTTATTTTCGTAAATATTACTCATATCGATTTATATTAATGGTTATTATTTTCTTTTTTAAGCTCTTCTTTAATCTCATTTAATAACTCGTCTTTAAGCACTTTTTTAAGCTCGTCTTTAAGATTTTCTATTATATCATCAAAATATTCATTTTCTAAATAATAGATCATTTCAGAAAATGGTGTACCAATTAAGTATTCCTTTCCGTCATTAAATGTTATAGTTTCAATGCGGTCTAAACCGTTAACTTCATTAAATTTACGTGTATGTGGATGTTTTAATAATTCATTTTCTTCACTACTCATATGTACTAAAATAATATATTATTAAACGTGTGAGACAATACCAAAAAGACTAAGTGTTGTTCCGTTAACTGAGTAAGAAACTTTTTCTTGTGGTTGGGTTGGTTGAAGGCCTTCTAAATTTGCTTTATTTTGATCAGCTGTTTGTTTAACTCCATTAATCAATTCTGTTAACTCGTTTTTTGCCATTTCAATCTTGTTAGTTAACAGTGATTCTTTGCCATCTACAAACGTTTTAACTCCATAGGCATCTACAAGACCGGTTGCGTTTTCTGAAGCATTTTCAACCTGTGCAACTTTAACACCAACAACTGCTTGTTCATTTTCCTGTCCTGGATTAGATAATTCAAACGTAAGATAGTTAACAGAATCTGATTTAACGGCAACATCATTTACATCAAGTAATTTTCCAAGATTAACTTTTACATTTTTATCACCTTCTTTTGTTTCAAATGTTAATGTAAGATTATTCGTCGTTTCATCATATTCTGAATTTTTTAACAAACCAAGATCACTAAAAAGCTGAGATACATCAACACTACTATCTTCAATAAGTTGATTATTTGCACCGGATAAACCAAGTTTCTTTTTATCTACATCATAGAAGACTTTTAAGTTAGTAGAAAGACCTCTTTCAGTAGCTTTAATTGTGTTTTCGTCATGCTTTAATTCTAAGGTATAAACAACATCTTCAGTATCATTAACATTAGCATGATCAGTTGTTAATGCCATAACATTTTCATTGCCAACCTTAACTCTAACTTGTGGCATTGAAATTTGATAAGAACTACCACCAATTTGTATTTGTTTTAAACTCATAAATAAAAAAATTATTAAATTATTATTATATAATATATATCTTAATTTTAATTTTTTAATAGGATTATTATAATATTTTTTTTTGTTCTTTTAAGCTTATTCATCGTAAAAAGTGGATCATCATAATGATTAAATAAATATAGTTATCCTTAAATGCTCTCATCATTTTCTTATTGAAAATAAACTTTTAAATACTTATTTTTAATGTATAGAAATATAATTAATAATGAATGATAATAGTGCTAAAATAAGTAGTAAGTCTCTTATCAGAATTGCTACTGTTGAACAAATTGAAGATAATCTTGACACTGCGAGTTCAAACTCAATTTCAAGAAATAGCTTTGGACATAGAATTAAGGTTAGATTACACGAAGATGACCAACAGTTGAATGGAAATGACCTACCTTGGGCTTGGCCATTGCTACCAAAACATCTTCAAATAATCCCAAAAGTTGGTGAACAAGTTTTGATTTTTCTACAAGAACTTGATGGGGCTATGGGTAATAGATTTTATATTGGTCCTATTATTTCCCAAGACTATTACTTAGACCATGGTGGGCAATATGAGGCCTTATCCTTAATGAAAGGTTTAAGTACAAAACCTCTATGTCACCCAGTAGGAAATCCTAAGAATGATGGTACTTATCCTGATCAAGATACAATTGCATTTCAAGGGCGTGGTGATTCCGCAATGTGGTTAAAAGATGAAGAACTTAGATTAATGTGCGGCCATAAGCCATTTTGGGAACGTCGTTCCATTGTTGAAAGAGCTGATCCTGGTAGCCTTGAATTTAATAAAGAAGACTTGTCTTATATACAAATGAAGTATGATAAGTTTAAGGGTGGTAAAGAATACGGTGGTTTTAATAGCGCAATTAGTGTTGTGGCTGATAGAATCAATTTAATTACCCATAATGGGGCAAATAAGGAAAGTTACCTAAACGTAACAGATCAAAAAGAGTTAATAACTAAAGAAAGTGTTGAAAAATTCTCAGATAAAGGACAACGAATGGTCTATGGGGATGAATTAATTGCTTTCTTAGAAAAATTTAGGCAAATCTTCGCTGACCATACACATCATTGGTCAAATGACAAACAAGTCATGTCTGCAAAAGATGTGGAGTTTTGGAGCAAGAATTTAGATGAATTATTATGTAAAACAATTAGAATTGCATGAATGTACCTGATAATTTAAACGGACACGTATATTATTTTGAACCAAATGATTTAGACTTTGGTACTGACCAAGATGGAAATAGTGTTCCTATGATTCCTCACTTGGAGGATTTATGTATCTCAATGTCATTGACGGCTGAAATACGTTCACGTGACAAATCAAAAAATACACTTGTTGAAAAAACAATATCTTGGGTAAGTTATCCAAATCCTAAATTCGACCAAAGAACAGGTCATTCAGACCACATGGTTAATGGTGGTGATAATTTTAATGGTGAAAACTTCCTTACAACCTATTATACAGAGATAAGTGCTGACAAATATGTTGACCATGAATTAATTGAAGGACTTGGTGTGACTAATGTAAACATATCATTTGAATCTTGGTATACACCAACAATTACAATTGATTTTGTTGATGTTCATGGCACTTCATTATGGGGACGTGAAGAAGCAATCCATGATAATGGTGATATTACTGCAGATAACTTATTGGGTGTGTTTTTTACAATGCCTTACCCACTATTTCGCTTACAAGTAAAAGGTTTCCTTGGAAAAGATGTTACATATCAACTTTCAGTAAGCAAATTTAATGGCCATTATAATTCTCAAACAGGCGACTTCGAAGCTACGGTTCAGTTTATTGGATATAGTTATTCTCTTTTAACTGATATACCCTTAAAGTGCCTATCTTATGTGTCTGAGTTATCATATGTTGGGCAAGCATATTGGAATGAAAACGCAAAGAATAATCCAAAATGGCAACTTATAAAGGCTGATGGGGAAAAAATACCGCCAATTAAATTATATAAATTAATTGAAAATATAAAAAATGCAATTGGTACGGTTGATAGCCAAAGAGCTTTAGCTTGTGATAATACCGAAATCAACGTGACTTCTGCAACGCCTCAAGCAACAGATATTTCAAATGATAATCAGAATGTTACTTTGCAGCAAGGCCAAACGGTCAATGAGGCAATGATAAATTTAACCAGTACAAATAATCTTTCAACTTTATATAATAATTTCATTACAGAATTAGTAAAAACAATTGAAAATGATAACCAAGGTACTGTTATTTTTGGTAGTGAAAAAGATAAGAATGGTTCATATTCTGATCAAGCATTATTGATTGTTAAATTAAACAATAAGAAACAGTTTGATATAGGTAGTAAAGCATGTCAAGCATACCATAGATTAGATGATGCTATTGATAATTTTAACCTTAACCATTCTGAAAAAATAAGAAATGGTGTTAAGAGTCTTGATGAGGATTTTCATAAACATGTTCCAAGAAGAAATGGTGGAATTTTAACAATTGAAATTAAAGAAGACCCGATTTTTATAAAAGATCCAACTGATCAAACAATACACTTATCTGGGTATACAACTTATGATAATATGAAATTTGTAGGGAAACGAAAAATGTCCAAGGCAACGGCTAAGGCATTACAGGAACTTGTTTACGCTTATAATAACAATAAAGTAGGACCAACTAAAAACCCATTTCCAACCACAGGTCACGGTATATATGCTTATTTGCTCCCATTAGGCACAACAAAATATCAAATAGAGAAGTATATTAAAGCCACAACTGCAGCTGCTACAAATGTTGAAACAACAGTTGAGAATAGGACAGCAGCACAAGCAAATGGTTACGAAAAGGTTACAATAAACGAAAATTCATCTGAAACAGATAATTGGCTTGAAGAAACGAGAAAAAAGAAAATTATTGACATTCTTGGGTTTGAGCCAACCATTGGAAATTTTGTTAAACTAATGATGTGTCACCTTGAAACATTTATTGAGGTAATGATGGTATGTAATGAACGTATCCAATCATATATTGACAATGGGGAGAGAACTTATGAGAACCTTGGTATTAAGAAAGAAGGTACTGATTTAACGATAAGCCCAAAACCGTACCCTTGGCCTGCTTTATATAACCCTAATCACAAAACAAATGATGAAACAAAACCACCTGCACAAGAGGGGGGTAATTATGAAGTTTTGGGGTGGCCAAATGATTACAAAATTAAACAGGGATTACCTGATATGTGGGAAGAGAAAAAGGTTGTCTTATCAATTATTGAAGCTATTGAAAAATATAGTGAAGAGACCCAAGCAATTGTTACTTCGTCTGTATTTAGATATGATGGTTTACCAATTACAGGTGGTGATCTATGGACACAAACATCACCGTTTAGAAACGTTGCACGTGAATGTGATTCAATCGAAAAAATTGCCCCTTATTTAGGGCTGCGTGCTGCAAATGTTATCGGCCTTGGTGATAATCAATGTTCAAATGAAGATGCTAGAATACTTGGTTATATGGATGCCTTAAATATGATTAGTTCTTACAGTAAGTATGATAAGTTAAAAGAGGCTTGCAAAGCTAAAGGCACTAACTCGGATTTTGTAAAACAAGTAATTGCATATTTAACTTGTGACTCAAAAATCACACCTACTAATCAGACAGAAGACGGGAAAAAATACAACGCTTTTGAGACTGTAATAAGTGGATCAGGTAATCCATATAATGGCACTCGTCACCCAATTTTCAAAAAAAGCGGTAATAAGTACACGTATAGTTACATATATACAAAGAATTTAAATGGGGGAAATTATACCTCAATTGTTCCGACTGAGATTTTGAAATTTGATGGATATGGCAATCCTTACAATAAATTATTTGAAAGCCAAATAACCAATAAAAATGGTGAAAAAGAGAAAAGCCATAATTTTTTATTGAAAATTAATTCAACAGTTAAAGGTGGCAATATAACAGGTACAACACAAAATTTCCTTTATAGTTGCAAATCCTTCAAAATTATTGATGAGAGTCTTCAACAAAACTATACAAATGAACAATTATTTTATATAAATGATAATATTGATGCTTCAAATAAATTTATTCAACAAATTGAGGACTACAAGAATGGTAATGTAAAATTTATGAATTATGCAGTTAAGGGGGAAAAAGAAGATGAAAATCTGCGAAAATTTATGGAAAGGAAATACGATGTTTCAATAAAAAATTATCGTAAAAATTACAATGATTGGACATTACTTATACCATCACTATCTGAGGTTGATGAAACTTACGCAAAGAAAAGCTTATGTAATTCAGATGAAAAAAAGAATGATGTTAAATATGATAATCTATGGCTTGATTTTAAAAGTAAATTTAATATAAATAAGATTCAAAAAAAATTAAAAGAACATATAAATACATTAAATAGTAATGGCCGTAATGATAAACTTTATATACGTGAACTTTTATTATTCGTAAATAACAGACTTCATTCTCTATTTGGGTCAAAGTTTTATTATCAACAAAATCTTGTAAAAGATACTGAAATAGATAATATTACGAAATATGAAGAAAAGAATATTATTAATAAATGTAAGGCATATTTGATATTGTCATCCTTTATGTGTTCCGTAAAAATTAAAACACAAAGTGTTTTTAAAAGAGGCAATAGAAGTTTTGTTCAATTATTACCACCTTGCTATGTCCTATTTTTAGGAGCTTTATTATGGCGTAGAAAGTTTTGGGATACATTCAATAAAGAACCGTTATGTAAAAAAGATTATGAAGCGTCGTTTCCTGACAGGGACACATCTTTTATAATAAAAGATGATAATATATTACATATTAGTAGTACAGGTGATAAGAGAGAGCACAATAAGATTTCAGACTATTATATAGATTATGAACATATTGATATTGCGGTTAGGAATAAGTTAATTAATTTATTTGAGAATTTTGTTCTTAATGGAGACCTTAATACAATTATTAATAATTGTGAGTTAAATAGCGCAGAAATAGTATCAGAAGAGGAAAGATGGAGTAATTGGCGTGGCAAATGGACATCTACAAATTTTAAACCTGAAAGCCCAAGCCATTGGACAAACATTTTTAAGAATTATTTTGGACAATATTCTTCTATTTGTCTTGCAACTGATAAAAATGGATTACGCCTTTTATTCAATGAGAATAATAAAGCAATGGAGGTCTTAAAAAATATTTATGGTTTAAATGGGGGGTACATCGTTAGTCGAGCAACAACAACAAGAGTTGGGCAAGGTAATAATGAAATTAGTGTAACATATTCACAATTAAGTGGATATCTAACAGGATTTGCACAAAGAATTAATGATATAGAAACTGAAGCTAAAAAGACTGAAGAAATCAAAGAAACAAAAGATGAACAACAAATAAAACGAGACATCTGTGTTTCACTGTATTATTCATTAAAACACCTTTGGGATACATGGCTTGTAACAGCAGATAGAAATGAATTTACAATTGAGAATTTCTTTAATAAGAATTTTGTGTTTATTGATTCTTTCTATATGAATATGTATAATGTTATTAAATTAAATGCTGAGGATATTTACGATGCTTATAGAATGCAAGATTCTAATCTATTAACATTTATAACGAATGTTACTTATAAGGAAGGGTGTATGTTCTTTGCCTTACCTTCATTTCTTGATTCTAATGTTACGCCAAATGGAATTTCAACAGTAAATAGCTATCGAGCAAATGAAGTAATGGACTTTAGTTTGAAAAAGGAAAATATGAAAAGAATGTTTACACCAATTCAATATAATAGCATTGGTACTCCACAGCTTCATAATACATTTGTGTTTATCTATACGCATTCACCTTCAAGTGTTGCAACTGAAAATACAGAATACAGATATGATAGCTATGATATGCGAAATATTGATGAACGTCCTGACGCATTAAAAGTTGGAATTTTGCCACCAAAACAAGTTATTGGTGCTGATGATTACGATAATTTTCAACAAAAATTATTACCAAATAATACATCTAATAATATTGACAGATCACAAGAAGAAGAAGAATTAGTCAGTGCAAGATATGGTTATTTAATGCCTTGTTTCGGTGTTACGGTGAATAGAGGAAATAACTATATTTTCAAGAGTATTAATGTAAATATGGACTCACCAAAAATTACTAATGTGGCAGCACAAACTTTTGATGATATTCTAAATAAAACGGGTTCAGATGGTAGTAAACGTGTATTCTTCCATGGTCAAGACATTTATTCAATCTATTCTCAATATTCTTACCAATGTGAAATTGAAATGATGGGATGTGCACAAATTCAACCATTGATGTATTTCCAATTACTTAATATTCCTATGTGGCGTGGTACTTATATGATTTATAAAGTTACACATAACTTACAAGCAGGAATGATGACAACCAAATTCACAGGTATGAAAATGTCAAGAAGACAAACACCTTATGCGGATGGTTATCATGTTGTTGGTAAAAAATCAGCTAAAACCGGTAAAATTCTTGTAAATAATAGTTAATATTGGATGATATGAACGAGTATATGAAAATTTTATCCGATTCAATTTGGAAAAAACATGTTTTCTGAGTATTATTATATTGAACTTAAAAAATTATATGTATAACAAATTAAAATTTATTTAATATGCATTGTCCTTTTTGCGGCCATGAACTATCAGTTTCGGCAAAGATATGTTATAATTGTGGCCATGAATTTTATTCAGTCCCTAAGAATCTTGAAACAGGTGGGGGTTGTATTAGTGCTATAGCAACAATCGTTGGTATGTTCATTGGTTGGATTTTAATGAAAGTGCTTTTTGGGATATAACTTATTTTAAGTTGTATTTAGTTGATAAATTATAGATTAAACCTATATTCATAATATTTATAAAAATGAATATAGGTTTTTATTATGTCTAAAAAACAAATACTTGGGTCTAAAGAGGCAAACATTGTCGCAATGACCACTGAAGAAATACGAATACTTGGGGATGCTATTGATGAAATTGATAGAAATCTACAAGATGCTAATAGTGTAGAAAAGAAGATACTAGAAGAAAAGAAAGCAGAATTGAAAATACAACAAATATTGAATCGGGCAAGACAAAACTCCGCAATGACAAGGCTACAAGCTAATTACGGAAATAGAATGTCATCCGATGAGATTTATCAACAAATTAGCAGAAATGAAAGAGATAATAATAACAATGCAAAATTTGAAAAAACAGTATCCAGTTTAAGTAGTGGAATTTCATTGTTAATTAATTCCATGGTGAAGATTGCCACAATAGGATATGAGAGGGACATTGAAAACATTTCAGCTAAAACAGATTTATTGATGGCTGATATTGATAAACTTGGCCAAACAGCAGTACAAGCAGCTGATTTACAAGCAAAAGCATATACTTCCGCAATAGATTCTTCTCTTTCAAATCTTATAGACGGCATAAATGAGGGAGCATATGCCGCAGCATCAAATTTAATTGATATAAGTGCTCAATCTAAAATTTTTAAATTAGAACAGGAAAGATTAGGTTTAGAAAACAAGAATACAAAAAATGTCCGAACTGCCCAAAATATGGCAACTTTAAAAAGTTTAGATGCTCAAGAGACAGAAGCCTGGGTAGGTGCTGCTAGTGAAGGTGGTAAAATTGTTGGTAAGGCTTTCGGCAATATTGTTGGTTCGATGGTCGATGGTGTTGGAAATGTTGCAGAAGGAGCTGCAGCCGCAAATACTTCCATAGTAGGATTTCAGGGTAAGATGAATGTCCAAAAATTTGAAAATGAAAAGACAATAACTGAAGCAAGACTAAAATATGCCCAAGAGGTTGAAAAAAAATGGATAGAAGCAGCAGCTAATGTTGCAAAGGCATGGTTAAAATTTGCACAACATATAGAAGGGTCATTAACAAAGTCTGAAGCTGCAGCAAATGATATTGGTCTTAATTTTGGATTTTCAGGAAAACAATTGGATACATTTAAGCGTTCAATGTTTGATATCCAAGTTACTATTGCAAAATGGGGAAAAACAATGGAAGACGCTCAAAAGATGCAAAACGAGTATTCTGAGCATACAGGGCGTAATATTCAATTTACCACAGACGATTTTGACTCATCCTTTGCATTTGATAAACTTGTTGGTCAAGATGGGCTTTCAAATCAATTAACAGCAGGCATGGAATTATTTAATCATTCAGTGTCTGATAGTAATGAAATGTTCTTTGAAATGTACAAGAGTGTTTCTAAAATAGGCCTAAATTCTCGAAAATATTTTAAAGATTTACAATCAAATCTTCGTTTAGCTGAAAAATTTCAATTTAAAGGAGGACTAAAATCTCTTATGGAGATGTCTAAATGGGCACAAAATGTAAGATTTAACATGGGGTCACTTGATAATATTCTTGATAAAGTACAAACAGGTGGCTTAGAGGGTATCATTGAACAGTCAGCTAAACTTCAAGTTCTTGGCGGTAATTATGCAATGGGTGCTGATCCGTTGGCAATGGCTTATGAAGCATTTAATGACCCAGCGTCATTAGCTAAACGTTTGAATAAGATGCTTGTTGGTGAAGGTACATTTAATAGTAAGACAGGAGAAGTTGACTTTAGTGGTTTTTCACAAATGAAAGTGAGAGCAATGGCTGAAGCAACAGGTCAAGACTATAAAGATCTCCTTAATCAAGCACGTCAAATGATTAAAGGAAATATAGTAAATAAAGAACTTAATGGAAAGTATAAATGGTCAGATGAGGATAAAGCTCTTATAACGAATAAAGCACGTTTAGTAAATGGTGAATGGAAAGTAACAATGGATAATAATGTTGACCAATCTGTTTCAACTTTAGCCCCACAAGACTTAGATCATTTAAAACCAACAGATAATGAGGAAAAATTAGTTAATTATGTTGCCAATATAAGAGACATGGTGACAATATTGGCAGGCGCAAAACAAGAGAATATTGCAAAATTAGAACGTGATGGGTATGAACAATGGATGAAAGAGGAGCAACAACGTATTCAAAATGTTGCAAAAGATTTCAATGACAATTATACGACATATCTTTCTCAATTTTATAAAAATATGTCACTTGCAACTGAAGCACAACAAACAATGTTAAGTATGTTTGAACAGGGTAATTCAAACATTGATACTGCACAACAAGAAATATTAACTGAGGGGGAAAATATTGCAACCACGTTGTCTAAAGTAAATACTTTGATTACTAATTCTTTAACTGAAATGCAAAATCAAATTGCTAAGGCAATGAATGAGATGGGAGATATACGAGGTGAATCAAGTATTCAAAACGACCTTGATTATAGATGGAAAAGATTAAATGAAGAAAGACAACGTGATGAAGGGTATTTTGGTAATTTCAGTAAAGGTCAAGCTATACAAACAGCAAGAGCAAGGGTATATTCCAAAATGGGAAGTCAGGAATTTAGCCGTGGAAATACTTGGAAAGGAGTTTGGGATAAAACAGCTGCATTAGCAGAACAAACATCAGGGAGAGTGCTTCAAGGTTTGGTTAATCTTTTTGGTGTTGATGCAACTTCTTTTGATGACGTTATGCATGATGGTATTGTTGATAAAAATGGTAACGCAAAAGCAATTAATGATGGATATATTACTCAAAATGGTTTAACAACTAAAATTGATAGTAACGACCAAGTTTTAGCCGCAAAGAAGGATGGGCCAATTGATAAGATGCTTGATACTGTTAGTTCTATTAGTGGTACTGAACCATTAAATAGCCAAGTTTCACCTAATTCAATGCCTTATAACTCTCAAGTTATTGGAAAAATGCTTAATAGTGACAGTTCTTTTAATAGCCCTGATACGTTGAGTAGTCAAGTTTCACCTCGCCCAATGCCTTATAATTCACAAGTTATGGAATCTCCACATCGTTCTCAATCACAGAAGACTGATAATGGTAAGTTAGAGGTTGCTCCAATACAGATTAACATCAATGGTAGTATTAAAGTAAATGGAGTAGGTGGTTCAACAGATATTACTCGTGAATTAACAAACAATCCTGAATTTGTTAGATCAATCGCCCAAATTATTTCAATTGAAGTTGAGAAAAAAGTTCAAGGCGGTCGTGTTGTTGACCCAATTAATAGAGGTCTTGTTTATTAAAAATAATCATTAATAATGCTATTTAATAATGGGAATATTATGTATAAATATAACAGTTAATTTAAGTGGTGATGCAGCCTCTTCATTAAGTGGTGGTGGAGGGGGGACAGTCTCATCTTTTGGTAATCAAGTGTTAGATATGAGCGGAAATTGGGGTTGGAAAGGAGAAGGTGGAAGAACATTATCAAGTTATGATAGTATTTTTAAAGCCACGGCTAAGAGGCTTGGGTTGGATTGGAGGCTTGTAGCAGCACAAGCATTTGTAGAATCAGGAATGAACCCTACTCCACCTAGAAACCCTGCAAGTAATGCCATAGGTATGTGGCAAATAATTGAAAGATATTGGCCAACATCTGTGTGTCAACCAACAACTGATCCTTTAAAATCAACATTAGCTTATGAATATATTATGAGAACACACCTTAATGAATGTAAAAATGCTAAGACTGATAATGATAGAATTGCAATGGCCTTACAGAAATATCATGATGGCAGCTCTACAACAGGTAATGAATGGGCAAAAAGAAAACCAGGAAAATATGGTCGTACACAAGAAGCTATTCAATATGTTCCAAAGATAATTAAAAAATTTAGAGAAAATTGCAGATAAAAAAATGCCTCCTCATTATGAGGGGGCATTTATGCTTTTAATCTAAATACACGAAGGTTTGGATAATCTTTTTGTCCCTTTTTACACCAATTTGTTGAAATTCTAACATGATTTTTACCCTTAGGGTCACTATTACTACCCGACTGTATTATTTTTGTTATTAAACCGTTTTCATCAACCTCAGTACAAATCATATTATGACCTGAACCACTTGAACGCTTAATACACATTATATCACCAGGTTTGCCTTTTTCACCATTTGTATATTTGATTTCCACAAATCGAGAATCCTTTGAAAGTCTATCACAATTTTCATTAGCATTTTTAAAATCTTTCCATATACCACAATCTTGTAATGTGTAAAATAAAAGATGGCTACAATGTGGTAAACCATTATCCCCCGTTGCTCCTTTTGGCATCCACTTATCATTATATTTTAAGGCTGCTTGAAGTATGATATTACCATTTCCTTCTGTATTTTGAGGTTGGATGTTACCATTCAATGCAACTGTTATATTCCGACATAAAATCCCCATTTGTTTTAAAATTTCTTTATTATAAATATCATATTCGTTGAAAACAAAAAAAAAGAGGTAATCCTCTCTTTCTTTTTAAACTAAATCTAAATAATCTCTATTCATGTCGAGTAGAGTGTATTTAATGCCATCAATTATTTCAACCTTATGATAGTGAAAGTGGCCATAATACCAATTTGTTAATGGATGATTGTGCTCTTTTAGATAGTTAAGAATAAGGTCACAAACATACCTTTCATTATTTAAATCTTTCTCTAAATTACCATCCATTTGAATCCATTTAGAAATACTTTCTTTTGTTAGTGGATAAGTAAATGAAGGACCTGTATGTGTGCATACTGTATCAATCTTAACACCTAAGGTCTCTAATTGAGACAATTCATCCTCATCATAAATATTTTGTTCGCCCTCCCAATATGTTTGTTTAATGTTTTGCCGAGCAATATCTACGGTACAAGTATGATGACGCATATAGTCATTTACCCTCATATCCATACCAATCTTACGCATGGTTCTATCAATTGAAATCCCTCCGCCAACACATAAAATATTTCTTGAAGGAGATTGTATCACACTATAGTCAGGAACAAGATGAATGTACTCAAAGTTCTTGAAATGTTCACCATCAAAATATTTTGGATCATCGTGATTTCCCCTAAACATATATAAGTGTACGTTTCGTTTTTTAAGAGACTTAGAAATATGAGTAAATGTTTGATTATAGTATTTCTCTTTCTGAAACCCCATGCCAATATCACCACAAATAATGATACAGCAATTATCAATCTTATAGTGGTTTATTGACGTGTTGATTAAATCAAAATTTCCATGTATATCACCCGCAAAAAATATGTTATCAGATTCTGTTTTAAATATTTTCATTGCGTCATAGTAGTTAATCAATTACTTCAACCGTTACACGAATCTTCTTATTTACCATTTCATCAAAGATTGGGAATGTTAGAGCCTCGTTAGTTGAATCAATTGAAACCGTGATAACTTCTTCACTAACTTCTTTTGAAATGGGATTAAAATGTACCAAACTCGTGCGTTTCATATTATGCTCCGATGAAACTTGCAACAAATCATTAGTGTTTCCTTCTACTTGAAAAATCATTTTTTTATTATCCATATTCTTATTTAATTAGTTATTGTATCAATATTATACTCCATAAGAAACTGTATAACAAATACAATGCATTTAAAACATGTTAAATCTTATATGTTGTATCGTTTCTTTGGTCAACAAGCCACAATTCAGAACATTCACTTTTACTTGGAAATTCAAAATTATCATACATGTGTTGAATTACTGATTCATCAATTTGACCATACCTACGAGCAAAATTGTCTTTCAAAGATGGTGCTTCAACATAAACAAAGATTGGAACAACATTAAATTCTTTGATAGTGTTATAATATGCATCACGATATACTTTCTTTAATGATGTATTATCAATGATAAAAGATTTACCGACAGAAGCCATATTTTTCATCTTCTCTTCAAGCAACTTTGTCACCTTTTTTTCCTCATCCTTTGTGCCAACGCATTTTTCGGTTTCATCACATAAACCAAGTTCAACACGAACAGTATCACGGCTAATAATAGGTAATGAAGATAAGTCAGAGCATTTCATCACTTCACTTAATTTCTCAGCATAAGTAGATTTACCACTACCGGGAACACCAATCATCACATACATTTTAGCACTGTGCTCATTAACATTATTCCACTTTTTATGCTTACCTTGCTCAATAAACTTGTCTTTTGCCGTAATAATTTCATTAATGCAATTGGTTATGAAACTCTCATCGTTTTCATCATTAATTGATCCTCGCATATCACATTCTTTTAACAGAAGCATATCATCAAACGGAACAGTACCATTCAACAACATTGAAAAATCTCTCTCTTGGCCTTTTTTGTCTTTATTTAAGGTGTTGTGAAGCATCATGTGATAACGTATCATATAAGCCACCTTTTCACGCAAATCAAGGCGTTCTTCAAAGAACATGCTGCGGAATAAACGTTCACCAACTTCTCCATGACGCTTGCAAGACCAATCTTCTTTCTCCTCATTCCAACAAGTTGTAGAAGGTTTTCCAATGTCATGTAACATAGCAGCACTCATCATAATAAGATACCATTCGTCATTATGTTTGTCCTTAACTTGTGAAATCTTATTATACATTTCCTTGGTCACCAACTTCGTATGTACAAGTGGACTACCTTCTTTATGCCATCGTTTTGAATGTTTATCAGTTGACATTTCAGGAAAACTTCGTTCAAAAACCTCCCAATCCGGGAGCATATCTTTAGTAAATAAATCAAGTAATTTCATAATATATTTTTCTGTTAATCTATTGACCGTACAATATAGAGTGAAAGAATATCATCGTCTTTCAGTGGCTTAATGAATCTATCATAAAAAGTCTTCACCCACTCTTTATCACTGATTGTGTGGTCAAGTTCTTTGTAACCTTTATCATCAAGATAACCATAACACCAAAATGAACAAGAATGATTTACATAATCCTCTTTACTATCGAAATTATCGAAGTAATCTATTCTTTGACACATATTATCTTTAATTGTTTTTTCTTGTTCATTCTTCGGCTCTTCATCATTAACACATAAATCCCAAGCCTTTTCATATAAGGCAACATTCCACATATGCATTCTATTCCAATCAATCTCAGATTTCTTCGCTGTGTATGAAATAATTTCACCTTCCTCTTCACCCTCTTCGGGTAATAGAATAAATGGGTTAGCAAAATCATGTTCCTCACATGTTGCATCAAGACGTTTTTGTGGGTTCATTGCATGTTGATAAAAAGCATTCGGATTGACAGTTGTTATTGCATTTCCATTATTGGGGTCATATGTGCAATCCCTTGTAGCTTGTTCAAAATATTCTCCCTCATCCATATCTTTAATATCAAGATAGATATTCTTATAAACTTCTCGCTGACGTTCAGTTAGAACAATCTTATCCGATGTTAGAATACCATCAATAAACTTTAAATGGGATTTTTGAACCTTCCCTGCATCAGAACGTTTAAGTTTAATATAAGGTTCAACCTTAGTATCAAGGTCATATTTTTTAATAAGCTCATCTGCATTGTTGCCAACAACCAATACAGTTCTAAAAGTTATTTTACTCATTGCAATAAAATCTATTTTATTTTATTATACTGAATAACATTGTCAAAACAAAAAAAAATACCATCTTTTTTGACCGTATTCATGTTTTGGTTACGTGTAATATTTTCTTATCACGTCCATTGAAGCTCCTGTGTCAAGTAAGACCATTTCAGGGTATCCGTTTCTATTTGATAACCCCCAATTACAAATTCTTTCTGCATCACCAATTGCTCCGTTATAATTGGCGTAATAATCGTGGAGATCATTTAATAAATCACACGCATCTTCATTTTCTGAATATTTATCAAAAAATTCATCCCCACCACCATCTCTAAGGTCTTTTATGTAATCAACAACATCATTCCAATCAATACCATAGCATTGTTTAAAGTCTTGTTGTTTAGCAGGCAGCACATACTCTGAAACAAGCCATTCATAATTTTCAGTATCTGAACGATTTTCATCAACTTTTACTGCCAATGGAGTTGCATATAAATCAGACGCAATATGATACTCTTCTTCGTTTTGTGCAATACCTTTATTATTCCGAGCAAGTTTCAAGACCCAATGGTCATCAATTTGGAAAACGATACGAGAAGAACCACCGCCAATTTGGCCACCAAACATTTGTTTACAGTATTTGACTTTATTCGCAAAACTTTGGCCTCTTAACTTATCAAACGAGAAACCATCCATCATGGCTTCATATAAGGCATTTTTGCGTTTATTTATCTGATATTGATTGTAGTGGTTAGCATTAATACTTTCGTTAAGTACTTTACGAACAATTCCTTTAATTGTATTTTTTAATGTCTCTTTTCTTATACCCATTTTATTATAAAAAATCTTTTAATTATAAATATTATAGTATATTTATATATGTTATAAACTTAAAAAAAATATGAACAAATTTATCGATTTCCTTTCCTTTTTAAGAAGTTGTTTGCAAGGTAAAAACACTCAAACATTCCTTATTGTTGTGTTAACATTAATACTTTATAAAGTGTTAGGTCTATTTGGCCTACTATTAGGGTTCTTATTCTTCGTTGGTTCTGATGCTTGTAAAACAACTGACATTAAAGTCATTTATCAATATTTTAAAGATAAATTAACAATGTTTAAATTTAAGTAAAAATAAAGCACCTCAATTAGAGGTGCTTTTATCATTTATTAGTGTTTATGAAATCAAAATTACTTATTTTGTTTTTGAATAAACTTATCAAAATGATTTTTGATATACGTTGCTTTAACGTCCATAATTGCCTCAACAGTTTCTTTATTAAACTCTCCGTTGAAGTCACTTGTCAAACGACAGAAAGGAGACAAACGTGAACGCTTACGAGCAATCTTTACACCAATCTGTTCATTATATTCATCATCAGGATTATAAATGGAATAACCAATTCTTAGTTCACGATAACGGTAAGAAAAGAAATCGTTCGATCCTTTATGATTATAAACCTTAGCAAACAAGGTAATCTTATAACCATCTACTACATCATACACCTTTGTGTATACACGAGGTTCTTCCTCTTCCTTTCGTACAGGTTCAAGTTCTTTCTTTGAAAAAGCCTTCCAATTACTAAAACCATTACCAACCTTAACGAGATACTCAATGTTAACACGTTTACTACCTTCTACAGGCAGAATCTCACGACCTTTAACAATTCCAATTTCACCTGTGGCGATTACACGCACACGTTCATTAACTTTAAATTTATTTGCCATAATCAATATAATTTTGTTTACATTAAAATTATACTTCATTTTCTTGTAAAAAACAAAGTTTTAAGTAGTTAAATTATGTTATAATAATTCACCATAAAGATTTTTATAAGCCCAACCTCGAGCCATCCATCCTGAACGTCCAACACTTTCTGTTAGCCAATTACAAAATTCTTCGCTATATTCAGCATTATTTTTTTTACAATTTTCCATTATTCCTCGTTGAATGGATTCGAAAATGCTAAAAGGTATGACATACTTAAAATTTCTTCCAATAACACTATAATTGTCATTAGCGTCTATCTCAATATATGAAGCCTCTTCGTCTTTTTTAATATATGGATTTGTTTCTTTGTTGAATGGTTTACTTGCATCTTGTTTTTCCCAATATTCATGAATAACAGTTCCATCATCTTGTTTTCTTCCATAAATGAATGATGTTTGCTCAAACATAGCAGAATAATACATTAATACATTTAAAGGAATATTAAATATGAAATACGAATATTCGTTATTTCCGCCAAAACGACCTTTTTGACGAACAAATGGGTAATGTGCACTTTTGATTTCTTGTGCAAGAGTTTTCATTCCTTTTTTATTAAGGGCTGCAGATTGTTGTGTTGAATCAGGATTTTCAGCCGATACAATTCCATAACATCGTATACCATTAAACCCACCACTACCATCACGAATAAACTTTTCTGCATTCCGATTGTTTCTTTTCTTGGCGTTAATACTATCTTCACGAAGTAATTCTTCGTGAATCATTTTTTTTAACTCACTTTTCTTTACAATAATTTTTGCCATGATTCTTTTATTTGTTTACCTTGATATTATACCACATTAAGTAGTCAAAACCAAAAATAAAAGGAAAATAAATCATTATCAATTTTGGAATTGCAATAGTAATATAGTATATTATAAATAAAACCGTTATTATTATTTTAATATATTATTATGATAAATAAAGAATATCAAGAAATCTGTGATTATCTTAGAACATTGACCGTAGGTTCTAAGTGGGAAAATCACATCTATACTGTGGGTGGTGCTGTGCGTGACTCAGTAATGGGGAATCCAATTAAAGACATTGATATTGTTTTGGATTTGCCTAATGGTGGTATTGAGTTTAGCCAATGGCTATATGAAAACAATTATCTTATCCGTGAACCAATCACTTATCCAACTTACGGCACTTCAATGTTTGTTTTAAATAAGTTTCCTTTATGTGAGATAGAAGCAGTACATACACGTAAGGAACAATATAAAGATAAAGGTTCAAGAAACCCTGAGCAAGAATACGGAACCATTGAAGAAGATGCGTTCAGAAGAGATTTGACAATTAATGCTTTGTATTATAATATAACGAAGAAAAGGGTTTATGACCCTACCAATAGTGGCATTAATGATATTAATGAACAGATTATCCGTGTCACCAATCCAAATCCTGATATTGTTTTTACTGAAGATCCATTAAGAATCCTTAGAGCCATTCGTTTTTTCACTCGCTATGATGGTTTTATAATTTGTGAAAAGACTTTGACATCAATGAAAAATAATGTAGACCGTTTAAATATTATTTCAAATGAACGAATTGCGGATGAACTTAATAAAATGTTATTATCTGACAAGCCATCTAAAGCTATCAGAATGGTTTGTGAAATTGGTGCAATGAAATATGTGATTCCTGAAGTTGATACACTAAAAACCATCAAACAAAATAAATATCATTTTGGTAATGTATTTGAACACACAATGGCCGTGTTGGATAATTTGTCGAGTTGTGATAACCTTGTAGTTAGAATGGCAGGCTTGTTACATGATATTGGTAAGATAAACACTTTTTCAGAAGATGAGAACGGTAACGTACATTTTTATAAACATGAGTTGGAATCTGAGCAATTATGTAGTATAATTCTTAAGAGACTTAGATACTCAAATGATTTCATTGATGAGGTTGCATTCCTTTGCAAAAATCATATGAAAACTAAGAATTGGGGTGACGATAAGTCAAAAATCAAAGATAAAACTCTTAGGAAGTTACAATATGAATGTAAAACTCTTGACAGATTCATGCGTCTTTTAGCCTTAATAGATGCTGATAATAAATCTCATGCTGCAGAATATTGTTTGCATAATAATGTTAATAATATCATTGAAAAGGTAAGAGAAATGATTGAGAATAATACAACTATGTTCAATTATAAATTGCCAATAAATGGAAATGATGTTATTGAAATAAAAGGTATTAAACCTGGGCGAGAAATTAAAAAAGTGTTAGATTATGTCCTTAAAGTGTGCTTTAACAACCCACTTATTCCAAAAGAGGAATGTATAAAGCATGTTAGGGGTTATAAAATCATTCAAAGTAAAACATAAAAATTATAAATTATAATAAAATGAAAAATTTTAGTTATACGATTAAAGAGGGTGAGCACAAAGGTGAGACACTATGGTCAGGTCGTTATTGTGCTGTACTTGCGATGACTGTGGTTCAGCAAGTCATCAAAGATGAATTAAAGCACTTCTTGTTGGTTTCAAAACGTGGTAAAGGAACGCCTAATTATCAAGGTTGTTGGAATATTCAATGTGGCTTCTTGGAGTGTGATGAGACAGGTGCAATGTGTGCTTCAAGAGAGACTTTTGAAGAATGTGGAGTTACCGTAGACCCATCTGAATATCGTCTATTTTCAGTGCTTACAGACCCATCGGTTGATAAAAATGTTACCTTGCGATACGGTGCAATTCTTAATGATTTTCCCGAGCATAATAAAGATTATAAAGGAAGTGGTGGTGAAGAAGATGAAGTGGAAAATGTAAAGTGGTTGGATTTAGACGATGAAGAGTTCATTAATAAATCTAAGTGGGCTTTTAACCACAAGGAAATCATTGGAGAGCTTAAAAAACAAATAGAAATTATAAATAAAAATTAATTAATATGAGAAAAACTTTAATTATTATTGACGCACAAATTGACTTCATTCGAGGTTCGCTTGCCGTTAAAGGTGCTGAAGAAGCAATACAGAATTTGGTTAAATACATTAGAGGATACGGAAAAGAATATCATACGATTATCGTAACAAAAGATTGGCATATTAAGAATCATCCATCGTTTAAAGAATATGGTGGAATTTGGTCTGAGCATTGTGTTGAATATTCTTTTGGTGCTGAACTTCCTAATTCATTGGAAGATGCTATTCGATGGGCTGATTGTGTAACCACAACGATTAAAAAGGGAAACACAGAAGAAGCATATAGTGCATTTGAAGAAATTGATAATGGTGTAAAGAATCTTTTATCTAACAGTGATGAAATCCATGTTTGTGGTATCGCAGGTGATTATTGCGTGAAAGAATCAATTAAAGATTTGATTAAACACGGTTATAATAATATTTCAGTAATAAAAGAATGCATTGCATCAATTGATGAGAAAGAATTTGAGAATTTTTTAAATGAGAAAAATATTTTAGGTATTAACGAAGTTAAAAGAACATTTCATGGTAAAATCGATTTTGGACACTGATTTGTATAAGTTCTCCATGTCTTATGCATATATGAAAAATTATCCCGAGGCAGAAGGTAAATTTGAGTTTAACGACCGAGATAAGACAGAATACACCAAAGAATTTGAGACAGAACTTAATATGGCACTTATTAAGTTGTCTCAACTATCCTTTCAAGATAATGAGTATGAGTGGTGTGTTGAACACATTCCTTATATTCCTGCGGTTTATTGGTCTTGGTTGAAGACTTTTAAATTTGATGTAAATAAGATTAATGTTTATCTTGACAATGAAAACCATCTGCATATTGAGGTTGAAGATAAGCTCTATAAGGCCACATTATATGAAGTACCTATTCTTGCTACGGTAGCTGAACTACGTAACCGCATGATTGGTAATAAGGCTATTGATGGTGATGTTTATGCTCGATTGGCCAAAAAAATTAAATTGTCAAATTTTGAGCAATTGAAATTTTCAGAGTTTGGTACTCGTCGTAGATTCTCATATCATGTGCAGGACTATATTTGTTATCTATTAAAAAACGAATCTTTATACTGTGTTGGAACATCTAATGTTCATTTCGCAATGAAGTATGATATGTTACCTTTGGGAACGATGGCGCACGAGTTTATTATGTTCCATGGTAGTGTGTTTGGTTTTAAACAAGCCAATTACCTTATGATGGAAGCATGGGTGAATACCTTTGACGGTGCATTGGGTATTGCGCTTACAGACACATATACATCCGACGTATTCTTTAATAACTTCTCCAAGAAGCATGCAAAATTGTTTGATGGGGTGCGTCAAGATAGTGGTGATGAATATGAATTTGCAAATAAAGCGATTTCTCGTTACAAGGAACACGGTATTGACCCAATGACAAAGACAATCGTTTTCTCTAATGCTCTTGACTTTCAAAAGGCTGTTAGTATTAAGAACTTCTGTGAGGGACGAATTAATGCTTCCTTCGGAATTGGTACTAATTTAACTTGTGATATTGAAGGAGTTAAACCTGCAAACATTGTAATGAAACTTTCAAAATGTCGCATGAACCATAATCAAACTTGGGAAAATTGCTTAAAAATATCAGATGATAAGGGTAAGGTTATGGGAGATGAGGATGAAAAGATGATTTTCAATCTAACTTTTAAACAACATATAAAATGAATGATTTAAAAGAAGCATTAAGAAGTATTTTCTTAACATTTAATCATCCAAAATATCATAAATTTTGTGATGAATGGTGTGAAGGTGCATTAAGAAATAAAGCATTTAATGTAGAATACTTTTTGAAAGAATATTGCTATTTGAAAGATAATAACCTATTAAGACATTAATAATGGAAGATAAAAAAGATTATAAATTAGTATTTGAAAATATTGTTGAGGATTTACGACAATATGTTATTAAGAACAAATTGAAATCAATGGTTCTTGGAATTAGTGGTGGTATTGATAGTACTGTTTGTGCTGCAATTTGCCATGAGGTTTCAAAAAAGACGGGAGTACCTCTTATTGGGCGAAGTCTAACGATTAAAAATAAAGAAGATGAAACCTCTACTGCACGGTTGGTTGGTGAAGCATTCTGTAATGAGTTTGAAGATTTTAAACTTATTGGTTTGTTTCATTATGTTGCAGATACACTTCGTTTTTTTGAACAAGACAACTATAAAGAAAAGTGGACAAATCCTATTGCTGATGGAAATATTCAAGCACGCTTACGAATGATTTATCTTTATCACCTTGCAGGTATTACCAACGGATTTGTAATTGATTCTGATAATAAAACTGAAAACCTACTTGGTTTTTGGACAATTTGTGGTGATGTTGGTGATTATAAACCTATTGGAAATTTATGGAAGACAGAAGTATATGAATTAGCTAAGTATTTGGAAGAGAAGTATAAATACAATTCGGATATGAAAGTTGTTGCAGTAAATCAATCAATTGGTCTAACACCAACAGACGGACTTGGTATTTCAAGTTCAGACCTTGAACAAATTGGTGCAAATTCTTATGAAGACGTTGATGAGATTCTTAAAGGGCTTTTAGCTTCATTTGGTGAACAGCATAACGAAAAGCATTTAGACATTGATGCTATTATTAAGTATTTTAAGGAGACTTATAATGGAAGCATTGATAAAGATGTGGTTGATAAGGTTTGTGAACGTTATCGTAAAAGTAACTTTAAACGTCTACCTAAACCAATTGCAAAGATTAAATGATAAAATTACACTATTATGAATAAAATGAATATTAAAAAGGTTGGATATGTTTTTGGGACATTTGACCCATTGCATATCGGCCATATTTCAATTGCAACACAAGCGTTAAATGATAAAATTGTTGATAAGGTTATATTTATCCCCACAAAGCAAAATCCGTGGAAGAAGAAGGCAAATGATTTTAATATACGATGTGAAATGTTATATAAAACATTGAAGAATATTGATAATATATTCTTTAATGATATTGAAAATAGTGTTGATACACAATTCACATTTGATGTTTTAGAAGCTATTGAAGAAGAATTGAAGCAATTGAATCGTAAATGGAAAATCTGCATCCTTACAACACAAGAAACATATGATGAGATTCCAAAATGGTATAAAGGTAAGGAGATTCTTGAAAAATATGAAATCCATGTTGTCAATATGCCGATTAAAATTCATTCTACCGATGTGAGAAATATGATTAAAGATAATAAAAATCCATATCCATACATAACAAAAGAAGTGTATGATATAATTAAAGAAAAAGGTTTATACGGTATAACATCTGATGAATAAAATTAGTTTCATAATATGAAAGAGAAAGAGTTAAAATATATGGGGAATACCATTAAATATAGAGAAGTGGTAATTCCCAATGAGAAGGACATTTATGGTAGAGATAAGGTCATAAAGTTTGCCAAGCAAAGCGATGCTGAACACGTTACTGATGAGGAAAGTGGTGTGATGCGTTGGACGGGCGGTGCATTTTTGGATATGCAAATTTCATCCTATATCAACGATGAAGATTATAATAAACTCTCTGATGAAGAATTGATTGAATTATCAAAAAAACTTAAACTATAAAATTTTATGTTTGTAATTATGAATTATTATAAGGAATTTTTGTCAGGTATTGATAATGATATTTGTCAGTTTACCACAAACTTTGCTAAGGCTATGGTGTTTAATACGAAACAAGAAGCACAAGCAGTGTTTGATGACTATGGAATTGAAGATACCAACCTGACCATTGAAAGCCTTTAATATTTACCACTTTTTAAGCCATCTAATGACGTTTTATTCATTGGGTGGATAAGTCTTCACGCTTAACGAAATAACGCTTATAAGCGGTGATTCTTATAGTAAAAAAAAATAACACCCAATCTTGAAATTTTTAATATCTTTTTGATTGGGTGTTTAATTTGTGTTAAAATAAGTCTATAGTTTGTTGTCTACCTATATTATTTGGTGAAACGTCAAAATAACTATAGGTGGATTTTTCTATAGCCGATGACATTCTTATTTCAAATGCGTGTTGAATAGAATTAAAATCACTAAGTGTTAAATCGTCATGTTTAAATATTTCCCTTTTTGGGTAAATTGGGATGTCTTCCAAAATGTCGACTTGTGCCATATAAAATTTTGGGTCATTTACTGTAACACTTAGTGTACATCCATTTTTTTCAATTGTTTTTACTTTTGTTTCAGTGAAATTAGGAATTATGATTTTTTCTGTCCCGTCAGACATTGATAATTTTATTTTGAAATCACTTACTTCAAATGTTATCCTGTCATATTGATTAAAATCTTTAGGATGTAACGTTAAGTGGAAATATGCTGAATTTGTTATCATATGTTTATTAATAAGAACATCTAAATTTTTCTTAACTAATAAATCGTACTCAAAGGTTGCTGTTTTTTCAGGTTCTGAGTTATTTAATACTGAAATTAAATCATTTTTTCTATCATATGTAATCTCAAATAGTTTTCTAAAAAATACATCAACAGAGAAATACTCATGTGTTAAAAGTTGTATTGAGTTTTGTGCTTTGTATTTTTCTCCCCCATTAGCTAATAATTTTACTGTGTATTTAATTGTTGGGTCTGTTGGTATAACGTCATACCATTTTGCTTTAAATTGAATGGTTGCGTTATTATGGTTGCTCATTAATTCTTTTACTTTCTTTAAATTTATATTTTGTATAGACCTCTCTTTACCATTATTTAATGGTTCTCTTTCTGTCTTTGTGACAAAAGATTCATTATAACTCCATTCATATGTCTTGAAAATATTCATTTTGTCTTTATCTACATAAGGAAGATCTGCACAATGAATTTCTTTACCATCAGTTAATAAAACAATGTCAAATTCTGGTGAAGTATACCCACTATTTTCGTAGTATTCAATTTCAACTTGAATAGTGTCAGCCATTATTACTTTACCAAATAAGCTAACAGGTATAAGTTGTAACTCTTGATATGCTGTTAGGTTAACTGTTATTGATTTGAAAGCTGTTGAGCGTGTTTTGGTAACACATCTATTTATATCATAGTTAGAGGGTTTGTTAATTTCTTCCCCCCCCCCTAATATGAATAATTCTTTTTCAGTTGCAATTTTTTCTGACATAATAATAGTTTATTTCAATTATTTAATTTTTTCTTTGAACTTCTTCCATTCATTACTATGATTTTTCTTTCCCAATGGTTTTCCTTTTTCATCATAAAGTTCATTATCGTTCCACCCTATAATTCCCGGACATGATTTACGTGATGCATCATAATGTCGGATTACTTTATCAGTGGGAAGATTTAGTTCTTTCATTAAGTATTTAACCAACTTAACGGTGTTATCAAGTACCTTATCAGTAAATGTCCATCCTGAATGGTTTGGTACAGAGGGTGATGTCCCTTTCTTTAATGTTGAACACATTTCAATGGATACACTATTTGTGTTTGTCACACCATAATTACCTTTTCCATCACCAACAGCCCAACATATATAGTTTTTTAGGTTTGGGTTACATTGTACTATTGTTTCATCATCAACTACAAAGTCTGCGGATGCAGGGCGTGTACCTTTATTAAATAAATTTCTAACAGTCATTGCATTTCCTTTGGTAGAGGAACCACCTGCGGTGAAGTGGACAACAATATATTTAATATCCCTTGTTTTATTTGTTATATTCTTGCTGATTGGAGATAGTGTGATATTAATGTCAGAATTATTGGATATGTTTGTTGAGGTTGATTTAGATTCTTCTAACAAAATACCAAGTTCCCTAAGGGTTGTAGCACCAACCACCCCATCTGCTGTTAGTCCTTTAGATTTCTGATATTCTTTAACCTTAGATTCAGTGTTAAAACCAAAGTCTCCGTCAGCAGTAATACCTAATGCCTTCTGTAAGGTCTTTACGTGTTCGCCTTTATCACCTTTTTTTAATATTATAGCCATTGTTTATTCTTTTATTTTATTGATAATAAATAGTCTATAATGAAAAAATACCAAATCTTGAAGTCTGTTACAACTTTTTGATTTGGTATTGTTTGTTAGTTAAATAGATTTATACTCTGAGGTTCTCCATTAAAGTTATCAGAAATATTGTAATATTCATAAAAAGTATTTGTTTTATATGACCACAAATTTATTTCAAAAGCATGATAAATAAAATTAAACTTTCCAAGTGTTAAGTCATCAGTACTAAATATAATTTCATCGGTGTTTTTTGGTAGGTCTTCCAAAATTTCAACTTGTGCAACATAATGGTCAATATCGTTTTTTAATACACTCAGTTTGCAACCGTTTTTAATTTTCGAACTAATTTTCGTTTCTGTAAAATTAGGTATAATGGTTTTTTCTGTTCCGTCAGACATTGATAACTTTATAGTAAAGTTTCTTATATCAAGTGTGAGGATGTCACCTTTATTAAAATGATTTGCACATAATTGTGTTATACACTTGTATGAATTAGTATTCAAATGTTGATTTACAAGAATATTGGAATTCTTCTTTATTAATAAATCATATTCAAAAATTGCTGTTTGATCAGGGTCTGCATTATTGAGTATTGTTATTGTGTTGTTTGAACGGTTATAAGCAACTTCAAATATTTTTCTGAAAAACACATCAACAGGAAAATATTCGTGGGTTAGAAGATTTATTGAATTTAAATTTGAATATTTTTCTTCACCATTAGCAAATAATTTTATGAAATAATGAATGTTTTTATCTTGTGGTATAATGTTATACCATTTTGCTTTTAATTGAATTCGAGCATTTTTATTATTTTCAATTAATTCTTTACTTTTTTTTAAATCAATGTTATATTTTATCGTTTTTTTGTTATTTGCAGTATCTGTTTCCTCTTCATTTTTTACAAATGAATTGTCGTAAGTCCAATTATATGTGTGAAATGTATCCTTGTAATGAATTTCTTTATCGTTAGCTATTAAAACAATATCGAGTTGTAAGTCATTATAGTTACTATCTTTTGTGTGTTCAAATATGATTTGTACAGTATCAGCCATTACAACTTTACCAAATAAGCTAACAGGTATAAGTTGTAAATCTTGATATGCTGTTAAGTTAGGGTTTATAGTTTTGAATTGTTTTGAACGTGTTTTGGTAACACATCTGTTTATATCATAGTTGGAAGGTTTATCGGTTTCTACCCCCCCCCCCACTAACAAGAACAATTCTCCCTCGGTGGCCATTTTTTCAATCATAATTATTAAAAATTCTTTATATTAGTTTATATTATATTCATTTAAAAAATATTAACGTCATTTGGCCTTGTTTTTATTTCATCAGAAGCCTCATAATAACGATAATAAGATGGTAGATTGTGTGATACCATTAATAAAGTGAATGCTCTATCAATAAAATTAAAATGCCCAAGACTTAAATCTGCCCCGTTAAATAATACTTTATTTGTGTCAATTGGTAGGTTCGTTAAAACTTCAACTTGTGCAATGTAATGGTTTACATCATTTTTTACCACACTTAACTTGCACCCATTTTTTGTTGTTGTTTTCACTTTTGTTCCTGTGAAGTTGGGTGTAATTGTTGTAGTCACTGACTCAGTATTTGTTAATTTTATCTTGAAGTTTTTTACTTCAAATGTAAATACATCCCCTTTATTGAAATCTTTTGTATTTAAATATATCCAAAAACCTTGTGAATCGGTTATCATATGTTTATCTACAACAACTTTTGAGTTCTTCTTCATTATCACATCATATTCAAAAATTGCTGTTTTGTTTGGTTCAGGTATATCAAGTAATGTAATTGAATTATTTTTACTATCATATATTACTTCTAACACTTTTCTATAAAACACATCAACAGGAAAATATTCGTGGGTTAAAAGATTAATTGAATAATTCCTATTGTATTTTTCTTTACTATCACCTAACAATTTTAATGAAAAAATAATGTTTGTATCATATGGGATGTTATCAAGCCATTTTGCTTTTAATTGGATATGGGCTTTTTTGTTAGAACTAATTAATTTTTTGATTTTGTTTAAATCAATATTATATATAAGCCATTCCTTGTTTTGCTCTTTATTTTCTTTTGTTGTTGTTTCAACAAAAGAATGATTAAGTGCCCAATCGTATGTGTGGAAAGTCTCAGTATAATGATATTCCTCACCGTTCACTAATAAAACAATATCGATATCAGGTATTTTACTCCAATTACCTATGGGATACTCATATAAAAACTGAATTGTATCAATCTTCATTACGTTTAAAAACGTATTTACAGGGACTAATTGTAAGTCTCTGTATGATGTTAGATTAGCTAATGTTGCCTTGAAAGAGGTCGAGCGAGTTTTAGTTATACACCTATTCGCATCATAATGGGACGGTTTGTTAATTTCCTCCTCTCCCCCTAATATGAATAATTCTTTTTCAGTTATAATCTTCTCTGGCATGCCTATATTGTATTATTTGATTCTTTATTTATATAAATAGTTTTCAAAAGGTTTACCATCAAAATAAAAAAACAAAAAAAATATTATAATAAGGTTATTAAAGGATAAAATTCAGATAATTATATATAGAATAATTTAATAATAATTTAATATTTTTTTTATTTATGAGTTTAAAACAAATACAAATTGGTGGCAATTCTTATCAAATTTCAATGCCACAAGTTAAGGTACGCCCTGATAACGAGAATGTTATATCATTAACAACTGAACACGCTGATGTTAATGAAAATTAAGATGTTGTTTATACCTTAGCATTAAAACATGACGAAAACACAATTAAAGCTACTGAAAAGGGTCTTTCGACTAACTTAAAAGTTTTCTATGATGAAGCTCAAAAGAAACTTGGTTTATCCGGCGCAAATAATCAACTTATTGAAGATAGTAGTGTTGATGTATCTCACCTTTTTGGTAAACTTGTTTTATTGAAAAGTTCAGTCTATAATGAAAGAACAGGCAATCTTACATTAACATTTGAAACAACGGAAGGTGAGGAAGATGTAGAAGTTAATCTTGGGAAATTACTTGATGTAAATGATGTTGCTGTTAAATCAGATTCTACTAAATATCTTACGTTTGAATTATCTAACCAAGAACAGGAAACTGAACAAGCAGTTGTTGGCGTTAAAGTTGCAAGAGTTGAAAATGCTTCATCAGAAGATGCAAGTGGTCTTGTAGATGCCTTTGATGTTAAAACGTTTGTAGATGGCAAAGAAACAACTTTAAATGGTACTATTAATGCAACAAAAGAAGAATTAAAAGGTTTGATTGATGGAGTTAAACAAATTGCTGATGCCAATAAACAAAGCATAGCAGGACTCCAACCACAAGAAAAAGTTTCTTATTCAGTTGAAGGCACAAAACTTAATCTTTTTGGTTTTACATCCAATTAATAATTTATTATTTTAATACATATGAGTGGTGAAGAAAATGATTTATTAACACATCCAGATACGCGTAAATTTGATGAAGTTAACCATTTAAAACGCATTGAAACTATAAAATTTAATGACGGAAATGAATACTTAATTGGTACGCCTTTTTCTGAAATGATCTATTATTTAGAAAATGAATATTTTGATGATATAATAGAAAATCTTAAAGACGAGCTTAAAAAAGTGCTTAAAGACGAGTTATTAAATGAGATTAAAGAAGAGCTTAAAAAAGAAAATAATAACCATTAATATAAATCGATATGAGTAATATTTACGAAAATAACATCAATATTTGGGGGTTTGATTCTGATAATATAGGCCTTTTAAAGAGTAATAATAAGACTGAAAAAAAATCGAGCGAAGAAAAAACTAATAAGGACAATGAACAAGATGTAAAAATTGATGAAATAAAATCAAGTGTTTCAAAAAATGAAGAACTTGATGAAAAACAACAAGAACAGCTTGATAACCTTAAACAAAAAATACCAAATATAAATGTTGAAGGTAATTCGTTAGTGATAAAATAATAAAAAGGAGATGTTATTTAACATCTCCTTTTTTGTTTAATTATTATTTATTGCATTGGTTCAATCTCATAAAATTTGAATCCTCCTTTATCATTTTCATCAATAATGTTCTTAAGGCTGCACTTCAGTTAAAAACGTTTGTACTTAGGAATATTTGTCCCATCCTTGCCAAAATATATACGATAATCTTGAGAAAACCTCCAAGAAGTGCTGTTTGGTGGGAGAACTTCTCGTCCAGAAGGAGTGATTATCGGATATATATATCTTTTTTATTATGTCTTATATAAATAAATTGTAGTACCTATACCTAAGAAATAAAAATTAATCTTTGCATAATTTATATCACTTAAATTATTGACATCAATATCGATTGTCATTTCAGTGCCATCATCTGCAATGTTATAATTGGACGTTAAAATTGCATATGATGGATTGTCGAATGGTCCTATTTCTTTTATTTCAATATGTTTATATGTTATCTCTTCATTATTGTTTTTATTTATTGTTATTTTTTTAAAACTATATGGATATAAAGTGATTTTTATTTTATCACCTTGTTTTACATTATTAATATTATAAACACTACTAACGGTTAATGGCGATTTATCAATACCATTTACTATTATTTTAGGTGGTTTAGTTATATTTTCTATACTTTTTATTGTTGGGAAATTTATTGGTAAAAATAAAGCAAACGAGTTAAAACATCTAATTCGTTTCACTAAATCATAAAAAAAATTAGCACCTGAACTATTATCAAAATGTGCTTTCGTATTGAAGTTATATGTAAAAACTTTAGTATTAATAATATTTTCATTAGTAAATTTAAAACGTTTGTACTCAACTTTTTGAACATCGTCAGCAATAATTGATTCAACTTTTAAAGTAATATTTTTTTGAATGTCTTTAGGTAACGAGTACCAATGTGCATATACATCAAAATCAAAATATTTGTTAGTTAACCCATATTTAGTTTTATATTCTTTTAATTTTTTCATATCAATGAGAAAATATTCTCCGCCTGAACTTCTTACATCTCCTGACCATTGAATAATTTCATTCGGTTTACGATTAATCTTATTATTATACCCACCATATGAACTAATATAGTCTGTATATTCACTTGTACCATAACCGATGCCAATATAATCCTCATCAAAATTACTCGTTTTTACTATACAGTCTAAATCGCCATCACCTTCCCATTCAAAAGAAAATAATACATAGTTAGCATTTCCAACATCTACAATTGTATCAAGAGGAACGAGTTGATTATTTGTATAACCATTTAAACGTTCAAATGTTTTTTCGGTGTATTTTGGAATTTTATCTTTTCTTAAACAAATACCATTAGAAAGTTCTGAGGGTACATCATCAAATGGTTTTATTATTTCAAAAAACTCTGCCTCAGTTGCAATTTTTTTATCAAATTCTGCAATAAAATTAATAATTTGTTTATATAATTATTTTCATTTTTATAATTTCACAATGTTTACTTTTGCGAAAGTGGACATAATGTGTCTACTTACGCAATTTTCAACTTTTAAGATAGTGGTCTTGAAAATTAATTTGTTTTTTTAATCGTTGTATAGTATAATATTGATGAGATTTTGAATTTATGAACAAAAATAACTTTTTAACATTATGGCAACATCCAAAGGAGTAATTAAAAATATAAACAAAAACCAACATCGTATCTTAGCTGATATTATGACGTTGTACACCCCACATGGCTATGATTGTGACCCAACATATAGTAAGGGGTGTTTCTATGGTAATTTCAAATGGACAAATGATTTTGGGGAGGTTGAACATTATGAAATTCCTCAACCAAAACATAAATTTGATGTTTATCCTTTAAGTAATGACGTTGAAAAACTTGAGGTAATGGGCAAGTTCCCTCTTAAAGATAAATCTATTAAATCAATTAATATTGACCTTCCATTTGTGATCAGTTGTGGTCCTTCAATGAGTAAAGAAATTAAGGGGAGCAATATTATATCCAATAGATTTAGTGCTTTCTATCCTGTTTCAGAACTTGTGAAAACATATTATCATTTCCTTAAAGAGGCTTATCGCGTTCTTGATGATGATGGAATTTGTGTTTGGAAATGTCAAAGAACAATTACGGGTAGTAAGACTTTAAATTCTCCTGAAATGTCTTGGATGTTCGCTGAGAGCCTTGGTTTTGATTGTGTGGACCAATTCTATCTTTGGGGGGAAGCCCGACTTATCAGCGGAAAAATAAAAAAACAACAACATTCTCGCTCATATGTGTCAGTATTCTATGTTTTCAAGAAATCACGCAAGAAGAAAATTGACTATTTAACTTGTTTTGACGAAACAACACAGAAAAATATCATTAATGGTCTTTTTCAAAATAACATAAAGAACGGAAGAAGATTCATAAGTGAACTATAATGGAAATAAATAATAAAAAACATTAAATATGAAAAAACAAGAAAAAGAATTAATGCTTAAACAAATCATAGAATTTGAAAGGCAAACAATGTTTAAACTTGATGTGAAAAATGATAAGCCTTATTATCAGGGGTTTTTGATGTCCACTAGTGATTATCTTCCAGATAATTTAGTTATTGATGGTGAATTAAGGTGTTTTAAAGAAAGTAAAAAACTCCCAAAAGGTTTAAAGGTAAAGAAAAAGTTAGATATTTCAGAAACAAACATTACAGAGATTCCGGACGATTGTGAGTTTGGTTCTTTGGATATGTCAGAAACAAAAATTACGAAGCTTAGAGATAATTTGGAATTAGATGAACTTCTGACGTATAACTCTTCATTACAACAACTCCCGAAAGGATTAAAAGTGAAAAGCATTTTAAGTATCTCAAATACAGGCATCACAGAAATCCCGGATGATTGTGAGTTTGGTGAATTATTTAGCAGAGATTCAAAACTCACCAAACTTCGTGATAATATGACGTTAAATTATCTTAATGTAAGAAATTCTTTATTAACTGAACTTCCGAAAGGATTGAAAGTTAATGGTGATTTAGACATTTCCTATACTGATATAATGGAAATTCCTGATGATTGTGAGTTTGGTTCATTATATATGTGTAATACAAGAATTACAAAACTTCGTGACAATTTAATATTGTCTGATTTATGGATAGATAATACTTTTTTGAAAGAATTACCAAAAAACTTAGTTGTGTTTAACATGCTTAAAATGTCAAATAAATCTATTACTACATTACCTATTGATTGTTTAGTAAATAGAATTCATAGTAAATTTGACATAAATGATAAGCGGTATAAAAAAAATGTATACGGTGAATATTATTTAAAAAATGAAATTATTCACATTTCTCACTCATCAAACCGTGAATTTCTTCACGTTGATGGAATCCTATCGGAAGTGATTGAGAAGAAGGGGGATGTTTACTGTGTATATAATGGTATTAATGGACCAATTACTTACATTGTTACAGATGGAAATAATCATTGGACACGTGGTAATACTTTGGGAGAAGCAAAACAAGCCCTTGCCTTTAAACTTAATAAACGTGATAAGTCTGAATATGAGAAGCTAACCCTCGATAGTGAACTGATGTTTGATGAAGCTGTTGCTTGCTATTGTGTTATTACAGGTGCTTGTAAATTTGGTGTATATGATTATTTTGAACATAGCCTACCAAAGCTTCATAAGGCGAAATACTCCATTAAGGAAATGATTGAATTAACCAATGGTGAATATGGCAGTGATACTTTCCGTGAGTTTTTTGAAAAATGATAAATGACAGTGATTATGAATGAACAAGAATTAATGCTCAGTCAAATTAAAACGTTTGATGGGAAAAAAGATATTAAGTTCCAAGTGAAGGATGGTAGGCCATATTATAAGGGGTGCTTGAGTTGTAACAGTAATTATCTACCTGATAATTTGGTGGTCGATGGTAGTTTAATATGTTATATATACAGCACAAAACTCCCAAAAGGCTTAAAGGTTATTGAGTTGTTAGATGTTTCAGAAACAGATATTACTGAGATACCTGATGATTGTGAATTTAAATCATTAAATGTGAGTCATACAAAAATCAGAAAACTTAGGGATAATTTGTGCTTAGACGAACTTGGGATTTGTGAATCTGGATTGACTACACTTCCGAAGGGATTGAAAGTTAAAGGTGAATTAAATATTTCATATAGTGATATTACTGATATACCCGACGATTGTGAATTTGGTTGTTTGGCTATGGAGGAGACAAAAATTACCAAACTCAGAAATAATTTGAATTTAATTTATCTTGATGCACGTGGTTCTGCCTTAAAACAACTACCGAAAGAGTTAAAGGTAAAAGGCATGTTAAATGTTTCAGAAACAAACATTACTGAAATACCTAATGATTGTGAATTTGGTAGCTTATCTATGAATGATACAAAAATTAAGAAACTTCGAGATAATTTGGTATTAAATAATCTTAGTATATGTAATTCTTCTTTAACTGAACTTCCGAAAAACTTAATAATTTATTATTCTCTTGATAACGAAAACACAATTATTAAAAGTTTACCATATGATTGTTTAGTTGATAGAGTTCATTGCAGGTCCATGCAAAATGATGAACGGTATAAAAAAGATACCTTTGATTATTATTACCACTTGAAAGATGAAATTGTACATCTCAAACACTCATCGGGTAAAGAATTTCTTCACGTTGATGGAATCCTTTCGGAGGTAATTGAAAAGAAGGGGAATGTTTATCACGTGCGTAAAAGTGTTAACGAACCAATTACTTATGCTATTACAGATGGAAACGGACATTGGTCACACGGAAAAACGTTGGATGATGCAAAGCAAGACCTTCGTTATAAGATGAGTATTCGTGATAAATCTGAATACAAAGATTTAACTCTCGAAAGCGAATTGACTTTTGATGAGGCCGTTGCTTGTTATCGAGTGATTACGGGAGCTTGTAGAACAGGTACACAGGATTATCTTGAACATCGCCTTCCATATCCACGTAAAGATACATATACTATTAGAGAAATAATTGAGTTAACCAAGAATGAATATGGTCGTGACACCTTTCGTGAGTTCTTTGAAAAATGATAAATAAATTAATTTAGCATGAATAACATAAATGACAATTTGGTAA